>BNJS01003219.1_pt1 | contig 61556 bp, 73 predicted proteins | sample 8540461 | NCBI WGS metagenome assembly BNJS01 (sample SAMD00202454, study PRJDB9452) | human saliva metagenome | isolation source: human saliva | place: Japan
GGGTCTGCGCCCAGGTCTCTGCCTGGCCCAGGTGTGCTTTGGCCTCCCGCCTCCAGGGATTCCAGTTCCGCACCGCCCGACTCATATAGGGTTAGGTTAATAATCAACCGGGCAGCAATCAGATATGATACCGGGAGCCCAGGCTCAATAACGATTGCTTGACGAGCCGCTTCCAAAGGCCAACTGATGGTCGGCCACCCGCTCGTAGGCCGCATGTTTTTCGTCCCGGTATCCGATCTTGAGCGCCAGCGCCGCCACGTTGACGAGTATCGAGGCATCCCGCGGCCTGGAGCGCGCTACCTGCCGAAATATGGTTATTGCCTCGGCGAAGTCCTCCGGTTCTTGTGCCTCCAGGCACACCACCCTGGCGAGCATGAGCAGCTGGCGTGGATCGTCATAGTATTCGGTCGGTAGCGTGGTGAGGACCCGTTTGGCCCCGGCAAGGTCTCCGTTTTCCATGAATAGGTGGGCGGTGATGAGTCTTTGCAGCAGGGTTTTGTCCATACCAAAATCGTATTTTCCCGGAAGGATAAATAGCAATGACGAATATTAATGGGGTCGGTGGGGTGAAAGTCGATCGGATATCGAGTTCTTTACCTCAGATTTAGATCGGTAAGGTTAACAGCCCCACCACTATGACCGTTGTAAAAACATTCTATTCTTAAGAAGCACTCTGCGGAAATTCATACACCATCTTCAATAAAGAATGAGTGAAAGTCAATGCCTTTTCCGCAACACTTTTATCAATGACAGCTAGATCATGTGTAGCAGCATTACCCCAAACACGAATAGAATCAACCCATTCACCTCGATATCTACTAGTGATAAGCCCTGACTCCACGAGATAATTGATACATTGCTCAAATCCTGGCGCATGATTTCTATCGTTTTTCTCTGGTAGCCCTTCCTCAACAGCCATATAAAAGATAAGTTTCCGGCACATTAGCGTGCAAGCTGTATAGGCACCCACCGTAAATGAATTACAAGCCTCCTCCCATGTTGCTTTTACCTCACGAGACAGATGATCTGGGATAGTAAATGGTGCAGCTGATGGGTATTGGAAAATAACATTATCTGAATCCCCAATCGCCCAACTACCTATACCACACTTGACACACATTAACCATGCTGAGTGACAATTATGATACTCATCGGGTGCCTCGCCTAAAGCTATAGCCAACATCGTAACTGTACCACAGCATGGACATTGTGCCGACCACCACACTGTATCCTCATCTTGAGAGTAGTCGTGACCGATGAACCTCAAGGTATCATAAAAACTCATGCCCATAAGTATCGCACAAAATGCCAGATTTCCTCGTATCAAGACTCAACAAATGATACTCAAATTTGGTACAATACCCTGCCATCGTCAATAGCGAAGCCCACGTTGATGAGTTTCACTGTTGCGGTCGCAAAGATGATGATCTTGTACGCCAATTTTGCTTTGGACGGCTGATTGGCTGCAAGATCATTATTATTACGACCGGGTGATCGATCAGGGTGTTTATTGTGTTTACCCATGACAATCCTCCATCATCGTTAGGCGGTCCGCTCGCCGGAACAGCTACACGGTCCACCCGCACGCACGCGGGCCTACCGCGCAGCGACGAGGAAGGTGTTCCCCACACTTACCACATAGGGAACACACCAATTCCTACTGTAACATTTCACTCCACCCACCCCAGGTATCAACCATTCTATAACTGCTGGTAATAACCACAGGCATTCAAGCCACACAGGTAATGACAATGGATTTCAAATTAAAGATCTTTGTGTATCTCGACGATTCGCTCCCCACCCCGGAGGCAATTTTACTCGTTCGTCAGGTGTTTTCGCAGAACCCTGTTTTGCGGGCATCACGCCCGATATTTCCCCGGCCTCGTTGCATCGCCTGTGTATCACATTCACGTTTCCCGCTAAAACCACAGTTCAGGCCGATAATAAGGCGGATGAGTTCATCCAATCCCTCCTGGAATGCACCAGTGCTATCACCAATGAGATCCGTGAAGGCAGCAATGTTTTATCGTACGCCTAAGCCCTGCCAGTCCATAACCCGTTAACCAGGCAAAATAGCAGCACCTCTTGCTCAAGCATGCTCGACATTTTTCAATGTTCAACACGCTAACACGCTCAAGGCTTCTTTGTCACAGCGTCCCTGCCACGGGTACGCCGACTGTTGCGGAAGCTTTTCCGCAGGTTACAAGGTTATTGCCGTGCTCGCCCCAATTCTGCGGTCAGGTGCCGCGCCCACGAAACAGGGGCATTGGTCAGCATGACGTGCTCGGCAACGCTCCCGGCCACGGTGGAAATTTCCGCGTGGCTGAGCCCATCTGCCGCGGTCAGCACCGACGCCCACGAGATATTCCGCAGGTCAAACATGGCAAGCTGCCCCTCAATAATCGCCCGCGCCTCGTCGCTTGTGGGCAACCCAAAGTTCACGATGCGGTCGCACTGCTCAAAAATCACGCCGTCAAGCAGCCGGGGGCGGTTGCTTGCCACAATGATGACGCTTTTCGACGTGTCCTGCATCAGGAACTGCTGGAGCATGACCAGAATCCACCGGTTTTCCTCGGTAAACTCGGCCACCCCGTCGAAGACGAACACGCCATAGGTTTGCCTCAACGTGTCCAGCACCTGCCGAAATTCCGCCTCGCCATCATCCTTGGGCTGGGTGGTGAGCAGGTCGAGTCGCACCGTGTAGAGCGGAACTCCGAGCTCACCCGCCAAGGCTTGGGCCGTCGACGTTTTCCCAGTACCGGGCGGGCCGGTGAACAGGAGTCGGCGGACCGGTTGTAGGCCGTGGAAGGTGATTTTGTCCCATTGTCGTTGTTCCATGACGACGTTCCAGAGTCGCCGACGGTTTTCTATTGTGAGCACCAAGTCGCTGAGTTGCGCATTGGGATAGCTGACGGATAGCAGGGATTCTGGGTCACCGCCATAGTGGTTATGGTCAGTCATGTCTGTTACACACCTTATGTTCTGATCTTTCTTTGCGAGAACACCTTTCTACCTCCCATACTACAGTGGATATAACCAGAAGGATTAATGCCCCCGCCGCGAATAAAATTACCCGCAGCTGACACAGCTGCGGGTGGTAGCCAAATGGAATATATGGTTCAAAGAACGCTAGGGTTTTTTGTGATGAATGGGCTTATCTGAAGCGTCGCCGACTCACCAACGTTTACTGCTCTACTTCAATAGTCACCTTGTTGGCCACATTAATGGGAGTCCACAGACCAACATCGACTTCTGGCGACTCGATACTGACGATCAGTGGTAGGGAGAATCCTACCTAAACCCCTGATCCGGGGTGGGCTTCGGCCTAAGGCCAGAACCCACCACACTTCTGCATGGTTTAGGTTTTAGAATGTTCTGCTTTATCAACCGCAAATGCAATAAGGCTATCTAGCATGGTCACTACTTTCTCCAGCAGCAACACGAAGTATTCCTGAGTGGTTTTACCATTCAGTTGTTCATCGAGATATTTTTGTCCGCTGCTCCCTGAGGCATGGGCAGCTATTCGGGAACGCATCGACTGAACAGTGCGTAATACCGAAATATCCCGTTCAACGTGGGGGTATGAATAGTGTTTGAGGAAGCATTCCAACTTAGAGATGCCTCCTCCTTTTTCATCTTTAGCTTCAGGACATTCCCTACCAATAGATTTCTCGTTAAGAAAATCAACCAAGACTAAAGCAAGGTTGAGTAACTGCTGCTTAAATTCTGCTTCTGTTTCATTGAGTGGAACTCGCAAACGTTTTATGGTCCCGGCATCTTGTTTAGCAGGCTCCCGGTGTAGTCGCCAGCCCCAAGCTTGTTCCCATGCTTTCTGAAGCTCAGAGTACCTACACTTAAATAGATATTCTAGACCATCATCTTCAACTGGTATATTACAGAAAGCACGAAGCATGTTTGGCCTGCTCATATTATAAATTGGGGAAATATTATAGCTTAGCCAATGTTGCCAATGACTTGATGGAATACGACGACCGATATCCCAAAGGAATACAGAAACAAAACTTACGCTATTATTATCAATCTCCACCCCCCACTTCTGTGCACATTGAAGATACGAGGAGTTAACGCTATACAAATCTGAATCATCATAATAGCGTTGTAGAACATCTTTCTTAAAAAAGACTGGTATAAAACGATGCGATGCATCAAGTTCGTCTGGGTTACAAGTATATTTTATTGGAACACCATCTTCATCTTCACCAATGATAAACTCTGGATATTCTTCTTTCTTCTCAAAAGGCCAAATCCCACACTTTTCTTGCGGTGGTGGCAAAATATGTTTCACAACCAAGTAAGAACAACTATCGGTTCTTATTCTATGTGATAAATATGATGTATCCTTAACAATTCTGGATATACGGCCCAAATCATCATCTATTATCTTCTCAAAGCATAGATCATCCAGTAATTCTTCTGGCACAGGGCGCTGCGTACACACATCAGAATCAGTGAACAATACGAGATCCAATTGCCGTGCCGCCTGGTAATGACGCAGAGTTGGAGTGCGGATTTCCACCCTCTCATTAATAAACCGCACTACTAATTCCTTAGAGCCATCATCGCTAATCATATAAAAATTTCCAGATTGTGGATCTTGCCAAAGATTCATCAAGAGGCGGAATTCCTCAGATAGCAATAAAGCATCCATATCATCCCCATGAAATTCTTGCGTAATGATGAGGGGGCTCAAATGCTGGAGCAAAATAGTTTCGATGATAAGTTACTATTTCTTCACCATTTTGATAGCTTTTTCTGAGACAGGGTAACCCATCTTCTTTTCTGAAATCCCATGCATCATGACTGCTTATCATTTCACGCTGATCAGGCCGCGCAAAACAAGCATATCTACCTCCATAAAACCTACCTTGTTCATCACGCCAACTGTCATAAACAACAGTCCACGCACCTCTACCATTAGCAAGGCTGTCCTCAATCATTTTTTCTTGTTTGAGTAGTTCAAGGGCTTCGCTAATAGCATCATCAGAATTATCATTCATTTGTCTCTCCAATCTGCCTATCCCCAAGAAACTCCACAAAGCTTCTAACCCAGTATATCGTGCATTTTCCCACGAAACACGCCTCAAATTAACCGCATCATTGCTGACGAATTCGCCAATCCCACAAACACCTTCTTATCCTCGCAACATCTAAACATCAATCACCCCACCTACACACTCCCCTTCCCCTTCCCAAGCTTCCTCCGTTCTTCCAGTTCGTGGCATAGGTATTCTGTCCACTCCTCGAAGTCTCCGGCGCTTTTGCCGATTTTTCCGTTGAGGACTGCGCGTTTAACTGCGTTTGTGGCTGCCACAGCCAGGTCCGCGTGACTTAACCCATCGGCCGCCGCCACGATGGGCTCCCATGAGGCTTTCATTGGGGTAAATACCGCAAGCCGGTTTTCAATCACCGACCGAATCTCTGGGGTGTGTCAAATTTTGTTGTCGGTAGAACCTTTATTTTTGGGGTTGGGGGTTAGGCGGGGTGGTGGGTGAGTGTTGGTGGGTGGAGGAATTGTTTCATTGCTTGTGCTGGGATCATGTTGGTGGTGGAGTGGATTCTGCGGCGGTTGTAGTACGCTTCGATCCATTGGCCGGTTTCTACTTTGGCTTGTAGTTTAGTTCTAGAAACCCTTCCGATGGTAGAACATGTGTGTTGTATGTGGAGAAAAATGATTCTGCTACCGCGTTGTCCCAGCACACGCCAACCTCACCAACGGAGAGTTTCACGTTAATTGTGCGGGCGTATTCAGTGAATTCTTGTGAGGTATATTGACTACCTCGGTCTGAATGCAATATTGCGTTGTCAGCGACGTAGCCTGCTGTATGGGCCATGTGTAGTGCGGTTGTTATCAGATTCGTTGTCATGCGGTCATCGACAGCCCAGCCTACGATCATGCGGGTTGTCAGATCGATGATGGTGGCTAGATACATCCAGCCTTGTTTGGTGCGCAGGTAGGTAATATCTGAGCATAGATGGGTTGTTGGGGTAGGCGGGGAAAAATTGCGGTGGATTAAATCCAGGCGTTTTATAGGCATTGGGATCAGCAATGGTTGTCTTTTTCCATGGCTTTCGGTACTTGGTGCACAAGCCTAGCTCTTTCATTGTTGTGCGAACTGCGTATAAGGTTGTGTCTACTCCAGCTGCAATAAGATCAGCAAGGATCGTACGCGCACCGGCAAATCCACGGTGGTCGTCAAAAGTACTTTTTCACCAAAGCGGCGATGGATTCCCGTTTGCCTTTAGGGGTGGATGCTGCAGCAGGTTTCGTTTTCCTACGTCGCCACGAGTAGTAGCCAGCAGGACTAACACCTAACAGTCGGCACATCAAAACAACCGGGTACGTGTTGCTGGTGGTGCCTTCTTCATGAAAATGCTTAATTGCTGCGAAAATATCGCTTTCTACATGCCTTTCGCGAAGAAGGCGGCTGCTTTTTTTAAAAACTCGTTTTCTTGTTCCAGCTCACGGATACGTTTAGCCATCTCATAAGGGTCTTGTGATGTCGGGTCAGCTTTACGCCGAGCTGAGCCTGAACCGGTACCAATAGTTCCTTGTACAGCAGATACCCAGCGACCTAGAGCAGAAAGAGAAACATCATACTCACGGGCAACTTCAACACGTGACTTACCAAGCACAAGCACCGCATCGACACATTGCTGCTTGAACTGATCAGAATAAGCCTTCGGCATACTTTTACATCCTTCTTGTTAACGGGTTCTCCTGTCAACAAAAATCATGACACCTCAATCTGTTTCAAACGCAAGGATAAGTCGATATTGTTCATTAACACGAATTGAATAAGTTCCAGCTCGGTCTCCTTTGAGTTTTTAAAATGCAATGATCCCATACTCTTAAGATCACGTTCATCAGGTGCATTGGCTAATAATTGTATTTTTCTTCCGAATAGCCTTGACAAGACTAGGACTCCACCGTTTAAACTTATAGGAAGAATTTTCCCATACATGCTTGAGTCGGGAATCAAGAAAAACTAGGAACATAAGATGTCCTTCCGGATATAAGTAAATTTATTTACCCTTGTAACAAGGGATATAATGAGGACTTTGTACCATTACATCTTACAGATTATTAATATAAACCTGAATGGTAATGAAGTGATAAATCATACATGTGATCTATAGCACATATACAAATATTCAGAAAAGGATAGATCCTTGTTCAATCACCAGGGAAGTTTATTCAGCCTCCCCACGCATGACTAGTTTCCGAAAATAACAAAAGACAATTTAGATGGCATATTCTTTCTGATCTTCCACCTGTTGGCGTAGACGAATTTTTCCTAGCGACTGAATAAGCTTCAGGATGAGATACCCGAACTTACCAAGCTTCTCAAGGATCTATAATCATTCCTTGAGAACCAAAACCACAAAAGATAGAAGAAATCTTTTTAATTACCCACTACCTACGATATGCCCTTTTTCATAAATAAGCTTGGACAAAGCTTCAAACAATCCGCGAGTCACCCATGAACTGCCCAATCCTAATGAGCAGTTTTCCCTCCCGCGGCTGATACTCCCGCAACACCGCCGGCATCCCGCAAATCAACCTCCCTCGCCACCCCGACCATGCAACCGACCCGCCAGTAACTGCGCAAACACGCCCACAAATAGCTCCGGCAGCTCCGAACGAGGGCACGCATGCACCACATCGCGCAGCCGAAACATCTCAACCCACCGCCCAGTCTCCCCCAACGGCTCATCCGACAACAAACCATAGTGCACCACCACACCATCGGGTTTTGACCACCCGCGCCACCTTACGACCCATCTCCCCACCAACATAGTCGAAAGCAACATCGAATTGCTTATCGACGCCCACCGTTCCCTACGTCCACCCCACTGTCACCGTTTCTATACCTCGCTGTTCCAATAGGGTTTTCAGGTGACCAGCAATGGTGATCGTAGCGGTGTCAACAAGCGCAGACTGCACACCATGGCAAAAGCGTTCGACCATGAGGGATACGATGAGGGGATTAATGTAGGCGAAGCATGCAACGTCGGTGGGGATATCGTCAGGAATGGGAATGCACCAGGAATGGTCGATGCGTTTGTATTGTTGCCACGCGCCGGGCGAGCCGATGGGCAGTACGCGTTGGCCGAGCGTGTTGGTGGGGACGCTGGGGCCGATGCAGTCGATGATACCAACACCTTCAAAGCCGAGGATAAGGTCGCGGCGGAAGCGGTTGTAGGTGTTGACCAGCATACGCACCATCACTTCCCCGGCACGGGTTTCCCAAGTTCGGGCATGCCACGGATCACCACGGTGTTGATGAAACCGGGTGCTTCAGCAATAGCAGCAAGCACGCATTTAGCTCAGTATAGATGGAAGCCAGCAATTCAGTCACCAGTAGTTTAAAATTGGCCTAGCTACTGAACGCAATTTGGCTTCTCACTCTATTTCTCTGGAGGAAACCCCCAGGCTAAATCCACATCGATTTTTACTAATTAAAATAACATATAGCATAAGTAAAATTATATAATTTTTACGATGATACTCTTCATCTTTCTTAAATATATAGTGCGCATATAAATTACGCAATCCAAGATTATTGCTGAATTGTTTCGCATCCAGATAGAAACTAAAAAACTCTTCTTCTTTTGTGGTTAGAAGAGAGTCCTTCCATTTCAGCCAACCCCGATCCACAAAAGCATCAAGCTGCTTCTTAAAAAGTCCAGCATAACGAGGATAAGTCAACGCACCCACCCGATAAAGCTGTTCAAGAAGGTCGATCATTACTATATTATCTTTCTCATCTTTGAATAAGATTTCACACTCAACCAGCATGCAGTAATAGGCTTTCAGCTGCTCATTAAAACAATCCTTTTCTTCTTGAATTAAATCGGCCAAAGAATATTGCCCATTCTTCGCGAATAATGTCTTTAAAATCTCAGGCATGTCACTGCCATTATTTACTTCTACATACTTATGCTTAACATAACTTGGCAAATCAGTCAGATAAACTTGTGAAGAACAGTTACTTAATAATTCTTGATTGACTTCATTATCTTTTATAGACTTAAATTGTCTGGCAATTGATTCAATTTGGATTGCAAGATTCATCGACCGCTCACGGTAAGTATTAGATGTTGATGGCTCAAAGATAAAACCACCTACCCCATGCTTTTCTTTAATTACTTTATTAAAGAAAAGTGATATTTCTTTTCAAAGTTTTTATTATACTTTTTGCACCATACGATCTTCAAACATTTTAATATGTTCTAAAAACAATTTTATTCATCACCCGAAAAAGTCAAGTTGTTATCATATTCACGGTTGCCAAACTTCTCAAAGAAACACACATTCTATAGGTAAATCTAATTCGAAACATGGTAGATAGAAATGTGATCATCCGTTTCTATAGCAAAAAGTACACACATCCTTTTATGCTGCCTGAATCATCCACAAACCCATAAAATTTTCTGAGGGAAAAGGCTAATACCGCATCCTCCTCAATAAGGGAATCAATCAATTCGGCACTATATTTACACTCAATATACCCAGGACCATCCTTTTCTTCTAGTTTTTCATCGCTTTCCACCACCTCTATTTTTACGCAAAAAGCAACATCAATTATATTTCCAGTTGACCTTTCCCTGCTAACGAGTTCGCCATAGCGATTCTTGGCCAATGATTTAAGTTCGATCGGAATTTCTAGGCCATAACGAGAAACGGATTCAGAAATATAACGAAGATGATCTAATTTAGGAGAATCTTGGTTAATATATGATTCAAACATATTCAAAATAGTATTTTTTATATACACTTAATGGGAGATGTATATCTTCAATTTTTCACTAGAAAAAAATAATATTCAATTAAAAATTCAGCAAATTTATTATTCGCAGTAATAAGTTTACGAATCACTGAATCATATTCGTCAACCAAACGCTTCCTGCGTAGCAGTAACTGTGGAGATCCGCTAATATTTTCCCACAGTTTAATAATGGTTTGAATACCTACTTTTTATCTACATCATATTTTACAAGCAAGAAGAATAAATCATCATCATAGTCAAAATGCCTAGTATCACATTTTTCCAGGATGCTGAGATTGTCTCTATCTACAGAATCAAAAACTTTTTTTATCCTACAGTATAAAAGGCCCTTTTTGTTTTTAAATAACGACTCCTTTCTTCTTCCTCTAATTCTGGCGGTAAATAACCCTCCTTAAGATATCCGCAACATTATCGTATTCTATAATATCATTAATATTATCTGGGCAAGTTTTATCGCCCAACGCATCAAGAAACATTGGTATCTTAGCAATATTGGAAAGGTGGGCAAAGTGCGAAGATGGGAAATACTTAATTCGTCCACTCTTTTTGATCGACTTCGTTCATAGCACTAGATAGTACACTGAAGCTTATTCAGCCGCTGGGAAAATCCATCTACACCAATAGGTGAAAGATCGGAAAGAATATGCGATCTAGCTTGCCTTTCCTTACTTTGGAAACTAGTCATGTGCGTCATGTGCGGGGAGGCTGACTTAAGCTTCACTGCTTATTTTGCATTAATAGAACGCTAACCCATACCACACTCCTAAAACGGAGACCACCTGCTAGGCAAACCGCCTCGGATACTCCTTCAATACATGGTCGACGAGCTATCTCAGGCTACAGATTTCCCACCAAATGCAACAGCGCCACAACTAACTTGTTGTCCCCAAGCAGCCAACCCACAGAAACTCCGCCCGCCCACCCGTCGCAAAGCATAAAAGCACTGATGCTTATTACACTTTTGTTGTATGACTTCTGTGCTTTTCGTTGTGTCCGCCGCACGAATGTGGGAGTTGACCGACGGCACTCGCCACCCTACCGGCTATTGGGCGGAGGAGCTGGCCACGCCGCACCGCATTTTCGGCGAAGCGGGCTGGAGTATTGATATTGCGACCCCGGGTGGTGTCGCGCCCACAGCAGAGAGGTCTAGTCTCGGCATTGCTGGCGGGATGCCCGGTCACCGCAGGCGAGTCACCGCCTATCTTGACGCTATCGTGGCGGATCTCGCGCACCCCATTCCGTTGGATCGGGTGGATGAAACCCAGTATGATCTGGTGTTTTACCCGGGTGGCCATGGGGTCATGGTGGATCTGGCTTTCGATGAAACGTCCGGCAGTCTGCTTACCCGGCGCCTGCGATCCGGTAAGCCCTTGGCGTTGCTGGGTCATGGTGTGGCGGCAATCCTCGCGGCGAAGAATCCGCACAATCCCCGCGCGCCGTCGCCGTTCGCCGACTACCAGGTCACGGGAACATCCACTATGGAGGAGAAGCTGAACCCCTTCGGTAGGAAAATCCCCTGGTTTTTGGAGGATAGGCTGGCGGAAATCGGCGTGTATTACCACAAGGCGCGCATTCCGTTTCGACCATTCATCGTGCAGGATCGCCACCTGTACACTGGGCAGAATCCGGCGTCCAGCGAAGCCCTCGCCCACTGCCTGGTTGACGATATCGGCTGACAGCACGCCTCCGCCCGGCAACCCCGCGAGGCATTCCAAACCCGACACCCGCTAATAGTAAGGACACCGTTTATGACTTCAATCTTTGAACCGCTGCCCCTCAAGCATGGCGGCCCGCTGCCGAACCGGCTGGCCAAGGCCGCCATGGAGGAACAGTTGGGCACCGAAAACATGCTGCCCAGCCAGGGTATTTTCAACCTGTACCGCACGTGGGCGCGCGGCGGGGTGGGGCTCATCATCACCGGGAACGTCATGGTTGATTACCGGGCCGTCACCAATGGCGACGGCATTATCCTCAACGAGGACAGCCCCCTGGAACCGTTCCAGGAGTGGGCCGCGGCCGCCCACGCGAATGGTACGACCGACACGAAAGTGTGGATGCAGATTAACCACCCGGGCCGCCAGGTGCCGGCCAGTCTGCCGGGCATTAAGCTCGCGCCGTCGGCAATCCCCGTGAATATGGGTGCCCATTCGAAAATTTTTGCTACCCCGATTGCCATGACGGAAGAACAGATTGAAGAAGTCATCGGCATGTTTGTGGCCACCGCAACCCGGGCGATTGAGGCGGGTTTGATGGGGTGCAGGTGCATGCGGCACACGGCTATTTGTTGTCGCAGTTCCTGTCCCCGCTGGTGAATCGGCGAACCGACCGGTGGGGCGGCGACCTGAAGAACCGCAGCCGCCTGCTTCGGGAGATCGTACCCGAATCCGGACTGCCGTGCCGGATAGTGCCGCGGTGGCGGTGAAGCTGAATTCGGCAGATTTTCAGCGCGGCGGTTTTGATGTTGACGACGCCACGGCGGTGGTCCACATGCTGGGTGACCTGGGTGTGGATCTTGTGGAGGTGTCAGGTGGCACCTACGAAAGTCCCGCCATGCAGGGCATGCAGGGGGTCGCCAAGGATCAGCGAACTCTGGATCGGGAGGCGTACTTCCTCACGTTCGCGGAGCAGATCGCCAAGGCTGCCCCCATGCCGATCATGGTGACCGGTGGGATCACCCGGCGCGCCACCGCGGAGCGGGTGTTGGCGACCGAGGTGGATATGGTGGGCATGGGCACGGCGTTGTCGCTGGACCCAGGGTTGCCGAACACGTGGCGGGTTCGGGATGCCGCGGCACCGACAATGCCCGCACCCCGGTTTAAGGATAAGGCTATTAATTCGTATGCGAGTTTGGTGCAGGTGCAGCATCAGCTGCACCGGTTGAGTAAGGGGAAACGACCGTTCCCGAAGGCCCCGCTGGCCATGGTGCTTGCCACTGCCCAGATTCGGGATCGGCAAAGCCAGAAGCACTACCGAAAATGGTTGGAAGCAGCCGGGTGGCTGTGATGATTGCGAGCAACCATGATGGTGGTGCGACTTACTACTATGCTGCGATATTTGGATTTTGAGCTGGGTTGGGAACCTGACTTATTTAATATCGCAGCACACATCCCGGCGCCGCAACGACCCAGCACCCCAAAGCCAAGCTTGGAACAAGCGCTGTTTAGTTCGGTGGGCGGGAATACCACATCATCAGCCTGGCTTCATGCTTGCTGAGCTAGGTTTTCGGTAAATAACGGGGCGGACAACACTGGGATTGACCGCACACCTAGGCTCAGCACACTTGCTGAGCTTGACTTTCTCGATCCAGTAGGGATGAACTGGTCCGGCTACGAGCCAAACTCCAGCTCGACTTACCATGGCAGTGCCGATAGGAGACAGCACAAGCAGTGGTATCGGCCTAACCGGCGTGAAGCCGATAACCATCCATGGTTGTTCCGTGTTAGTGGCGTGCCTCACCTTTGGGCGTCGTCAAGCGGTAACGTGTATGTCGAATTATGAACGTATCTATTCGAACAAGGACATATCGTGCTTGAAATCATTATTGCCTTAGCCGCAGCGATTTTCCTTGGTAACACGCTTGCCCATCGGATCCGCGTCACCCCGGCGATCCTGCTTATTTTCCTCGGGCTGGCGTTGGCGCTGCTGCCCGCCATGCGCAGAGCTGCGGGAGGTTGGGCTGCCGCCGCATGTGATTTTGGAAATATTCCTGCCGATCATGCTGTTTTGGGAGGCGCGCAACACCTCGCTGCGGGAGGTGCGGAAAAACCTCCGCGCGATCAGTACCTCCGGGACTGTGCTGGTCATTGTGACAGCATTCGCCATGGCTGGAGTTCTCACCCACTTCTTCCATATCGACTGGGGTACCGCGCTAATCATTGGTGCGGCCCTGGCCCCGACGGACGCTACGGCCGTGGCCACGCTCAATGGCAAACTGCCCAAGCGTTCCATCACGGTGCTCAAGGCGGAATCGCTCATCAACGACGGGACCACGCTGGTGGTGTTTGCCCTGGCCATCAGGTTGCGGGCGGCGCGGATCTGTCGGTGTCGCACGCGGGTGGCATGCTGGCGTTCTCGTTCCTCTGCGGCATTGCGGTGGGACTAGCCGTGGGCTGGGTGGCAAACCGGCTGCGTGCCCGCATCGCCAATCCCATGAACTTCGTGATCTACATGATGACGATTCCATTTGTCGCTTTCCTGCTCTCGGAATCCATCGAGGATTTCCGAGGGAATGAAAGAGCTCCGGCGTGGTCGCGGTGGTGGTTTTCCGCGTTCTACCTGACGTATTACGGTGTGGACACCATTAAACCGCAGAATCGGTTCTATGGGTTTGCCCATTTTGGGCCTACATGTCGTACCTCATGAATGGTGCGATTTTCGTGCTGGTCGGCGTGCAGCTGCCGGAGCATGGCAGAACATTAGCGAGGTTGCGCACAATAATTCGGCCTATTCACAGTCACACGCGGCCATCATGGTGGTAGCGGTATGGCTGGTCAGCCTGTTGGTGCGGTTCCTGTTTATGCGGCCGGCCATGCTGTCAGACATTAAGGCCAGCGCCGAGGAACAGTACCGTGCCGAGCAGACAAAGAGCAGCGTCCGCTGCGCGAACGGCATGAGTTACGTCGGCTGATCCGGGCTGCGATGCGGGACCCTGAGGTGCGGAGCGAGATTTACCGCGACCGGGTGGTGAGCACCATGGCTGGCCTGCGCGGTGGCGTGTCCCTGGCGGTGGCGCTGTCGGTGAGCACGTCGGTGCCGAACCGGGACTTCATTATCTTCATGGTGGCCGCCGTGGTCATGGTGTCGATGCTGGTGCAGGGCCTGTCCCTGCCGGCGATTATTCGGTGGGCGAAGATTCCCGCCGACGACACCGAACACCAGGAAACCCTCAATGCGGTGGGTACCATGAATAAGGAGTCCTATGATGCCCTGGAGGATCTTGCTGCCCAGAACGATGTCGGCCCAGAGGCATTGGCGTATGTTCGCTATGAGCTGGATTTCCAGCATGATACCGGCATTGAGACCTGCCGGTTTTGCAGAATAATCCCGATCTCACCCCCGAGGAACTGCAGGCCATGACGTTGCAGGGCCAGGTGCGAACGCTCCGGCTGGCGATCATTGGTCACCAGCGTGAGGTGCTCAAGCGCCTGCGTAACGAGGGCGCGATCGACATGAATGTGCTGCATTCGATTCAGGAGCGGTTGGACACGGAAGAGATCCGTATTACCGGCCCGGTTGAGTTGGAATAACGTTTCACTTCCCCTGCTTGACGACGCCCAAAGGTGCCCAACATCTGTAGGTATGCCGGAATAGCGGGACTCATTGGAATCAGGTTGGCTCCTCTGCTTCCCGCGCCGGCATATCCTGGAAACTGCCCTGCTGAAGCATGTTCATCACAGGTGCTTAATAGTCAGTGTCGTTAGGATCGAAGAATTGGTACATTAACTCTTCACCTCGTGCATCACTAATAAATGCGCTCTCAGAAAGAAATATTTCCCCTGGAGCATCACCCGTTATGGTGTCAGACAAATTTAAAGAATAAATTAATGACGCACCAGCTGCTAGTAACTCAGCCTCGATAGGATCTGGTTTGGCTTCTTCCGCTTGGAAGGCTAGTAAATATTCATCAAAAGTTTCTGGGAATTCACCTGCGAAAAACACTTCTTTCGCTTTTTCAGGAAAATCGGGCGTATCAGCCAGAATGACCATACCATCAAAGGAAATATGGGTGGAATAAAACGCTTTGGCGGGATTAATGTTGGCGTCTTTTCCATCAAATTCGACCAAGCCATAAAATGAAGGCGGGAGTATGGAACCAAAAGGGCTTATTTCAGCACCGTTGACAACCCACTGAATCCGCCCATAATAGTGTTTTTGTATAGCGTCAAATTCAGCATAGTCATCCAGAGTAAGGAGTAAATATAACTTCATATCAGTGTTCTGGTGAATGTATGATGCCATTTGCTCTAACGGCTTCATTTCTTCCGCTACAATTCGCCGAAACCTATGTTCCATATACTCCATAATTCCCTCCTGAAAATTATATTTTGAGGTTTATTCAGCTGCTGCGAAACTCAGCCACGCCACCAAGCGTACTGCAACAAACCCTGGCCGGCATTTTTGCAACCTCCCAAGCAACCATCGCCGGAGCCGCTGGCAGCATCTTAAGTGTGCTTGATGGATGAAGCTTATTCAGGCGTTTTTAAATAGGGCCCCACCACCAGGTGAATGATCACCCCCGAAAGAACAGGAAAACGAGGCCGGTAGTGTACTTATAGTAAGTGTGAAATCAAACAAAATATCCTATCGGCCCCGCACCGCTGATCCTAGCACACTCACCACAGATAATCTCCTCACCCTAGCGAACATCATCACCACACCAGGGCTAGACCACCACCCACCAAGCCTGGGGTGTTCACCAGCGCGCAAATCACCATCCTCTACCTGTAAGAAAACCTAAGGCAACAAACCCTAGCCAATATTTTTGGTACATCCCAACCCACTATCTCCAGAGCCATCAACAACGTACTGGGTGTGCTGGACATGGTGTTACCGCCACCACCAAGGCCCAAAGACCTTAGGCCTTGGCGGCTATACGTGTTAGGCGGCACGCTCGTACCATGCTGGCGGTGGAAAAACGCCAGGAACTTGTACAGCGGAAAACACCACAAGGCAGGACACAACCTGCAAGTTTTAACAGATCAGGCGGGTGAAATATTCTATATTTCTAAAGCCACTACCCGGATCAACCCATGACATCACAGCTATAAGAAACACTGGTTTATTCGGTCATATGCAGCCCTGGCATATAACCGCGGATAAAGGCTATGTGGGTTTAGGGTGCGATACACCGTTTAAGAGAAGACCAGGGAAACCCTTACTGGAGTGGCAGAGGCGATTCAACAAAGGGATCAACCAGATCCGCTATGTTATCGAACGATCCATAGCCCACTTGAAAGTATGGCGAATACTATCCACCCCTAGCAGGCTCCCCCAACCCACAACTATTCGGGCAATCAACGTGATACGGAAGATAATGTTCTACCAACCACCAGCCGAACCCCATTTCCCCAGCAACTGAATAAGCTTCAATCCTTCCGTAATTCCTTCAATTCAGGATAATGTACACAAAGCAAATTAATTGTCTGATGATCATTTTTAGATTTGAATGATTCAAGAATATTTCTCTCCGATTCGGGTGACCAGTAAATTACAAGGTGCTGTTTAGTCCTGGTAATAGCTGTATAAAAAATATTATGCGAAATACGATCTTCTATATCCGAAGTCACGAGTACTTTGACCGAATCATACTCTAAACCTTGGGCTTTATGAATTGAAATAGCATAGGCCACTTGAAAGGGCACCGAATAATCGACATCATGTTCATCGCTATCTGGACTCACATAATGAGAAATTTTAAAACGGACCACTGAATCATACAGGTATTCAGCGTACCCATCACTCAGTTGCGAACATGCTCTTTGAAGTTCATTAGATTCTCTCTTAATATCAATATCAAACCACGCCTCTTCCTTGTTATGTAACGCAATTTCAACAATGGTTCCTCTTAAATTATTGAAAACTACTGGTTTAAATCGATATGAATCAGAAAAAATTACCGGATCGCCCTTTTTATATATGGCAGAGTTCCATTCATAAGGTTGATTTTGATTCCAGTCTTGTAACATTTGGTTGACATTATTAATGCCATATAAACCATTATAGTTTAAACACAAAAATAATCTCATCAAGTTATTTCCTGAGTTAAAAAGACGCATCTAATCGTTTTTGAATAGCCTTCTTTTGTTAACAATTCTTCTATAGAATCTTCGTTATTACGAACACGTTTCCATAATTCAATCATCCCCTTACTTTTTGTGCGAAAATGACTGCTTTAACTCAATAATCGTTGATTTTGGAACAAAATATCTAATAATATCAAACCAATTCCCCAAACTGAATTGATTCTATTTGAAATAAATCACCAACGAGTAATATCCTGTCAGCTTTGGTTTTTTCGAGAACGTTCCAAAAATCCATATTACTCACAGTACTGCATTCATCAATAATGAGAAGTTCGCAATGCGTGGTGACGTCTTCGGATTGAACATATTTAGATATAGTCAAAAATGTTGAATCTTGAGGATTATCTATCCGATGTTTTAAGTTTTCAACCGCTGGATTTGTATGTGCAAGAAATATTTTCTTCTTACCCTCAAATAACTTTGACACCAAATTAATCATAGTAGTCTTGCCCGTCCCTGCTGGACCATAAACGAAGGCAACTTTAGAATTTCGAAATAGTTTTGCAAGGGCTTCCTTTTTATCATCATTATCAACTTCCCCCATAAGAGAATCTACCTCATGACGGAACTTAAAATCACTCTGTTTAACACACGTATAAGAACAAAGTTTTTCAATGATTGCTTTTATAATTTCCCCATATCTCCTAATGTAAACATATTTCTCATGTAGAATATGCATTTCACGCGATTTGTGTTTATAATATAATTTCTCGTTAAATCTAGAAATTAACTTTTTAATATCTACTCCCTCCAAATTATTTCCGGAAAAATCCGATTTATATGTCTCCAACCACTGTTCAAGCTCAGTGATTGGCGTGTACAGATTCTTCCCTTGCTCAATATTATTTTTCACCAAACAGATTTAACAATTCATGTTCTCGGCCCTCAGTTGATATACAACATAATAAATCAGAAATCTGTGGATTATGTTTCACAAGTGCTGTGCAAAATGGCATTTTATCAAATGGAATACAACCATAGCGCAACCGAATGTTCGATAAGTATTTATTTTCAGTATCATCAATTGATATTTTTATGACTTGATTATTCATTCGTAACATAAGATAACGAATTACATTCATACCATCTTGACCAGAATTTGATGCTTTCCGAATAAGTTTTAATAATCTTGTCATTTCTTCATTAGCTGCATTGCTGTTAATTTGATCAATGTATTCACTAAACTCGTATTCATCAAGATCAATTAGATCTACCAAACTCATCCGGTTAGTTGTGAGTATTCTCATAAGCTGTTTATATTCGGATCTGTTAGTACTCATAGGTTGAAAATCTGGGGTGAATAGTCTAAAAAATTATCAAATTCACACGGTCGAATTGACACCTCCCATCTGGTAATGATGTTTATCGAGATATCTTTTCCAAACACTTCGACCCTAGCTTTCTTAACCTTTAGATTAGCAGCATAATAATCCACTATATCAATATCAGTAAAGCCAATTATACGGTTAAATTTACTAAAGGTGTCAATAGCGTTATGAAAAGTAACCTCATAATATATTTTTCCACTAACAAGAAAAGGTAAAACCCTGTCAATATAGTAACGATCCCTCGATCAGAGGATGGTGACAAATCTTTTCGATCAATCTCTTTAGCTATAATCTCATAATATTCTTGCAATCCCCTATCTAAATTGAGCGGATATTTTTCCAAGTTTTTAAGAATGTATATTTCCCTTATCTACACAAAAAGCACGAAGCTTTTGTAAATATTTATAATACTTAAGTGTTAATCGTTCAGCACTAGATTCGCTAGGAGTATAGTGTGACGTACTTCGCTGAAGTAGATCATGAAAATCCGCAATAAATTTTGATTTCACAGAACCTTTACACTTCTTTACGCACTCTTTTACTAGTTGAAAGTCAAATTCGGTTTCCAGATTATCCCCCATGGCATTTCCTGCAGCTACTGCTTCAACTAAATGACGCAATTGAGCCAAAATATTCTGCGATAGAACACCGCGTATTTCATACTGTGATGCTTTTTCTTTTCTATGCAAACTTTGCGTATAATTCTCTATGTTGTTGTCGATATTTGAGCTAGAGTTTTCGATTTGCTGTCGCACAGTCCTCATGAGATCATCCCCTGCTTAGAATTAACTAATACAGACAGATGATACACCAAAATCTACTTGGCTACTAAGAAAATACGATCGCTCTCCCCGATGATTGGTCGCCCCTAAGAATAGAGAAACAAAGCAAGGTAGCTGATATGTTCTTTCCAATTCGTCATCTGTTGGTGCAAATGATCCCCCCGAATGGGAAAACGAGACCGGCAATGTACTTGGTAAGAGCGTGAAAAAAACAAAATAACCTATCGACCCCGCACAGTCGATGACTTACACACTCACCCCAGAGGATCTTCTCACATTAGCCAATATCATCACATCAAACATCCCACACCACTGCCCACCATGCTTGGGAGTATTCACCAGTGTGCAGATCACCATGCTCTACCTGCAAAAAACACGCGGCAACAATCCCTAGCTGGTATTTATGAAACCATCTCCAGAGTCATCAACAACATACTAAATGTGCTCGTTGTGGTGTTACCGCCCCCACCATAACCAACAGACATAAACTCCAACAGGGTATACGTGCTAGATGGGACCCTTGTGCCTTGTTGGTGGTGGAAAGAAGCGAAAAATTTGTATAGCGGGAAACACTATAAGGAAGCTTATTCAGTTGCTGGGAAAATAGGGTTCGGCTGGTGGCTGGTAGAACATTATTTTTCGTATCACATTGATTACCCAGCTGGTTGTGGGTTGGGGGAGCCTACTGGGGGTAGAAAGGATCCGCCAGGTTTTCAGGTGGGCTATAGATGGCCCTGGAGATAGTGGGTTGGGACGTACCAAAAACATTGGCTAACGCTTGTTTTCGTAGGTTTTCTTGCAGATAGAGCATGGTGACCTGCACACTGGTGAATACTCCCAAGCATGGTGGGTGGTGGTGTGGTAGCTCTGATGTGGTGAGGAGATGATCCGTAGTGAGTGTGCAAGCAATCAACGGTGCGGGGTCAATAGAGTATTTTACTGTTGTACACACTTACTATAAGTACACTACCGGCCTCGTTTTCCTATTCTTCCGGGAGGAATCATTAGGCGGGTAGTGGAGCTGTGTTTTCCCAGTGACTGAATAAGTTTCAAGGCAAAGACATAACCTTTAAAATACTCACCGACCAAACATGCCAAATCTTTTACATTTAGACTTTTCGTGAATGCCAAGTAAAACAATGAAAACCCCCAGGTCCGACCTATGAACCTGGGGGTTAAAACGTGGAGCTAACGGGATTCGAACCCGTGACCCCCACACTGCCAGTGTGATGCGCTACCAGCTGCGCCATAGCCCCGTGCTTTTCAGCAACGGATTACAGGTTACCGCACAGAACTGGTTGCCGACAAATCCACTGGCAGTAGCGATTTTTTACTTGATTTGGCTGGGCCATGTGGTGTTTTCCTTGATTTCCTTACCGTCGATAAAGACGCGCGGGGAGGACACTTGGCCGTCACCATCTTTTTCTAGTTTCTTGGCGTTGTCGTCGGCGATCTTTTTAAACTCGTCGGAGTAGGTGCCGTCAGCAATCTTCTTTACGGTTTCGTCCTTGGCGCCAAGGATCTTGGCCATGTCGGCGAAATCCTTGAGTTCTTTCTTGCCCCAGATGCTTTGCTGTTCGGCCATGAGCATGGTGCGGAAGTTCCAGTACACCTGCGCGGAATCGTCCCTGGCGATGGTGTAGGCGGCGGTGCCGGCCTTATTGGAGTGCCCAATCTCGCCCTTGTCCAGGAAGTTCATGGTGCGAATGTTCACCTTCACCTTGCCGTCTTCTATGAGCTTCTTCATGTCCGCGTCGGTTTCTTTGGCCAGTTCGGCACAGTAGTGGCAGGAGAAGTCTTCGTAAATGTCCACGGTTTTGGCCTTGTCGGCCTTGTCGGAAACCAACTGCACTGCCGAACCGTCAACCTTGTTATTAAAGGCGGTGGTTTCGTTATATGTTTCGGCGAAATTTTTCTTCTTGCGACTTATTGCCGGAAATAATCACGTAGGCGATGACCGCAACAGCTACGAGCACGACAGCAATAATGGCCCAGATGAACCCGGAACCATTCTCGTTGGGACTTTGGATTTTGGCTCGTTTTCGTGGTCTTGGAACTCATGTATTTTTTCCACCTTTTTGTTGGGGTTGAGGATGATGTCAATTCAAACTAAGAATTATGCCAGTTATGCTTCCCTTTTGCTAGGAGCATGCTGGCATAATTCTGTGAATCCAGCAGAGAAACATCCGTGGGCGCCACCGATGATAACGCGAGATAATTATGGGTAGATGGCGAATCGTCGATACGGCCGGTACGCGGTCCACAGGGACATGGCGACAAGCACCACATCGCGCAGGATTGTTTGCAGGTAGTCCATGCCACCGTCGGTCAGGTCTTGTTGGCCGAAGCAGCCGCAGTCGATCACCAATCCGCGCGCCCATGCTTGGCCAATACCGATCATGAACAGCATCAACACAATGGTCGACAGCCAGCCGGCCTGCCGGAAAAACACCCCGATGAGCAGGATAAACCCACCCATGAGCTCTAGGGGGCCAATGATTTGGGCCAGGAACACGGACCATTCCAGGGTGAAGATTTTATACGCCTGGATGGATTGGCCGGTTTCTAACACACTGCCTACCTTGTGGAATCCCGCCCAAATCCAGGTGGCGGCCAGACCGAAGCAGGGAGAAAACTGATGATGTCCAACACCAAGGCGGTGCGGCTGGATTGCGGTTTTTCTTCCACAGCGTCTGCTTCGATAGAGGTGTCGTCGATGACGTCGTCATCGGCAACGATTGTGGATTGCGCATTCGTCATAAGCACCAAGCTTATCTATTCATTGGTAGCTTTGGCGAACATGTAAGCAAAACCGCAGCTTATTCCCCCCTGTTTCCCACCACCATAGAGTTGATACATCAACAAACTATGGTGATGGGCTCATGCCTAGCGCGGCTTGCAACATCCTTGCAATACAGCACGTGCGCTAGGCAGTCGCAGCCTTGGTCGGCCGAATGTTTTAGGCGCCCAAAACGCTCGACACGAGTGCCTGTGCAGCCTTCTGCACCTCAGCAAGATGCTCCGCGCCACGGAACGACTCGGCGTAAATCTTGTACTTGTCTTCCGTGCCGGACGGGCGGGCCGCAAACCATGCGGACTCCGTCACAACCTTCAGGCCACCCAACGCTGCCCCATTACCCGGTGCCTTAGTCAGCTTGTCGATGATCGGCTCGCCAGCCAACTCCGTGGCGGTCACCTGCTCCGGCGACAGGGCCTTCAAAATGGCCTTCTGCTCCCGGGTCGCATCCGCATCCGTACGCGCATAGGCTGGTGCACCATACTCGCTGGCCAACTCCGCATAGCGCTGCGACGGGGTCTTGCCGGTCACCGCGGTAATCTCCGAGGCCAACAGGGTCCAGGATGATGCCATCCTTATCCGTCGACCACACCGTCCCATTATGGCGCAGGAAGGAGGCACCGGCGGATTCCTCACCGCCGAACCCGATGGAACCGTCGATAAGCCCTGGCACGAACCACTTAAAGCCCACCGGCACCTCAACCAGCTTCTTGCCCAACGCGGCCACAACCCGGTCAATCATCGACGAGCTCACCAGGGTCTTGCCCACCGCGTCCGTCGACCAGCCCGGCCGGTGCGCAAACAGGTAATCAATGGCCACCGACAGGTAATGGTTCGGGTTCATCAACCCATAATCCGGGGTCACAATGCCATGCCGGTCCGAATCTGCATCATTACCGGTGGCAATGTCGTACTTGTCGCGGTTCCGCACCAGCGACGCCATGGAATTCGGGCTGGAGCAGTCCATCCGAATCTTGCCGTCCGTGTCCAGCGTCATGAACCGCCATGTGGCGTCCACCAGCGGATTCACCACCGTCAGATTCAGCTTGTGGGCCTCGGCAATTGCCCCCCAATAGTCCACCGATGCACCACCCATGGGGTCCGCACCAATGCTCAACCCGGACTCCCGGATCGCATCCAGATTCACCACATTCGGCAAATCCGCCACATAGGTGTCCATATAGTTATACTTCGTGGCCTTGGGATCCAACACCCCAGACACGCTCACACGCTTGACGTCCTTCAGGCCGCCGCGCAGCAGATTATTGGCGCGCTCCGCAATCCAGTCCGTGGCATCCGTGTCGGCCGGGCCGCCATTGGGCGGATTATATTTAAACCCACCATCCCGCGGCGGATTATGCGACGGCGTAATCACAATGCCATCGGCACGCTTCGGATCTGTGCCGGTCACCCCACCCGACAGTCGCGAATTATAGGCCAAAATCGCATGAGACACCGCCGGCGTTGGGGTATAGCGGCCCCGGTCGTCGACAAGCACCTCCACATTATTAGCCAACAGCACCTCCATGGCGGAAATCTGCGCCGGCTCGCTCAACGCATCGTATCCCGCCCAATAAAAATCAGGGCCCACCCGATACCCTGCGCATTACGGTAATCCACAATGGCCTGTGTGGTCGCCAAAATATGGTTCTCGTTGAACGCATTATCCAACGACGACCCCCGGTGCCCCGACGTGCCAAACACCACCTGCTGGTCGGGATTATCAGGATTCGGAACCCGGGTGTAGTACGCCGTCACCACTTCCGCAATATCAATAAGGTCTTCCGGCAATGCAACTTGGCCGGCACGCTCATGAGCCATACAAAAAACTCCTCACAGAAACGAAAAATTTACAGCTACTTTCCATCTTCTACCTTTTTTCCACCCCGCGCACTAGTTCCGGCACAAAGTCACACATATTAAGCTGCACAACTATGAAACAAACACTCGCCGTTGGCCTCGGTGCCGGGTGCGGCGCCACCCTACGCATGCAGCTCACGCCCCTGCTTTACGACGCCCCCACGGCGCTTATCATCATCAACGCAATCGGCTGTTTCCTCATCGCCACCTGGGCTTTCCCCAACGATGTCGCCCAAAAATTCTTCGCCCCCGGCCTCCTCGGCGGTTTCACCAGCTTCTCCACCTTCGCGCTTACCGCCGCAACCACCAGCCTGCCCGCCGCACTCAGCTACAGTATGCTCACCATCACCAGCTGCCTGGGTGCCTGGGCCATCGGCGACGCCCTCCGACACCGGCGGCACGCAGCATGACCATCATCCTCGTCTTCGCCGGAGGCATCCTCGGCGGCATCACCCGGTATCTGTTAGGCAAAGCCCTGCCGCCCTACCTTGGTACGCTTATCGCAAACATGTGCGCCTGCCTCATCCTCGGGGTAATCGCACGCCTATTCGACGCGCATTCCTTCGCCTATGCGGCTGGTGGCGTCGGCTTTGCCGGCGCGCTCTCCACCTGGTCCACCCTCGCCAACGAACTAGGCAACCTGCTGAAAACCCACAACTACCGGCTCTTCGCCGGCTACCTCACCGCCACCATCATCGGTGGGCTGGCCGCCCTCCAACTCGGCCTCACCATCGGAACCATAATGACCTAACCCGTGAGGCCACCGTCGACAAGCATGCTAGTGGGCAATCGCGTCCAACGGTGGGGTTTTCGCCGCCCGGCTAGCAGGCCACAATGCCGCAATCACACCCACCACCGCAGAAGCGCCAAACATCCACCCCAGCTGCAGCCCACGGAATGACCAACGAGCTCAGGCCCTCCCCGCCAGCACCTTCAAAAACGCCCAACCCAAACCAACCCCCACCCCAATGCCGACCGCGGCACCAAACAACGCAATCTGCACCGACTCGATCGTAATTAACAGCCGAATCTGCCGACGCTGCATCCCCACCGCCCGCAACATCCCAATCTCCTGCCGGCGCTCAATCACATTCAACGCCAACGTATTCACGATGCCCAACGTAGCCACCAGCACCGACAACGCTAAGAGCCCATACAGGATATACAACATTTGATTAATCATCGCGGCCCGTTCACCAGCGTATTCCCTGCCGATCCTGCACCTGTACCACCAGATAATCAGCCACCGCCGCCTGTAAATTCGCCCGCAGTTGCTCCTTCGACACCTCGCCATTGCCCACCACCATCAGCCACGTCAACACCTGCTCCCGCGCATACGGCGTATTCGCTACCGTCGACGCCGACAACACCACGTCCCCAATCACCTGGTTCTCCTCATAGGTGCCGATGAGCTTCGCCTCAACCACATCATCCCCCGTTAAATTCTTCACCGGCACCATGTCCCCCACTTTCCAACCCTGCTTATGCGCATAATCATCAAAAGCCACAAACACGTTCGGATCCGACAAATTCATCGAACCGCTCACACCTTCTAATTCCAGGGTTTTCGTCAAATCATTATCCGCCACCAATGTTTTCGCCATGCCGTTGGCCACCATAAACGAATCCGGCGTCACCCCCACCGACACCGGAACCCGGGAAAACCCCGTGATCTCTCCCACCCCATCGGTCTCCTGCACCTTCTGCGCCGCGTCGTCCGGGATCGGGAACCGCCCATCGCCCGGGCTGGACAGCACATAGTCTGCCCGCACCCCCGAGCTCACCAAATCCTTCACCGACTGCTGCATCGACGCCGCCAACATCCCGATCGTGGTCACCAACGCCACCCCCAACGTCAACGCAAACGCCGTCGTTGCCGTGCGCCGCGGATTCCGCCGCGAATTCGTCGCCGCCAACTTGCCCACCGCCCGAAACGGCAGCCCCAACAGCCGACCAATGATCCCCACCACCAGGATCGACAACGCCGGTGCCACCATAAACACCCCGATGGTCACCAACACCGCACCGGCGCCCCACCGCCAGCGCCCGCGTCTGCGTGTCATAATCCGCAATCGACGCTCGCACCGCGACCACGGCCGCAGCACTGCCCGCAGCGAGCAGCACCAGCCCCAGAAACGTCCGCAGCTTCAACGGCGACTCCGCCGCCGTCTCTGTCGACCGCATCGCCTCCACCGGGTGCACCGCACCCGCGCGCCGGGCCGGCGACCAGGCACTCATCAGGGTTACGAGCACGCCCAGGACCAGTGGCCCCACCACCGACGTGGTGGTGAGCCCCAACCCCAAATCGGGAATCGACATATTGAAATATTTCAGGGCAAACTGGATCCCCCGCACCAGTACTATGCCGGCACCAATCCCCGTACCAGACCCGATGATCCCTACCAGGAATGCCTCGATAATCACGGATGTGGTGAGTTGTAACCGTGACACGCCCAAGGCCCGCATCAGAGCAAACTCCTGCAACCGTTGCGCCACAATCATGGCGAACGTGTTGGCGATAATAAACGTGCCCACCAAGAGGGCAATGAGGCCGAAGGCCACCAGGAAATAGTTAATGAACTTCAACCCATCCCGAATCGCCCCATTGAGTTCGGCGGCCAGCTCGCTCCCCAACTGATATTTCACACCCGGAGTATTTGCCCTTGAGGTAATCGACCAGCTCCGCACCGTGTTTGGTCTTGCCCGACACGGCTAAGGATTTGACGGTTTTACCATCGGTATATTGGTCCAGGAAATCGGTTTCGGGGATGGCAAGGGTAATGTTGGCCCCCAGCTCGGCGCTGGCCTTCACCGGGGTGAAAATGCCGGTGACGGTCATGTTCCGCTGATTTTGCGGGTCGATCACCACAACGGTGTCCCCCACCTTGATGTTGTAGGTTTGGGCGGCCTGCTCGTTGAGGAGCACCTGGTCGGGGTTTTCGGGGCAGGGCTGCCGGTGATGAGCCCTATTGCCGATACCCACGGCGGAGTTCTCGTCGTACCAGGGCACGACCCGCACCCTGCCGTTCCGGGTCTGGTAGGGTTTCCGGTTGGCGTCGGCCAGCATGAGCCGCACCCGTCCTGGATCACAACGTTTTTGATCTCGGGTCGTTCCGCAGCTCGTCGAGCAGCGACCGCCGAATGCCCCCGAGGGAATCCACGGTGTCGGGGTTTCTGGGCCACCTCGGCCATGATCGCGGCCGGGTCCGGGGTGATCACCGCATCCACGCCTGCGAACGTGTCTTCGACCGTGGAGTCAAACACGGCATTGAGTGAGGCGGTGAACATCATGGAACCGGCCACGAAAGCGGTACCCAACATGACCGCGACAATGCTGAGGAGCAGGCGAAGCTTGTGCGCCATGATGGAGCGGACGCTGAGTTTCAGCATAGTGGCGCGACCGCTGGGAGTTTTGATTTTCTTGGGCGCCTCACCCCATTCGACGGGTTCTTCCCATTCGTCCTCGTCGTCCCACTCGTCTTCTTCGTCCCATGCCTCGTCGGCGTCGTCTATATAATCCGCATAGGCATAGTCGTCATAGTCCGCCGCCATGTCCGCGGCATCTGTGTCGTCTATATCGTCGGCTTGATCCTCGACATAGTCCGCCTGGCCTGACCACTCTCCGCGGTCGTCCTCATACGCATCCTGTTGCCTGGCACGCCGCCCATTATGGTGTTTGTGCCTCGGGTCATGTTGTGGATCGTTCGGCATACCATGACGCCCCATGAGTCACCCCCTGGTTTCCAGTTGGCCCATCACCCAAAGAATCTGTTCCACCGTGGGCGACGATAATGCCCTCACAATTTTGCCATCCGCCAAAAACACCACTCGATCCGCATATGATGCGGCCGTGGGGTCATGCGTCACAATAACTACGGTCTGATCGTACACATCGACCGCGGTCCGTAGGATGTCCAGTACCTCCGCGGACGAGTTTGAATCCAGATTACCGGTGGGTTCGTCACCGAATATGATCTCCGGCCGGGCCACTAATGCCCCGAGCGCAGGCCACCCGCTGTTGCTGGCCGCCCGACAGTTCTGCCGGACGGTGTTTCAGCCGTTCCGCCAATCCCCAGCCTGGTGGTCACTTCCGGTACCATTTTTGTCCACACGTTTGCCGGCAATATTCATCGGCAGGGTGATGTTTTCAGCCGCGGTGAGCGTGGGCACCAGGTTGAAGCTTTGAAAAGATAAAACCCCAGGCGGTCTCGTCGCAAAGCGGTCATCTGCCGATCGTTGAGCTGGGACAGATCCGTGTTACCGATGAAGGTAGCACCCCGAGTGACACGATCCAGACCCGGCCATGCAGTGCATGAGCGTGGACTGCCCGAACCGGACGGGCCCATGATGGCGGTGAATTGTTGTTTTGCGGAATTTAATCGAAATCGACTTGAGTGCCTCGACCGCGGTGTCCCCCAGTGCCATAGGTTTTCACCAATTTCACTGCGCGAGCAGCACTTTGAATTTTAGCCATATCATTTCCTCGAAAGCATAGCGATGTGCTGCCCCGATGAGGCATTATGCGCAATGTGCGCGGTTATAATTAGCAAAGCTAGAACTTGGGAATGTACGAGCCGTCGTATTGTTTCTTACCGTTCTGGCGGGCAAAATAGTTATAGACAGTGCCCACAAGAGGTACAGGACCGCCATGGAGCTCAGCGACCCAAAGATGGTGCCGATAGCGGTCTCCGGGTTGATGTTCGGCAGCGGCGGCAACTGCAGCAGGCCCTGTGCCTGCGCCAACGGTGCCCTCTATGACCATCAGCGTAATAGCAATACCAGAGATGGCAGCTGCACGAATTTTTCGAATACATCAGATATCCCTTTTCCCCAAAATGTATGTTATTGATTTGACCGGTTTCTATGGTAGGTGATTGCGTCGCTAGGGGTGGAATGATCGCTACCCCCGTGACCGCGCGATGCCGCTATCCCCGCTGGTTATCCACCTAGACAACCCGCAGACCGATAGAAAATCCCGTACCATGGCGTCATGTCTTATCGCAATCAGGATCTCCGACGCACTGTCAGTTCGCTCGATGGTAAAGAGTTACGGCGCCTATAAGAGTCTCAAAGGCAGTTACGACATGGGCAATTTCACCCTGTCGATTGATCGTATCCAATCGGATCCCTATGCGCCGCCGTCGTTGATGCGGGATCATTCTTGACCGAAAAACCGCTGGTATTCCCCAGAGTTGCTTGACGATGCCCAAGGCCGGCTGGCCGTGAGTGATTTTTGATGCGGGAGTTTCATGCCGCCACGCGGGAGTCCTCGATAAGCATTGGTTGGCCGGCACAGGCCGTCGCTTGAGCGTACAAACATTCGAATCACAGAGCGCACCATTGAGGCGCGAATTACAGTGCAGCTGCCGGCTGGGGTCGGCGGATTCACGGGCATGCGGCGGCGCGAATGCTCACGGAGGATCTGCCGGATGCGGTGGATCAGGCACTGTTGTACCGAAACCTGGACGGGGATGCGGCAACGGCGCAGGTTACGTTGCTGCGGGACCAGGAGGCGCTGCGGGGCAGCTTGCCGACCTGGGCCTGGTGGCGTTTCGTGGGCACGGCGATTTTGCCGCGGCGGGCGGGCAATTCCGGACCTACCGTTGGAACAGGGGGCAACACCGTTTACCAGCCCGAAATCGCTCGAAGTTTCGATCATGCTTCCCAGTGGGCGCACGGTGACAGGGCATGGGGATTCCTGAAGGGATCGTGGTGATTATCGGTGGCGGCTACCACGGCAAATCAACATTATTGCATGCAATTGAACAGGGGTGTATCCGCATATTGCAGGGTGATGGCCGCGAGTGGGTGATTACGCGGGCGGATGCCACGACAATTCGGGCGGAGGATGGTCGGCCAGTGACCGGGGTGGATATTTCCCCGTTCATTAATAATCTGCCATCGGGCACGGACACGCGGTCGTTTGATGACGGCGAATGCTTCCGGCTCGACGTCGCAGGCGGCAAACCTCATGGAGGCAGTGGCGCGGGCGCATCAACGTTGCTCATTGATGAGGATACGTCTGCCACGAACTTCATGATTCGGGACGAGCGGATGCAACAGCTGATTCCTGCGAAGGATGAGCCCATCACCCCATTTGTGCAGCAGGGTTCGCCCGTTGTTTACGGAAAAAGGGGGTGTCGACGATTTTGGTTGCCGGCGGTTCGGGCGCGTTTTTGATGTTGCGGATTATGTGATTGCCATGAATTCGTATATGTGCCCAGTGATGTGACGTCGGCGGCGCAGGATTTGGCGGATTATGACCCGACGGCGCCGGCAGCGTCGAAGGTGTTCGGCCCGGAGCCGCAGCGGCGGTTGCGGAAGCAACGGTTGAGCGGAAGCCGGCGAAGGCCGCGGGCACGAATGCTATCCGTTACGGTAAGCAGGAGGTGGATTTGTCCGCGGTCACGCAGCTTGTCGACGCCGCCCAGGTGAGCGGTCTCGCCTCCACATTCGACATGATTATGGAATGGTCGGATGGCCGCAGTGACCTGGCAGAGCTTGTTGATGACGTGTGCCGGGAAATGGATGTTCAGGGGATTGATGCCTGTCTCCGCATAATGGGCATCCAGGGCTTGTCGCCCGGCCCCGGCGGCAGGAGATTTTTGCTGCGGTAACCGGTACCGCCGGCTAGAGTTGGAATAATTCGATGGGCTGGACCCATGCTGGCCCGGGGCCGGAGTGATTATTCCCGGCCGCTGGAAATCCAGTCATCATCAGTGAAAGTGAAGTTCCGGCCACCGTGCACGGTGGCAAGTGCCGCATCGAGGCGGGCCATGTGCTCGTCGGTCAGGTGGACATCTACGGCGGCAGCGTTTTTCGCGGATTCGATCGCTGCGGCGGCTGCCGGGGATGGGGACGACTGGCAGGCCGTAGGCTGATGCCTTGGTGCCAGAGCCAGGCGAGCGCGACTTGGGCTGCGGTGGCTTCGCATTCGGCAGCTATGTCCTGGATGGTGGTTACGATCGCCTGGTTATCATCGTAGTGCTGGTCGTAGCGGGGTTGCGCCGCAAGAATGGATGATTGCACACGATCTTTTTGGAGGGTTCCGGTGAGGAAGCCGCGCCCCAACGGTGAGTAGGGGACGAAGCCGACACCGAGTTCGCTGGCAGCGGGCACCACGTGGTGTTCGACGTCGCGGGACCAGATGCTCCATTCGCTTTGTACCGCGGTGATGGGGTGTATGCGGTGGGCTGCCCGGAGTTCGTCGGCGGTGACTTCGGAAAGCCCGATGTGGCGCACTTTCCCTTCGGCCACGAGTTCAGCCATGGCGGTGACGGTTTCCTCGATGGGGCGAGTGAGTTCGCGGCGGTGCATGTAGTAGAGGTCGATATGGTCGACGCCGAGTCGGCGTAGGGAATTGTGGCAGGCTTCGCGCACATACTCGCGGTCGCCACGGACGCTCATGCCGTTTTCCAGGTCGAAGCCGACAATGCCGAATTTGGTGGCTAGTTGTATTTCGTCGCGCTTTCAGATCGGTGGTGGCGAGGACTTCGCCAATGAGCTCTTCGTTGGTGCCGGCGGGGACCTGTGGTGTTAGGGGCGAGGGTTCGCCGTAGACGTCGGCGGTGTCGATGAAGGTGATGCCGGCGTCGAGTGCGGCGTGGATGGCTTGTTTCGCTACTTCGTCAGGGGTTGAGCCGTAGGTGTCGGTGACGGCCATGCCGCCGAAGCCAAGCTTGCTGACTGTGAGGTTATCGCCAAGAGTAATGGTGGGGATCATGAGAGCTTCCGTTGTTGTTCGAGGACGGTTTCGTCGATGATGAGTTGATTATTGCAGTCCAGGCCTTGTTCAATGAGTTCCGCATAGTGGTCGATTTTTCGCCTGGATTGCGCCTAGATCATCCTGCAGTTGGTCGATCTGCTTGTGGATGCGCTGTTTGTGTTCTTCCAGCAGGGCCATGCGTTGGCCGTGGCTTGCGGCGCCTTCCGCAAAGAGGTTTAAGAATTTTCGGGTTTGCGCGACGGGCATGCCGGTTCGGCGGAGTCGCGCAACAAGTGTTACTAGTGTGATGGTTTTCTCGTCGTAGACGCGCTGCCCACTGCTTGTGCGCTGGATGGGTGGTAGTACGCCTTCGCGTTCATACCAGCGTAGCGTGTCTGGGCTGAGCCCAGTCTGCTTTGCGACGCTACTAATAGTGAGGTAGTCCATAGCCCCCTACCCTAGCCCTTGGGTGCACTCCAGCGCAAATAGGGAAGTACGGGAGGGCATAGAAAAGTGTGGGCGTGTGGAACCCCTCCTTTCTCGAGGATTTTGGCGCACCCCACACTTATGTAGATTTTTGGTGTGTTGGAGTGTCTTACTCTCCCACAACCCCACGATTGCAGTACCATCAGCGCAGTCAAACTTAGCTACCGGGATCGGAACGGGACCGGGCGTACCCTGACGCTAAAACCACCAACACAAACCCATTTGAAACAAACCACCCCACGGGGTGTGTTGTGTCAAACACTGTACAACAAACACAAACACGATACTATTCTCTATTTTTGCGGCAAACATATTGTTCCCGGCACAATCAATCTTTATGTCGCCCACACACTCTAAACGTGGTTTTTTGTGTCGGTGTATTAGTACCAGTCACCTCCAACACGTCACCATGCTCACAGCCCTGGCCTATCAACCCCATCATCTATGGGGAACCTCAACAGAAACCTCATCTTAAAACAGGCTTCCCGCTTAGATGCTTTCAGCGGTTATCCCTCCCGCACGTAGCTAACCAGCCATGCCACTGGCGTGACAACTGGCATACCAGAGGTACGTCCATCCCGGTCCTCTCGTACTAGGGACAGCCTTCTTCAAGTTTCAACGCGCGCGGCGGATAGAGACCGAACTGTCTCACGACGTTCTAAACCCAGCTCGCGTGCCGCTTTAATGGGCGAACAGCCCAACCCTTGGGACCTACTCCAGCCCCAGGATGCGACGAGCCGACATCGAGGTGCCAAACCATCCCGTCGATATGAACTCTTGGGGAAGATCAGCCTGTTATCCCCGGGGTACCTTTTATCCGTTGAGCGACACCACAACCACACGTAGATGCCGGATCACTAGTCCCTGCTTTCGCACCTGCTCCACCCGTCAGTGTCACAGTCAAGCTCCCTTATACACTTACACTCACCATCTGATTGCCAACCAGACTGAGGAAACCTTTGGGCGCCTCCGTTACCATTTAGGAGGCAACCGCCCCAGTTAAACTACCCACCAGGCACTGTCCCCAACCCGGATCACGGGCCAAGGTTCAGGTACCCAATCACACCAGAGTGGTATTTCACCTGCGACTCCACCACAACTAGCGTTGCGGCTTCACAGTCTCCCACCTATCCTACACAAGCATGACCAAACACCAATACCAAGCTATAGTAAAGGTCCCGGGGTCTTTTCGTCCTGCCGCGCGAAACGAGCATCTTTACTCGTACTGCAATTTCACCGGGCCTGTGGTTGAGACAGCAGGGAAGTCGTTACGCCATTCGTGCAGGTCGGAACTTACCCGACAAGGAATTTCGCTACCTTAGGATGGTTATAGTTACCACCGCCGTTTACTGGGGCTTCAATTCTCCGCCTCGCACACACATAAGGCATGCTCACGGGTCCTCTTAACCTTCCAGCACCGGGCAGGCGTCAGTCCGTATACCTCAACTTCCACGTTTTCGCACGGACCTGTGTTTTTAATAAACAGTCGCTTCCCTCTCTCCTCTGCGACCACCACCAGCCATAAATGCTGTCAGCAACCAGTAATGGTCCCCCCTTCTCCCGAAGTTACAGGGGGCATTTTTGCCGAGTTCCTTAACCACAGTTCACCCGAACGCCTTAGTATTCTCTACCTGACCACCTGTGTCGGTTTCCGGTACGGGCCATGCACGCACTCGCTAGAGGCTTTTCTCGGCAGCACAGGCACACTAACTACCACCACAAATGGTGTCCGCATCACGCCTCACCCATAATGCGGGGCGGATTTACCCCAACCCCACAGGCCACGCTTGCACTCCAATCCAATAAGGAAGCCTAGCTACCACTCTGCGTCACCCCATCACTTGACTACTACCCACGAAGATCCCACGCACCTGAAACCACCAACCAAAAAGATCAGCGGAAACAAGCGGGCGGTTAGTACCATAAGATTCATCACTTGTCGCACGCACACGGGTACGGGAATATCAACCCGTCATCCATCGACTACGCCTGTCGGCCTCGCCTTAGGCCCCGACTCACCCTGGGAAGACAAACTTCACCCAGGAACCCTTAGTCATCCGGCGGATATGTTTCTCACACATCAATCGTTACTCATGCCTGCATTCTCACTCGCACACACTCCACCACCTGTCACCAAGTAGCTTCAACACATGCACGACGCTCCCCTACCCAACACACTTTCGCGTGTTGCCGCGGTTTCGGCGGTGTACTTAAGCCCCGCTACATTATCGGCGCAGAACCACTCGACCAGTGAGCTATTACGCACTCTTTCAAGGATGGCTGCTTCTAAGCCAACCTCCTGGCTGTCTTCGCGATCCCACATCCTTTCCCACTGAGCACACCCTTAGGGGCCTTAACCGACGATCTGGGCTGTTTCCCTCTCGACCAACGGAGCTTATCCCCCGCAGTCTCACTGCCGCACCCACATTGCTGGCATTCGGAGTTTAGCTGATGTTGCTAAGATTATCGTCCCGCTCAACCAACCAGTAGCTCTACCTCCAACAAGCACACTATGCGACGCTGCACCTAAATGCATTTCGGGGAGAACCAGCTATCACGGAGTTTGATTGGCCTTTCACCCCTACCCACAACTCATCCCCTCAGTTTTCAACCTAAGTGGGTTCGCGCCTCCACAAAGTCTTACCTCTGCTTCACACTGGCCATGGGTAGATCACCCCGCTTCGGGTCCAGAACATGCCACACACACCCTAGTTAGGATTCGCTTTCGCTACGGCTCCCCACACTCATGGTTAACCACGCAACATGCCACTGACTCGCAGGCTCATTCTTCAAAAGGCACGCCACCACCCCACCCAAAAAGGGGGCTATGACGGATTATCAGCACATGGTTTCAGGTACTCTTTCACTCCCCTCCCGGGGTACTTTTCACCATTCCCTCACGGTACTTGATCCACTATCGGTCATGCTAAGTATTTAGGCTTACCGGGTGGTCCCGGCAAATTCACGACAGATTCCACGAGCCCGCCGCTACTCAGGAAACACAACAACCCCGCAAGCGTGTGTTTTCGTGTACCGGACTCTCACCGTCTCTGGCAGGCGATTCCACACCACTTCCACTAACACACACCAACAACAGCACCAGCCAAGGTAGAACTGATACGCCGTGCTCCTCCAACCCCGCACACGTAACCCCTACCCGGTATCACACGCACACGGTTTAGCCTTATCCACGTTCGCTCGCCACTACTAGCAGAATCACTCTTGTTTTCTCCTCCTACGGGTACTAAGATGTTTCACTTCCCCGCGTAACCCCCCAACCAACTATCTTCTTCACTGGCGGGTGACCACACATAACCATGGCCGGGTTTCCCCATTCGGACACCCTCGGATCAACGCTCATCAGGCAACTCCCCGAGGCTTAACGCAGCCTATCACGTCCTTCATCGGCTTAGCATACCCAGGCATCCACCATGCGCCTAAAAAAAAAAACACAAACATTTTTCACGCACAGACAACAAAAAATACCAAGAACAAAACCACAAAAAAAAAAACAAACAACAACAACACAATTATCGTTGCTATTTTTATCGCATTCGCGTCCACTATACAGTTCTCACACATACACCACCCACACACAACACCCAACCAGACATGGCCCCAAACACATAGGCCACAACCAGCAAGATATTATTTCACTAGGGGTGATCCATAGAACAACACTCGTGTTGCTCTAGACACCCAACAGCATGCCACAAAACAAAACAAACCATCAAAAACCAAACACAAACACACTTGTTACTCTGCAAAACCCTTTACAACCAACACAGGGCTGAAAGACCGCAAAAAGTTCTTGTCTCATCAACTCCCAAAACCACACACTGACATGTGTACGTACCTATCTTCACCATGAAAACAAAAAACTTGCCACCACCAGGTGCCTAACCAGCACCCACCCAGGCGACAAAACAAAATAAACACCATATATTCTCCTTAGAAAGGAGGTGATCCAGCCGCACCTTCCGGTACGGCTACCTTGTTACGACTTCGTCCCAATCGCCAATCCCACCTTCGACCACTCCCCCCACCAAAAAATGGTGGTTAGGCCATGGGCTTCGGGTGTTACCAACTTTCATGACGTGACGGGCGGTGTGTACAAGGCCCGGGAACGTATTCACCGCAGCATTGCTGATCTGCGATTACTAGCGACTCCGACTTCATGGGGTCGAGTTGCAGACCCCAATCCGAACTGAGATTAGCTTTCAGCGATTCGCTCACCCTCACAGGTTCGCAGCGCGTTGTACTAACCATTGTAGCATGTGTGAAGCCCTGGGCATAAAGGGCATGATGATTTGACGTCATCCCCACCTTCCTCCGAGTTAACCCCGGCAGTCTCTCATGAGTCCCCACCCAAAGTGCTGGCAACATAAGACAAGGGTTGCGCTCGTTGCGGGACTTAACCCAACATCTCACGACACGAGCTGACGACAACCATGCACCACCTGCACACCAACCACAAAGGGAGGTACGTATCTCTAAACCGTCTGGTGCATGTCAAACCCAGGTAAGGTTCTTCGCGTTGCATCGAATTAATCCACATGCTCCGCCGCTTGTGCGGGCCCCCGTCAATTCCTTTGAGTTTTAGCCTTGCGGCCGTACTCCCCAGGCGGGGCGCTTAATGCGTTAGCTACGGCACAGAAACCAAACCGGGTCCCCCACCTAACGCCCACCGTTTACAGCATGGACTACCAGGGTATCTAATCCTGTTCGCTCCCCATGCTTTCGCTCCTCAGCGTCAGTTACTGCCCAGAGACCTGCCTTCGCCATCGGTGTTCCTCCTGATATCTGCGCATTCCACCGCTACACCAGGAATTCCAGTCTCCCCTACAGCACTCTAGTTATGCCCGTATCGCCTGCCACCCCGAAGTTAAGCCCCGGAATTTCACAGACGACGCAACAAACCACCTACGAGCTCTTTACGCCCAGTAATTCCGGACAACGCTCGCACCCTACGTATTACCGCGGCTGCTGGCACGTAGTTAGCCGGTGCTTCTTAACAAAGGTACCGTCACCACACCCAAAAATGTGGCTTCGTCCCTAACGAAAGGAGTTTACAACCCGAAGGCCGTCATCCCCCACGCGGCGTCGCTGCATCAGGCTTGCGCCCATTGTGCAATATTCCCCACTGCTGCCTCCCGTAGGAGTCTGGGCCGTATCTCAGTCCCAATGTGGCCGTCCACCCTCTCAGGCCGGCTACCCGTCGACGCCTTGGTAGGCCATTACCCCACCAACAAGCTGATAGGCCGCGAGCTCATCCTGCACCAAAACAATAATCTTTCCACCATGAGACACTAAACCATGGTCCTATCCGGTATTAGACCCAGTTTCCCAAGCTTATCCCGAAGTACAGGGCAGATCACCCACGTGTTACTCACCCGTTCGCCACTCGAGCACCCCCACCAAGGTGGGGGCCTTTCCGTTCGACTTGCATGTGTTAAGCACGCCGCCAGCGTTCGTCCTGAGCCAGGATCAAACTCTCCAAAAAAACAAACAAAAAACAAACACAGGCAAAAAACAAAGAAACCAACAAAACAACAACAAACAACAAACACTACTCATGCTCATGTTCGCGTTCATGTTCATGTTCATATACAAACAAAGTTTGCTTCATCAAATGACACACTATCGAGTTCTCAAACAACACTGGCATACTCCCAGCTTCCAACTTTTTAAAAAGCCGTAAGCGCAAAGCAACCTTGGTCAGTTTAGCCAACAAGCATAAAACTTGTCAACTTCGCTGGTCATCAACTTGGCGACCGCCTCGCTGACTCACACAAATTTACCACACAGCAGAACAATTACAAACGCACAGCTCAGAAGCACATTTTCTTTAACTCGACCATCAAGTACACAACGCTTACACCATAATGTTAGTCACTAACATTATGGTGTAAGATAGCAGACATGGAGACTGATGCATCATGACACCCCTCACCTAAATGGGATCGGACCCACACGCACATACAATTGGCCGCCCTGGAACTCTTTACTCACCAGGGATATTCCGCCACCACCACCGCACAAATCGCAGCCGTTGCCGAGGTAAGCCAGATGACGCTTTTCCGCCATTTCCCCACCAAGGAGTCGCTGATTCTGCAGGATCCATTTTGATCCGGCGATCGCGGAAGCCGTCAGCGCCCAGCCAAGGAAGCACCACTTCGCGCAATCATCGCCGGAATCAGTCGCTTCTCGACACCTTCACCCCAGACGTCGAAGAGCGATTGCGTACCCGGCTGCGCATCGTGGCCGAGAATCCCGAATTGGCAGCGGCAGCAATCCACAGCAATGACGAAACAATTACCGCGATCGCCACGGCGTTGACTGCCCGGGGCGTCGACAAGCTCACGGCAACTGCGTTGGCAACTGCAGTCATTGCTGGGCTGACCAGGGCGTTAATAGATTGGAGTACGCACATCAATCGGCCGCTCATGCCGACGTTGCGCGGTGTTTTACATGCTTTGGCGGGCACTCATGCTTGAGCTACGCAACGTTACGGTGGCAAGCCGCGGCATTACTCGCCTCAATTTTTCGGTGACGGCAGGCGAAATCGTTGCGCTCATCGGCCACAACGGCGCCGGCAAAACCACACTGTTACGGCTCGCGCTCGGCCTCATCCACCCCACCGCCGGCACGGTTCGCCGCACCGTGGGCAATGGCGATATCGGGCAGCTTATCGACGCACCGTTTTGCTACCCCGAACTGACCGTGACTCAAAACCTACGCATGCATGCTTGGTTATATGGCATCGACCCTGGGCGCATTACCGACTCCATCAACCGGTGGGAGTTGCAACCATACCGCGATCGCCTCTTTCGGAAACTGTCGCTAGGAAACAAACAACGAGTGGGTTTAGCTGGGGCTTTTCAGCATCGACCGCAACTTATCGTGCTCGACGAGCCCACCAATGCTCTTGATCCGATGGGAATAGTCACCCTGCGCACCGTCGTGAAAAGAACAGGCGGCCGCGGGATGTGGCGTGGTGGTCAGCAGTCACCATTTGGACGAGGTGGCAGCCATTGCTCACCGCATTGTCGTGGTAAATTCCGGGCGCATCATTACGGAACTGTCTCCTACCACCCCACAGTTGGAAAGCCGTTTCTTTCAAGCCATTCTTGCAGACGATCAATCAAACGCAAATGTAGACAATTAGGCGATAAGTTGGGAGAGTTTCTATGTCATCTTTTCGTCACTCGACGTTAATAATTACGGCGAAAGTCGAGACCCTCAAGGTAGCAAAATCCGCAACGGCACGGGGAGTCACCTGCGTAATGCTGGCCGGAATCCCACTGATTGTTTCGGCAATGATGATCGCTATCGCCCACAACAATCCGGTCATTCTCGCCAGGGGAGCTGCCGCCACTCATGATGGGAATGGGTTCTTCTTTGTAGCGACACAGATCACGGCGGCTGCGGAAGTATTGGGTTTTGGCACCATGATCGCCTGGATATATGCCCGAGAGTTTATGGATAACACCACCATCGGATTGGCCATGCTGCCGATGAGTCGGCACATCACTATGACAGCCAAATTCCTGGTTTATGCAGCATGGACCCTTGTCACTCATCTGCTACTCGCCATCGTGATGCTGCTGCTCGCCGTGGGATTCCGCTTTGGCTTCCCACAGGAGCAGCATCCTACGGTTTCTCGTGTTGGGAGTACTCACGCTCCTCGCAACCCCTATTATTGCGTGGGTTTCCGTGTGCACTCGTTCCCTTATCGCCGGCTGCGGCACCGCCCTTGCGCTGATTATTCTCGGCCAGTTTGGCACCCTTGTTAGGTGCTAATAGCGGCTGGGTGCCACCAGCCGTCCCAGCATTGTGGGCGTTGCAGATCATCCCAACAACCACGCCACAGTTGCTAGTTTTCCTAGCATTATCGGCGGGATTCGCCGGTCTCACCTACGCCCGGTGGTCCCGCATGCAGCTTGCCTAACCCCACCTAAACATCGACACCGGCTAAGGCTGAGACTACCTGGGGGCTGGGTCCGCAGGCCCGGAGACCCGTTCAATTTTGGCCCCCAATTGTTGGAGGTTCTCCACAAAATTCGGATACCCCCGGTCAATGTGATACACATCGTGCACCTCGGTCTCGCCGTCGGCGCACTGCCCGGCCAACACTAGACCGGCGCCCGCCCGAATGTCCGAACTCCACACCGGGGTGGACGATAATTGTTCCACGCCGCGCAGCACCACATGATGCCCATCAACCGTGGCGTCCGCACCCAACCGCATCATTTCGTCTACAAACCTAAACCGGGCCTCGAAAATGTTTTCGGTGATAACAGAGGTGCCTTCCGCGATGGCCGAAATGCCGATGGCCATGGGCTGCAAATCCGTGGGGAAGCCGGGGAATGGAAGCGTCTGGTAGTCCACAGCCTTGGGCCGGTGCGGCATGTTCACTCGGAAGCCGTTTTCGTAGGAAGAAATCTGGGCGCCGGCAAACTTCAACATCTCCAGCGGAAGGTGCAGGTGTCGGGGCGCGATCCCGCTCACGGTGATATCACCCCTGGTCATGGCAGCCGCATAGGCCCAGGTACCGGCAACGATTCGGTCGCCGATAACCTCATGCTGCGTGGGGTACAGCTTGTCCACACCGTCGATCACGATGGTGGGCGAGCCTTCACCGGTCAGCTGCGCCCCCATTTGCCGCAGCATGACACAGAGGTCGACGATTTCCGGCTCCCGGGCAGCGTTCTCCAGCACCGTGCGCCCCTCGGCCAACACCGCGGCGGTCAGGATGTTTTCGGTGGCCCCCACGGAGGGGAAATCCAGTTCGATTTCGGCCCCAACAAGCTTGGTAGCTTCGGCCACCACAGCACCATGGCGAATGTAGGTGGTGGCGCCCAGTTTTTCCAAACCGGATTGGTGCATGTCTAGCGGACGGCTACCGATGGCGTCGCCACCGGGCAGCGCCACTACGGCCCGACCGGTTCGGGATGTGAGCGGCCCGAGCACGCACACCGAGGCACGGAATTGTCGCACGGCATCAAAATCGGCATCGGAGCTCACAGTGGCGGGGGTAGTGATGCGGACAGTTTCGTGGTCAACAGAGACCTCGCAGCCCAGGCCTCTAAGAACTTCCGCCATGAGCGGTACGTCAAGGATTTCCGGGCAGTTTGTGAGTGTGGTTGTGCCCTCTGCCAGCAGCGCCGCCGCCATGAGTTTCAGCACGCTATTCTTTGCGCCGCTTACTTTTACTGAGCCTTCCAAGCGTGCACCGCCTGTCACCAAAAATCGATCCTTCACAACAGCCCAGCATATCGAAGTATTCGCGTATTTTGGTGTTATGGCTGTTCATCTCACCAAAATCTATACCCGCACCGGCGACGACGGCACCACTGGTTTGTCCGATTTTTCCCGAGTGCCCAAAACCGATCCCCGCCTTGTCGCCTACGCCGATTGCGAGGAGGTCAACGCCCATATTGGCGTGGCACTCTCCCTGGGATCCCCGTCGGACAAAGTTGCTGCGACACTGCGGCGCATCCAAAATGAGCTTTTCGACGCCGGAGCCGACCTAGCCACCCCTGTCACCGATAAGGATTTGGGGTATAAGCCGCTGCGAATCACGCAGGAATACATTGACCGTCTCGAACAGGATTGCGACGCCTATAACGAGTCGCTACCCAAGCTCAATTCGTTCATTCTGCCCGGCGGCACCCCCACGGCGTCGCTGTTGCATATTGCCCGGATTACGGCTCGGCGAGCGGAACGGGCCGCATGGTCGGCGGTGGAATCCCATCCCGACACCACATCGGTTCTACCGGCAAAATACCTCAACCGGTTGTCCGATTTGTTGTTTATTTTGTGCCGGGTGACCAATGACGCAAACGATGTGAAGTGGATTCCCGGCGGCGAGCGTTAATGGGATAACACCAACCGTATAAGCGCACGTAAAGGTGGGGCCGGCAAGTACGCCAGCCCCACCTTTCTCGACAGTAGGTTACCTGGATATGGATATAGCTCTTATGGCAATGCTCCAATCCGGCGAGCGGCATTCACTGCTTCGTAACGGGTGTGCGCGCCCAACTTACGCATGACGGAACGCAAATAGCTTTTCACGGTTTCGGCGCCAATTCCCATTTCCTCCGCGGCCTCGACGTTGGTATGGCCAAGGGCCACGCATGAGAGCACGTCGAGTTCCCGGGCGGATAGTTTGGTGGTTTGCTTGACCCGAACCGGGGCCACCATTTGGTCGCACAAATCTTCTAGTTCAGCGCGGATATCATCTTGTTCAATCCGATTGGCAAGCATGCGAAGCTTGGAATGGGTGGAACGAATCTGCTCCCATTCCGCACCATTCATCATGCGGCCTTGCTTAGGGGCGGCACCGCCACGAACCCCTTCGGCACGACGAGCGGCAGCATTGACCGCCAGGTCCTGTTCCAGGCTGCGGGCGGTCATGGTGACTTCTTCGATGACCTTATCGCCCAGTCGAACAGGAGAGTGAACACCGACATAAAGTACGCCACGGATTTCCCTAGTAACAATGACGGGAACGGCAACAATAGAATGCAGCCCTTCGTCCTGGATGTAGGTATCCAGCTCGTGAGAGATCACATTGGCACGGGTGTAGTCCGAGACACCAACCGGTCGCCGAGTGGTTAACACCCTGCCGCCCACGCCAATGCCTGGCTCAATGACAAGGTTTTGCAGTGCCGGGGTTCGTAACCCCACCCATTGATTGATCTGCAACCGATTATCCGCCAAAACCGTTGCATACATCGTTACTGGAATACCCGTTGCTGTTTTAAGCGACGACAATGCTGAGCGCACGGCATCTTCGTCATCTTTCATACGCTGAATCTCCACCATTTTCCTCCTGTGTGTAGCGCATGGTTCCTTGTTACTTCAAATCGCACTCACCCTAAAGTTGGTTACATTTCCATATAAGTTTGGTTAAAAATCTAAATATATGGAGACACGTGTCCACCCTCAGAGCCAGTTAACAGTTTGCTTCAACAAAGAGAAACAAGTTTTCTGCCACCAGCCGTACACCCCCGCGCGGTGCGGTAAGCGTTGGTGTGCAACTTTGGAAATTATAACCATGAGATAGGGGGTAGCGAAAGTGAATCGAAATGCCCGTTTTTCTCCCATGATGCCCACTTGATACACCCGGTGGGGGTAACTTTTGGACAAAATAGCCCCAATTTTCACATAAATTCTCATGAATAAAAATCAAAATGACACAACGAGAATTACCCCAACCCCCTACAAATGGTTACCGTCACAAAATAGGGTTCTAGCAGAGATTTCACCCCTAACAGGGGCACTCATTTGCGGGTAGTCTGACGTATTTTTGCCCTCAATAATGATGCTTTCTACGGGAAAAAACAGCACTTTTTGCGGTTAGTGAGAGCCGGACAATTTGCCACAAAATCCAACAATCGGTACCCAAAAACCAAAAATCTGCACCCGAAAAACTCGCCAAAAAAGTGCTAAAAGTCACTAAAAAACTGGGCCCTCGGCATAGAAATTGCCGATGAGTGGTTGCCACAACCATGCTTCTGAATCGATCTACATTAGACCATTACTTGAGGTCAACGACCATCAAATCAGCAATTTACATCATTAAAGCAGGATTTATAATTCAATCGGAATAATTTCACCAGGCCACGATCCGCACCGCATTATGACAAGTACTACTCACACTAACTGCCCAACCCGTCCACAGGCGGACCAAAACACCAAAATCCCAAAGAATTCTCCCCCTTATCATCGCCCCCGTCAAATGTGATGTTTTGCCGTCGTAAAGCAAGTAGGCACAAGCGTCAAGCGACAGTAGAAGCGCTTATGCTATTTGACAAAATGGCCAAACAGTCTTTAACTCACTAGCTATTACTTATACAGACAAGTCGGTCTATGTGTGACTAGACATAGTAGTCTAGTTTTCTGTTATACTTATCCGCAGTCTTTACTCTTACAGAATCATTTTCCATGTCAAGGAGCAGTTTTATATGGGCAAGATCTACAACGACATCCTCGAAACCATCGGTGGCACCCCTGGTCCGGCTGAACCGGTTGGATAAGGATCTACCCGGCAATGTGCTGGTCAAGCTGGAGTTTTTCAACCCGGCAAACCCGGTGAAAGACCGCATCGGTAAGGCCATTGTGGATGCCGCCGAAGCCTCCGGTGAACTCAAACCGGGTGGCACCATCGTGGAAGCCACCTCCGGCAACACTGGCATCGCCCTGGCCCTGGTAGGGGCCGCCCGCGGCTATAACGTGGTGCTGACCATGCCGGAAACCATGTCGCTGGAACGCCGCGTGCTGCTGCGTGCCTATCGCGCAGAGATCGTGCTGACCCCGGGTTCCGCCGGCATGCAAGGTGCCGTAGACAAGGCAAACGAGATTGTCACCGAGCGTGGTAACGCCATCCTGGCCCGCCAGTTCGCTAATGCCGCCAACCCGGAGGTTCACCGCAAGACCACCGGCGAGGAGATTTGGGCCGACACCGACGGCAACGTGGATATTTTCGTGGCCGGTATCGGTACTGGTGGCACCGTGACCGGCGCCGGCGAAACCCTCAAGAAGCATAATCCCGACGTCAAGGTGTATGCGGTTGAGCCCGAGGCATCCCCATTGCTGACCACCGGCAAGGCTGGCCCGCACAAGATCCAAGGATTGGGTGCCAATTTCATCCCTGAGGTCTTAAACCAGAAGATCTATGAAGAAGTATTGACCGTCTCGAACGAGGACGCTATCGCCACGTCACGGGCTCTGGGCGCAACGGAGGGGCATTCTGGCGGTATCTCCGCGGGCGCCAGATGTGAAGGCAGCCCTGGAGCTCGCTGCTCGCCCCGAAAACGAGGGCAAGACCATTGTGACCGTCATCCCGGATTTTGGTGAACGCTACGTTTCCACCGTGCTGTACGAAGACATTCGCGGCTAATTTCGCACCGCGACGTCCCTAGCTCCTCTCGCCAGCATTGCCAGCGAGAGGAGTTTTTCCATGGCGGCTATGCGGCGGGTTTCTCAGTGTGGTGTCCCAGCAGGAATATCCAGTGCTCGCTGTTGTTGTATGTGTAGTAACTCAGAAATTGTCCTACAAACCATATTTGTAGAAGGAACATGTTCAAAATTATTTCAAGCATCAGAGAAGATTTAGCCAATGCCCGGGATCATGACCCGGCCGCCCGGGGGGATGTGGAGAACGCTATTGTTTATTCTGGCTTTGCACGCCATTTGGGCGCATCGGGTGCCCTACTGGTTATGGGTGCGGGAGTTTCGGGGACCAGCGCGGGTGTTGTCGCAGTTCATGCGGTTTTTAACCGGTATTGAGATTCACCCTGGTGCGAAGATTGGTCGTCGGTTCTTTATTGACCATGGCATGGGGATTGTCATCGGGGAGACCACCGAGATTGGTGATGGTGTGATGTTGTATCACGGGGTGACGTTGGGCGGTCAGGTGCTCACCCAAACGAAGCGGCACCCGACCATTGAGGATAATGTCACAATTGGTGCGGGTGCTAAGGTGTTGGGCCCGATTACCGTGGGTACTGGTTCCGCGGTGGGGGCGAATGCGGTGGTGACGAAGGACGTGCCGGCGCATCATATTGCGGTGGGGATTCCAGCGAAGACACGGCCCCGCCAGCCTGAGGAGCGGATCAAACTGGTGGACCCGGATTATTACATTTAGGGTTGAACGAGGTCCCGATATTCGGGGTGTTTCTCGATGAATCCAGCAACTGCGCTGCATAGTGGGCGTACTTTATCGCCAGCGGCGCGGGTGTCGTCAAGTGCGGCCTGGATGAGTGGTTTTGAGAGTCCTTGGCCCCGGAATTCGGGGTCGATGACGGTGTGGTGGAAGTCGCGTACACCGTCGCCTTGGATGTAGTCGGCGTATCCGGCATCGCGGCCGTCAACGGTGATGAGGTAGCGTTTCGCAGTGGTGTCGTGGGTGATTTTCGTCATTATTGCTCCTTTAGCTTGTCGACGACCATAGGGTGGCGCCGGTTTCGTCTGTGATGTGTGCTTGGGGTGGGGTGGCGTCAAGGTTGATGTCCACATCAATGTGGTGGCCATCAGCACTACTGCGGTAGGCGATGTGGGGGTTTTCCAGGGCGAGGATTTCGGTGGTGGCGTGGACGAGCCAGGGGTTGCGACGCCGGAGTCCAATGAGGTCTTGGTGGGATTCGGTACATGTGGTTGCGTTCGCCTGGATGTTCAGGGAATTCGGGCCGGACTGCGTCATCACCACCAGGACGTTCTTCTTTGACCCCGAGGTAGCCAAGTTCATCACCGTAGTAGATGGTGGGGATGCCGCCCACGGTCATGAGGATGGCGAGTGCTAGGGCGGCGCCGTCAGTTCCGACGTAGCTAGCGATGCGGGTGACGTCGTGGTTGCCGATGAAGGTGGTGGGGGTGAAGTGGTGGAGGAAGTCGTTGTGTCGTTGCAGGGTCCAGTCGAGTTCGAAGAAGTTTTTGTTGCTGATACTGGACCAGATTGACTTCCATAGTTCGTATTCGGTGATCGAATCCACTTTCGATTGTTCGACGAATCCATCGTAGTCGCCGTGGATGACTTCGCCCATGATCCAGGCGTCGGGGTATTGCTCTTTGACCCGGGGGATAACCTGTGCCCAGAAGTCGGTGGCAACGGAATAGGCGGCGTCGAGTCGCCAGCCGTCGATGCCTCGGCCGAGCCAATGGGTCGCGACATTGACCACAAAATCGACGGTTGCGGGGTTGTTGTGGTTCAGCCGGAGGAGGTTTTCGTGTCCTGAAAAACGTTGGGGGTGCCGTCGGGTTGCAGGTCGAAGAGTTCGGGGTGGTCGAAGTGTTTTGCTGGCGTGGCTGAACACTCCGTCGAAAAGCACGCGGAGACCCCGGTTTTTGCATTCAGCGAGAAATACGTCGAGGTCGGCTTGGTCGCCGAGGCGGGGGTCGATTTCGAAATAGTTATTGATGTCGTAGCCGTGGCTGTCGGAGGCAAAAATGGGATTCAGAAGCAGTCCTGATGTGCCTAGTTCAACGGCGTAGTCTAACCAGTTTGTTAGTCGCGGTAACCGGTGGTGGATGCCTTGTTCTGGTTCTCGGATGGGTGCACCGACGAATCCGAGGGGATAGACGTGCCACCATATTGCGTGTTCGACCCAGTTCACGAATCAGCTCCTTATGAATTGAGAGGTCTCATCCCCAAACTACCCCAATGTGGTGGGAATATTTCGCCCATATGGGGGTAGCGAATGATTGATGCGGAACATAAACGCAACTGTGAGGCCTTAGTCTATAGTTAATAATTCACCACAAATAGAGTAAGAGTTTAATAATCATGCGATTATTTCGTGCGACAGTTGCCTTGTGCGCATTATTGCCTCTCACGGCCTGCGCCATAGTTGTTCCGCCACTTCATAGCCCTACTCCCACCCCACTTCCGGACCCGGTTACTACTTCAAAGTCCGCTGTGCCGCAGGAGGTAGCAGAGGAACAGCACCCGCAGAAGGATGTCACAGTTGGGGAATTCCTGAACGCCGGGTTGTACCGCCCGGAGTCAAATGCGTTTGGCACATTCCGGCCGTGCACAGAAATCAGCGCGGAGCAATGGCAGGAACTCGGGTGGAATGTTGAAGATCGAGAGAGAGTTTCGCGCGAGGACAAGCCTTCGAGGTATGGTTCATTGTGCAGTATCAAGGCGATTCCTGGGAAGAATCTGGGTTTCGCATCCTTCAGCGTAAATTTTGAGGGGTATGACAAGGAAACTGGCACTGATAATGCTCAGGGTGATCGGGAGGATTTCAGTATCCCTAGAGGTGAAAAAGCCCGAGGGCTTTTTATGTCTACGCGGACGAGAATTGCTAGCCTGCAGACACCTGTTGGCGGGGGTGTTAACGAAGCGGGTCGCATCGCATTCAAATACACAAGTCCGTTTTTCGACCAGAGCCGCACAGGGAAGACAAAAGTGTGTCAGACCGCGGTAGATTCGTTACAACGAATCCTAGACACGCCGGTGTTTGCCCCCGCACCGGCGCCGGCACCAAGTCCGGAACCTGCGGCACCAACTGCCACTACCCCACCACAACCGGGTCCCGCCCTAACCCCTTCACCAGCACCAGCGCCACCATCGCCAACATTCACGCAGGTGCTCGGTGTCGGCGACTATCGACCGCAGGATCAGGTTCCTCCGATCTTTAACGCATGCACGCAGATTTCTGCCGAACAGTGGCGGAGTTTAGGCTGGCAGGTATCGAAACCCGACAGCACTGTTACTGACGAGTATTTTCCCCGCTGTATTCTCTGGGACCACGACGATAAACCACTGGAAGGGCTTCTCATCGAAGTAACGTATAAAACCCTTGATGAGCAGTTAAAAGAACGAATCCCCCTCGATAAGGTCGTCGTAAATAAGCCGGACACCTATACCCTTACAGATTCCACCAAACCCCGGGAGTGGCGATGCAGCGCTAATGTTGTTACCTCTTTGGGCCGAGTCACGGCAACCTACGTGCAGGGTGATGATGATCCGCAACCGCGCATCACCAAGGAACAGGCCTGCCAGCGGGCCGTCGATCGGCTACAGGCTGTGTTTGGGTTGAAGTATGAGCCACCAGCAGTAACGCCAAAACCTACCTCGTAATGGAGCATGATTATGTTGTTCAAATTCCCGCGCGCTTTTCTGGCCGCAGCCAGTGCCACCAGCATCCTAGCGCTTAGCGGCTGCGTCCTCCCCACCTCGCTGCCAACGTCATCGATGTCAGGGCAAGCCGAGGCTTCCCAATCCTCTGCCCCCGCAGCCGATAATACCCAGTCTGCTGGTGCTAAAAGCATTGCTAACCACACCATTGGTGAAGTATTAGGATCGGGAAGTATCTCCAGAGCAAAATGGCCAGGAGTATTTCAATCCGTGTCGGGACTTCACGAAAGAGCAGTGGGAATCATTGGGGTTGGAGGCAAAACCGTACGATCCGCAGACAGATTCACCGGTATTCATGACTCCAACGCTATGCCAGGTAAAGGAACCGGGAATGACGTCAAAGGCATCTCCATTACGGCGGATTCTCGTGGCATCAAGGAAGCGCTAAAAGATGCTAAACGCCAGGATAACATCAATGTGAAGAGGCCGGATTATGTGTATTTTTACACTGAGCCTAAAGACGAAAATAAGTGCACGGCGGCAACCGTAACGAATCAGGGACGGGTTGCCGTCAAGTTTACGAATATAGGGACGACAAAACCTCATCCATCGAGCCGATATGCCAGCAAGCACTAGATATTATGCAGAAAATGTTTGAGCCCGGCTCAAGCTCAGGTAGCATCGGCCCCCACCCACCGCACCAACGGATCCCTTCAGCATCGCCTGCAACGCCACCGGCAGCATCAGCTGCCCCAGAGCCCCCAGCGTCGACAGCAATAATGCCCCAACGGGCCAGACCCTTGGGGGAGAAGCTGGGCGTGAGGAAGTTTCGGATCACCGATCTGCCCCGCAAAACTTTCAACGCATGCACCGAAATCACGCGGGAACAGTGGCTGAGCCTCGACCTCAAGGTCGAAAAGGAAATAAAATCATCTCCAATAAATGGCTTGCCAGAAGACCAATCACGGAAGACTTGTCAGGTGCGGAATAATCCTGGGGGTGAAGAGCCTACCGAACAATTCCGGGTCAGTGCTGACTATACGACCTACGCATTACAAATGAGCTTCGACAAGCTGGTGGTGAACGTCAAGGTAAACAAGCCAGACTATATTTACCTGTTTGAGGAAAAAGTAATACCGCGGAAAACATATGTTCAGCTGGTGCAGAGACGAATCGCGGTCGGATGGCAGTGACTGCAAACTTGCAAGGCTCGACTGGGTCCAAGCCGACGAAAGAACAGGCTTGCCAGCGGGCTGTGGACCGGCTATTGGAGATCAGCAATCTGAAGGCCGAGGCTTTAGAGAATCCGCTACACATGGAATAAGTCACCCATTACCCCCACACATACGATCATCACCTGCATATTTGATACATGCGTGGGGGTAGCGGAACAGGTCTGAGGAACATTTGGATAGGTGGTGGACTTTAGTCTATAGCTAACGATTTATCGCAAACGAACTGGGAGTTTGATGTTTTATGCGACCTATTCGCACAATAATTATCGCCTGTGGGGTTTGCGACGCTCACTGCGTGTTCCCTCACCAACAACTCGGTGATAATCCCCCGCCGATCCGGCAGCTACAGCGGAAAGCACCACCGCACAGCAGGAGTCGGAGGCTCATCCACCAAAGGATGTGACTATTGGGGAAATGCTCAATGCTGGCGTGTATGCTCCCGATTCGACAGCGTATGGTCTTTTCCGGCCGTGCGGCGGGGACATAAGCCTGCCGCAATTACAGGAGATTGGGTGGAAGGTAGATTCCATCTCAAGTAATCAAGATGATCTGGAAAATATGAATGTCAATAAGTTAGAAGACATTACCGGTTCATCGTTTTACTGCTTCCTCAAGGGGATACCCGGGAAACAGCTGGGTTCGGGGCATCTTTCGGTGAATTATAAAAGCTATGATGAGGTGACCCAGCTTGAGGGGGTGCGGGAGGCCCGGGAGGATTTAAATAAGCTCAATGTGAAACGGCCGATAGGATACTATATTCACGACGCCGAATCTTCCACCACTAATTCAGATAAGGTTCAAAAGTGCAGTGCGGGGGTCATGACTAAGCGGGGCCGGATCACATTTGATTATCAAAGCCCGTTTATGGATTCCTCCACCACCGGCAAGGAAAAGGTGTGCCAGACCGCGGTTGATTCATTGCAAACAATCTTAGACATGCCCATAACCGCTGCTCTGGCAGCAAATCCGGCACCGGAACCCACACCCGCACCGGGGTCTGAAGCTAACGGCGGTAAAGCCAGCGGCCCACGCGGTGGCGGCAGGGACCAGAGCTGAAATTCCAGCCGGCACCAGGTTTTCCTCTCATGCCCCCACGCGCCGCAGTACCCCGCAAACCGGAAAAGCCGGAGAGCCCTGCCGCCCCGGCGCAAAGCGGATCACCCTCGATCGCCAGCAAACATCGCAACCGCAGCGCCGGCAGATCCCACTGGTTCGGGAGAAGCCGGAAGACCCACAGGTGCCCACGTTTGCGAAGGTACTTGGTGTTGGCGAATATAAGCCGCAGGACAAGCTTCGGGGTAGTTTGGGAATCTTTAATGCATGCGAGGAGATCACCGCGGAACAGTGGAAGAGCCTCGGGCTTGTGCCATTTGATGACCCCAAACTTGGTTCCGCTAAGGATGTTCCCGCTTACTATTCATGTTTTTACGCACCGGGGACAGCGACAAGGAGTTCCAGGAAATGCTGGTGGCGGAATCCACGTTTAATCCTTTGGAGGGGCAAATGAAGCACATGACCCCGTTGGATCATATTAAGGTCAATAAGCCCGGGAATTTTTATCTCATAGATTCGCCGAACGCTAAGGAAAAACAGTGTTCGGTAGGTGTGGTTACTTCCCGCGGCCGGTTCACTCTCAACTATGGAAATAAGATAGCCACGGAGTCGATCTCGAAGGAAGAGGCATGCCAGCGGGTGGTGGATAAGATGCAGGCGATTTTGGCTCTCAAGTATGAGCCCCCAGGCGGAAGAGACGGCCAAACCGTCGACGGAAAGGCCGCGCCGGAATCCGCCCCGAAGTCGCACGTCGCCCAGTGACGCGCCAGCGAGGTTCAGATACTCCCGAGACTTCGAAGCTCCGAAGGCCCGGATCTGCGCCTGAGTCCGCCCCGAGTACGAGCGGAGCGTAATCATGATGTTGAAGAAGCATGTCCGTGTTGTTCTTGCTGCCGCCAGCATTGTGCTGCTCAGCAGCTGTGCTTTGCCAACGTCGGTGCTGCCGCAATCGGCTTCCGGCGATCCACAACCATCCGGCACGGCGCAATCGCGGGGATTCAGACGGCGGTGATTCCGGCACCGATGCGGGGAAGCAGGTTCGCTTTGCTAACCGCACGGTTGGTGAGGCACTGGAGATTGGGAAGTTTAACCCCGAGCAGCACAGCCAACCCGCATTTGACCCGTGCAGTGAGGTGACTGAGGAGCAGTGGAAATCGTTGGGGTTGCGGGTGAATCGGGCAGATGACGGCACCACCGGATTGTCCACAATATGTACACTCAAGGTGATTCCGGAGCAGACGGAACCAGCCCAGTCCACGATCATTACGGGGAATTTTAATCCGCTCAGCAAGGAGCTGGAGAAGGGTGAGCGCCTCGAATAATGTGAAGATCAACAAGCCGAGCTACGTGTGCTTGTATTCTTCAACCAAGCCTTACCGGGATGTGTGTTCGGCAGGCACCATGACGAATCAGGGCCGGGTCACGGTATCGTATGGCGAGTTTTCCAACAAGGTGGCTCCGCCTTCTGCGGAGAAAACCTGCCAGAAAGCGGTGGATGTTTTGGAGGAATTTTTAATCTACCAGTGTTACCGCCCCACAGAAGCATCGACGACCCCCGCGCCCCAGGCCACTCCCACGTCCCAGTCGGCCCAACGCCGACGACCTCGGCGGCGTCGCCAAGCGTATCTGGCGCGAAACCCACAAAGCCCGCTGATTCGGCGTCGGCAGGCGAAACGTTCCGGCAAAAGCTTGGGGTGGGCAAGTTCGACGATGATGAGGCGGTTCACAAAACGTTCAACCCATGCAAGGAAATCACGAAGAAGCAGTGGGAGTCATTAAAACTCAAGGTGAAGAGCGGTGAGCAGCCGACTCTCAAGCTTGGTCCTGACCAGGGGGACGCATACGAATGTTTCCTGGCGAGCACCGATGAGGGGGAGCATGCGGGCGAAGCGGTGAAAATTGCCGTGGATTACCTTGATTTCCTCACCCCCGGACATTGGTAAAAATATTGTGAATATCAAGGCAAATAAGCCGGATTATGTCTATTTCTACGACAAGAATTCCGATCTTGCGGAGGACGAATGCGCCGCTGGCGTGGTAACAAACCGGGGCCGACTCAGCTTGACTCTGCAGTTGGGGGAGAAAGCGGCGAAGCCCACGAAGGAGCAGGCCTGCCAGCAGGCCGCGGACCGGCTCATGGCGATCAGTAATCTCAAAGCGGAGGGGTTAGATAACGTGCTTCACAAACAACCGACCCACCAACCATCATCCATAAGCAAAATTGTTCCAATAAACCCACGGGTGCCCCCATAAACAAAATAACTACCTGCGTATTTGACAGCAACAATGGGGCGTAATAACTCGATTCGTGGGTAACCCAAACATGAGGCTGTAAGCAAACACCTACCATTCCAATGGGAGATGAATTCATGCGTACATTCCGTTCCATCCTCGTCACCGTAGGCACGGGTATCTACTAGCGGGTGTGCCGTTCCTCCTATGACGTCATCGCCACTATTGGGTGGCTCAGGCGCAGAAGCGCCTCAGGAGCAACCCCAGGCTGGCCCTGAGTTTCACCCACGGGAAACTAAAATAGCCGGAGTGGCCAGACGCCCCAGAAGCGGTGACATCGTTCAAGGGCACTGCGTGGATCGTTTCGCCCCCGAAGAGCAGGGCAGTGCACTGTTTAACCCCTGTGAGGAGATCACTAAGGAGCAGTGGGAAAGCTCGGGATGGGATTTGCAGCATCTCCGGATAAGTTTGAGTCCGAGTACTATGTCATCCATTGCATGTTAAAAGAGCGCAGACGGATGACAGCTATAGCATGTTGTCGATTACTACCGCACAATTCCAAATACGATGATGTGATAAAACACGGTAAGGATTTGAGCGATCTCAAAGTGACGAAGCCGGAGAATGTATGTTTACGACCAGTACGCGGAATCCAGTCGGATAGCACGTGTAGCGCTGGTGTGGTGACCAACCGCGGCAGGCTGGGGTAGCACTCAACAGTTATGCCTCTTCGAGGTCCACATCGAAGCCATCGAAGGAAGAGGTGTGTCAACAAGCTGTCGATAACCTCACCGCAATGTTGAATCTGCCGATTGAGGTGTCGGCGCAGCCCACGAAGAAGGCCACGCCGAACTCATCCGAGAAGGCGACGCCAGCCGAGCGTCCCGAGCACAATCCGGGCGGTCCGGACAAACTGGGTCGTCGAATAACGCATATTTTAGCTTTACGACGCCCCACCGGTGGGAAGTTTCCCGCTTGGGGCGTCGACAAGCGAAAAACCCCAACATTACTGTTGGGGTTTTGTTGTGGCACGGACCAGGATCGAACTGGTGACCTTCCACTTTTCAGGCGGACGCTCTACCAACTGAGCTACCGCGCCACTTGGCTGCAAAAACAACCAGCGACCCTGACGGGACTTGAACCCGCGACCTCCGCCGTGACAGGGCGGCGCGCTAACCAACTGCGCCACAGAGCCGCAGTGACGCGTGTGCACGATTGATAACAATACACAGCGGAGCGAAACACGAGCAAATCCGCTGGTAGCATGCCGGATAGAATGATGCCTCACGCCGTGGTTTCGCGGCCTGGTTTGCGCCCACTCTCCCCCACCACACCCAGCCCCGCGTGGGAAACAGCGTATGCGCCTACCCAGAATGCGAAAATGGCGAGAAGATTTGGCGTATTCTTCTCGCCACCATAGTCGACCCTGACGGGACTTGAAACCCGCGACCTCCGCGCGTGACAGGACGGCGCGCTAACCAACTGCGCCACAGGGCCATAGTGAGTTAAAACACTCTATATGCGGATTAGCCGAAAAGGATCACCACCATGGAAACCATCAAGCCTTCTAAATCCTACATATAGAGGTTTTGTACTCCCAACGGGATTCGAACCCGTGTCGCCGCCGTGAAAGGGCGGTGTCCTAGGCCCCTAGACGATGGGAGCTAGTGCGTCACAACAGTGTGCTTCGCAGCTGTCGAAAACTATACTTGAAGCGGTACGCATTGACAAAACCACTGGTCATTTCAGGTAGTTATGAGCATATTCACGGACCAATTGGAACAGCAATAGTACTGGTTATGCCACAATTGACGTCATGAGGAATTTTTCGCAAGTCGATGTTTTCGGCGCAACCCCCATTGCTGGCAATCCGGTCGCGGTGATTCATGATGCCGATGGGTTAACTGACGCGGCAATGCAGCGCATTGCTCGGTGGACGAACCTGAGCGAAACCACGTTTCTACTCGCCCCAACCCAACCGGGGGCCGACTATCGGCTGCGGATTTTCACGCCTAATGCGGAGTTATCGTTCGCCGGGCACCCCACGCTGGGGTCGGCGCATGCGTGAGTGGGCGATTCGGATCGGACGGAATTGGTGCAGGAGTGCGGCGCGGGGTTGGTGCAGTTGCGGAAATTGAATGGATCGTGGCATTTTGCCGCACCGCCCACGCTGCGTTCCGGCCCGCTGCAATCCAAGGACCTGTCGGAGCATATGACGGCGCTGGGGATTTCCCGGGTGTTGGATCACCAGTGGGTGGATAATGGCCCCGGTTGGGCGGTGCTTCAGGTGGAGTCGGCGGATGTGGTGCGGTCGATACGGGCCCAATTCTCTGCATTCCCGCCCACTGATGGTCGGCGTTATCGGTAGGTCTTTTGATGGTTGGGAGATTCGGGCGTTCGCACCCAGGGTGGGGGTTGCGGAGGATCCGGTGACCGGCAGCCTGAACGCTTCGGTGGCGCAGTGGTTTGCCCGCACTGGGAAGGCGAAGGGCAGCTACATGGTGCGGCAGGGCGGCAATGTGGGCCGCAATGGGCTGGTGCACATCAATATTGATGACGCGACCGACACGGTGTGGGTTAGAAATTGCACGAGGACCATTGTGGAAGGCACCATTCATGTCTAGTGGGGTTGATGGCGCGGAATATTGGAATCATAATTCGGCGTATCATCCCTGGATATTGCGGCAGATTGCCGGCCGCTCCGGGCTTGCCGCACTCGACGTGGGCTGCGGCGAGGGACTGCTGCTGCAACGGTTATCGCCGCACTGTACCACCCTGGTCGGTATCGACCCCGACCCGTCAAGCATTGCCCGGGCACGTCGGCGACTGCCGCAGGCCACGTTGCTCACGCAGCTTTTCGACGACCTGTCCACCGACCAGTCTTTCGACCTGATTACCATGGTGGCGTCCCTGCACCACATGGAGCTAGAACCAACCCTGCACCGGGTCCGCCAACTGCTGCGGCCCGGCGGCCAGTTTCTGGTAGTGGGGCTATCGGCCCGGAAATCGGTGGCGGACTGGATAATATCGGCCCTGTCGGTTCCGATAGCTTCGATAGGGTCAGCCCTGCACCGAGACACGGGACATTGGGGTGCAGGTGGCCCAGCGGAGAGTCTGGCGGAGATCGGGCGGCCGCCGCAAGATTCTGCCCGGCGCACGGATCCGACGAGGCGTATATTACCGGTATTTATTGTCATACCGGCACCCTACCTAGCGGGTTCTCTGAATGACTTGGAGCGCCACCGCCACGACGACCGCATTGTAGAAGAATGACAAAATACTATGCAGCAACATAATGCAACAGCCCTTATGGTTAACGACTGTCACATCAGAGGTGGAAAACGAAACCCCAATGGTAAACGCTAGGTACAGGTAGTTCAACAATGTTTCCTGATTATATTCCTTCCCTGGGAAGGAAAAGGCGTGGCTTTGCAGATCCACCACCTGATAGATCTGTGCAAACCCAATGTGTAGTAGTGCCCACGACAGCATCACCCCACCAGCCGCAATCAAGCTGTAGACCACATCCCCATTATTTTTGTCCCTACTAATGACCGCATCAATTGCAGCGGTGGCCCCCACAATGCTGGCTCCGATGGCCGATACTCTGGACCATCGAAACATGACTTTCAATGGTTTAGAGCCGAAGCGAAGAACTTTCATGCCGGTCCACGCCGCAGTAAAGGTAATAAGCACAACCGTTAACGCCAAACAGTCCCACAATATCAGTGGCGTTGGTTGGGAGGAGAAAATGTACCACACCCCCACTAGCAACAGTATTGTCTCTATGATAGCGGAGAACCACCAGTAGTTTGCATGCAATAATTTCGTCACAAGTCCCTTATCGTATCCGACCACCATGGGGAGCATAATGGGGTTATGGTTAACCCCACAGCAACGAGGCCGAACCGCACGAGAACCGCAGGCCGATTGCGTGCTAGCGATGACGCCGGGAAATCCGCGGTCCCACTACCGGAGGGCGTGGTAGCGATGGTGTGTATGCAGAGGGAGTTGTCCCGGCCGCCAACGTTTTTTAATCATGTTCCCGACGCGTGCCTGTTTGGCCTGGGCGGGTTGGCGTTTGTGGCGGCTTAGCTGTGGCCCGGCACGGTCGTGTTTCCAACCGTATTGCGGTGGGCGGGTGTTGCCGTGATTGGTGTGACATTGATGTTGATTACAGCAACCATGAGTGCGTTGCGGCGGGCACGGACATCGACGAATCCGATTGATACGCCATCGCAGTTACTGATAGCTGGCCCGTTTTCGTGGTCGCGGAATCCGCTATACGTGGCCTATGTAGTGGCGTTGTGCGGTTGCGCGTTGGCGAGCGGTTCCTGGTTGGCACTGGGGTGCCCAGTGTTGGGGTTCGTTAGCGATGAATAAGCTGATTATCCCAATCGAGGAACTGCGCATGGCTGAGAAGTTTGGCGACACCTATCGACGCTAGTGCAGGCAGGTGCGCAGGTGGTTGTAAAAAGGTATTGGTTTTCACCAAAATTGTGGTGGCAAGCGCCTAGAATCATTGATGTTAACCACAAGAGCATAAAGAACTGTTTGTTAGGCACATGAGCACCGATCCAGATTCCCAGCAGGAAGTATCTAATCCTGAGGCTTCTAAACAGCCGGACCAAGACGGCAAGAGTATTGATAAAAAATCGGATGATGTGGCGGATTTACCGGTTCAGGAGGAACAGAGTCCTGATGCTTCGACCGATCCAGACTCCCAGCAAGAGGCATCTGATTCTGAGGCTTCTAAACAGCTGGACCAAGACGGCAAGAGTTGATAAAAAAGCGGATGATGTGGCGGACCCACCAGCTCAGGAAAAGCAAAATCCTAATGCTTCATCAGAGTTGATAGTGCTTAGCCCACATTATGATGAAAAACACCATGGGCTCTATGTGAAGAAGCTAGAACAAGCAGTTCGCAATCCCAAAGTCAGAAATATAGCCCTGACCGGTGGCTATGGGACCGGTAAGAGTAGCGTTATTCAAGGGTTGGTTGAGAGAATCCACTCTTCGAAGGAATTTAACAAGACTCGTCCAATCGTTATTTCACCCCCACGATTCAAGTAGCAGATGAATCCGATTTTAAAAATGACCGTACTGACCGAATCCAGCGGGACATAGTGAAACAGCTCCTATATCGAAGCAATCCACGGAAGATGCGTGGTTCTCAATATCGCAGAATTACGCATGTCACGGCACCCCAAAGAGTAATAACATGTTTCATCGTTGCTGCATTTTTGACTTTTACTTTTTGGCTTGGCCAAACCAGACTGGCATTGGCATTGGTCTCAGGGAGAAGTTTATGGGGCTACTGGCAACCTATCATGGTTCAAGGCTATCTTGTGGGGACTGACGTTCTATACCGATTGGATATGGGTTGATCAAACCCACAATTAAAAGGGATTAGAACTGGTCCAACTAAACTTGAACTGGAAAAGAATAGCTCTGGTTCCAGCTATTTTGATCAATGCCTCAATGAGATCATCTATTACTTCGAGGTATCTGAGCCCAATTTTGAAATCATCTTCGAGGGACCTGGATAGGTTTGACGACCCTTACATATTTGATGCTCTGCATGAATTGAATGAACTCATCAATATTTTCACTTGGACAGAACGTTTTGCAGAACAAAAGAATCCTCCCCGTTAAATTTCTTTATGCTACCGTGATAGCATGTTGAGCGTATAAGACCAAAGGATCATTGAAAATGCTGACGCAAGATATACCCACCGTCTTGAGATTGAAAATCGGACCAAGTTTTTGATGTCATTGTCCAATTATCCCCTGACATCACATGCTAATGCTTATGAGTATTTGACAACTGATAGATATGTAGCGAGATTTTCCATAGAAATAGATCAGGAATTGCTAGAAATTGTTGGTTCTGAAATTTCGATTATCGCCTATTAGCAAATATTGTTTCAAATTCAAGTATTTTGCTGAACAGATATTCACTTCTTGGGGTAACAATAAAGAGACGGCAGAAATGAGGATCATGCTAATTATCTCTGCATTTTGTAACATACAAAACACCCACATACTGAGTATGATACAGACAGGGGAAAGTAACATTGACAAAATCAATATGAAATTTTTAATAATGAAACATGGAAATCAGAACAATGAGCAGAGACTATTCCTGAGACTTAGCGGTGATTTAATCGCAGAACTCGACAAAAATACAAGGTTAATTCACTTCTTTGTAGTTTATATATTAACGGAAAAAGGTTTGATGATTTTGGACGAAGTTGAATTATGGAAAGAGGCTCTTAAGCTCAAGTTATGCCCCCATGAACTGCGGTCCCATTAATTGATCACGATAACAAGATAATTTCTGATGACATAATTAATGATTTTGGCGTAATGTCCAACAATTACAAATAAATTAGCCAATGAAGAATCATTAGCTAAAATGGAAAGAAATTGTCGACACAATCGACAACATCGAATCCATAAACTATATTGATAACATTTCCAGTTTTTCTTCACGATAGGCACTTAACTACAGAGGCCTAAACTACCAGAAAATATACAAAAGAAGGTAGAAGATTTCAGGAGCTTGTCTTACAAAAATATTCGGCTTTCAAATCAAATGCTCTTTAGATTAATGCGCTCAGGTTATATAGATAGAAACTTTTATGCATATTCATCCATATTTACTAAGGGATTTACCAACATTAAGGTATTTAATTTTGTTATAAATAATTTAGTAACAAAGCAACCTAATATTCATCTTCAACTTACCGAGGACGAAGCGAAAAGATTACTTATCATCTAAAACGTATTGAAAATAGCTACTGCAATCTAAAAAGAGCTTTAAATGTAGACCTAATACTTGTATCTCACTAATGATGAGGGCCTCTCTCTCCATATATATAACACAGAAAACACTTTTTCAGGGATCCAAGCCAAAGCGCTAAAACAATCCACATAGAATTGATCAATACAGTCTTAAAACGTTTCCTTAGTGATGGAGAAAAGGAAAAAGAACAACCTTTCCGGCAAAATAAACTAACAATGATAATATCAGGCACCTACTAGAAAATAATGTCAGTATGTCCAAATATTTTCTAGAATGTTTTAATAACGTAACGAAAGCAAAAATACTCATTGATAGATTCAGTATTGGTGTTTCTAGACTTACCAACGACTATCGATATAAACAGTACGTTGAAGAGAATGCTGAAGATATTATCTCATATAAAATCTGTAATGCTGAAATGCAGAATTACTCCAGTGAGTATAGTATCTTCAATAGCTCAATCTTGGATTAATCCTCTCATCACTCCTCACTGCCAAGAGGTAGTGAAACTTATACTAACAGTGAAGTGGTTACCTTGAAATATATATCGGAAGAAAAGATCGACACAATTGGAAGATTAAGTGATATTTGTAAAGTTGAGTTTTATGATCTGCGGAAAAGAAGTTGGATTCCATCACGAGACTCTCCATTTGTGAGCTAGAACGAGTCTTGTTCGACTACAGAGAATCTCGAAACGAAGCTTATTGGGCGTTGTAAATAACGACCCCACTACCCGGTAACTGATCACCCCCAAGCATAGGAAAACAGGGGCCGGTGGTGTACTTATAGTAAGTGTGAACAAAAGGTAAAATACTCTATGTTGCACCGCTGATTGTACACACTCACCCACAGATAATCTCCTCACCCTAGCAAACATCATCACCACATCAAGGCTAGACCACCTGCCCACCAAGCTGGGGTGTTCACGAGTGTGCAGGTCACCGCTGGGTTACCTGCAAGAAACTATAAGGCAACAAGCCCTGGCCAGTATCTTTGGTACGTCCCAACCCCACTATCTCCAGAGCGATCAACGAAAACGTACTTAACATCAGCAGCAATGCGTAACCC
>BNJS01002571.1_pt1 | contig 61551 bp, 94 predicted proteins | sample 8540461 | NCBI WGS metagenome assembly BNJS01 (sample SAMD00202454, study PRJDB9452) | human saliva metagenome | isolation source: human saliva | place: Japan
TTCTTCCATCGCCAAAGTTTGAATTGAGTCAATAATCACTAGATCAAAAAGCCGCCCTCACGAATTGTTGCTGAAATATCATCAGCTGAAGTTGAGGCAGCAAATTTAAGATTTTTTTAGCTTTAGAAGCACCAAGCCTTTTTGCACGTAATGCTACTTGCTCTGCCGATTCTTCGCCTGAAACATACAAAACATTTTTTTCGAACTAGCAATAAAAAGCTGAAATTTGCATTAAAAAGCGTAGATTTTTCCGATTCCAGGCTGTCCCGCAATCAAAAAGCACTCCTGCCGGTAAAATTCCACCACCTAAAAACAATATCAAGATCTCTTATACCGCTCGAAATTCTTTCTTGTTTTTTTCAGAAATAACTTCATTCAAATCTTGCATATTCAAAAATACGACCAGTTTTCGCACTTTTTACTGATTGCATTTTTTTCCTAATGCTTCTTCAACTTGCTCAACCAAGGTATTCCAATGGCCACAGTTTTCACATTTTTCCCGACCATTTTAGGATAAGAAGCTCCACAATTTTGACATACAAATTTTGTTTTTTTAACTTCGCCACAACTAATATTTCTATCACAATAAATCTTTTTGAAAACTATAAACTTGGTGAATTTAAATTTGAATTTATACTTTTATAGAGTTCATTTTGTTGAACCGAAACCCTCATTAAGTTCATTAATTTTCGAATTATAACTATTCACTAAATCATTAATTTTTCAGCCTTGAAGTTTTCAAGATTTTCGAATTCTTTCGCAATAACTTTTGCACGGTCAGCATTAAATTCTGCCTGAGTTTCATACTTTCCAGTTTTAGCATCATTATTAAACTCAGCAATATCTTCCTCCAATTCTTTTAGAATTTTTCAGAGTATTTTTTTGTAGATTGTTCAATCTCTGGCTTCATTTTTTTCAAGCTCCGTAGTCAAAGCTTCTGATCGGTTCTTTAAATCTTTAAAGTTTTTTTATTATAACTTTGATAGATCTGAGCAATTTCCCTACGATTTTTTAAAAAAAACTTAGCATAATGTTCTTCGAGCTCTTTCGAAATTTCCAGCTGCTCCGTGCCAATTAAGGAATGAAGCTCATTGATTCGCTCACCAGGCTCAGTCCGATCATAAGACTGCATCAACTTTTCGAAATCTGCATCTTTAACCCTCTCATACTCAGCATTAAGCAGTTTACCAATCTTATCTCGTTCACTCAAGCTCATTCGCTCCCAAATTGCATGCAAAAAGCTCGTGAGCCGCTGTTACTTCTTTTTATACCGTCAAGTTTCGAGTTTTTCACATCATAAAGATGAATTTTCACCCGACTTATAACACCCCAAAAATCGCTGAATCTTCTTCACGATTTTTTTGCAATTTTTCATTAAATTTCTCTGAATCTTCAACCTTTGGGATTAGAAGCGTAAAAAAATTGTCTTAGCATTAGTGGTTGGTTTAATTTTATTTTTCTATTTTTAAAATTTCAGAATCTGGCTTATAATTTTGTGCTGCAAAAATAATCACGAATCCCGCGTTGGTTAGATAACACAAAAAAATGCTGCGCTACCAAGAATAGCAATAACGACTAAAGTTCGAGCTACCTTCCAAAAAAAGTTTTCTGTTGAAAAAAATCATACCATAACCATTATAATATTTTTTTATGAGAAAAAAAGCAAAAGTATTTTTTTCGAAGAAGGAGAATTTTTGGTTTATTTTTTATAGCCATGATTGCAATTGTATCAATTTTAGCAAAATCCAGATTTTTGGCAAACTTCAAAAACTAAAATTCAAATAAAAAAATCAGATTTTCAAACTTCTTTAACTGATTTGAAACTCACTTGAAGTTAAAGGTCGTTCACCAAAAACTGGTTATTCTCGCGAGCAATTTGGTAAAGGCTGGGCAAAAAGATTCTAGCGGTTGCGATACACGAAATCGTATTTTTAAAACGCGATTTAATAAATATTGTAGAAAATTCAGACTGCAAAATTTTTAAGCGGAATCCCTAAAAGACCCTTACACTGGTAAAGAAATTAATTTTTCACGCAAACAAAATGCTTCTGCTGTTCAAATAGACCATGTCGTTGCGCTTTCTGATGCTTGGCAAAAGGTGCTCAACAATTTTCGAAAGAAAAAAACGAATTGAATTTGCGAATGATCCCACTAAATCTTTCTAGCTTCAGACGGCCCAGCTAATCAGCAAAAAGGTGATTCTGATGCCGCCTCTTGGCTTCCTTCAAATAAAGATTTTTCGCTGTGAATATATTTCTCGTCAAATTTCAATCAAGAAAAAAATACTCAATTTGGGTAACTGCCTCTGAAAAAAATCAGCAATGAAAAATATTTTGCAAAATTGCTAATCAGTAATTTCAAACCAATCAAACTTTTTTTAAAAATTCTCGCCCTCAACTATTGCCGCAGCAAGCCGCATCTCGCTATTTTTTTATATTATTTTTTTATAAGCAAAAAAATTCTGCCGCAAATCGCATTTGATCCAATTTATTCTTTTGAAATTGCAGCCTCTCCACCACCAAAATCATTATTTTTTTCGAAATTTAACCTCTGTAAAATAGTAATTTTCACCATATTTCGAAACAATATCAATTTCACAAAATTTTGTTCGCCAATTTCGTGCCAGAATCTCGTGTTTCTCTTGATTTTAGAAATTCCGCTACAAAATCCTCAGCTTTTATCACCAAGCTCTTTTGTAGTATTTTTTTCAGCTTTCTTCACATTAAAGGTATTCATGTTCTTATTTTTGAGAATTTTTCTAAGAATTCTGCTATTGGCTTAAAAACTTTTGCGATGGATTTTGCTCACTCCAAATTCAGACAAAAGCTGCCCTATGTTTTGGTGTTCCATATCCTGCGTGATTTTCAAAGCAAAAAGGTGCAAACTCAGGTTTCTTTTGAAAGTTCTGCCATAAAATTATCCTCGCAACTTTTCGCTGCAAAATTGCAGCTGCAGAAACGCTTGAAATTAGTAAATCAGCCTTTTTTAAGAGTGGAGGCATATTTTTTTCAAGTGGTGTGCCAGCCAAGAAATTTACAGTGCCATCAATTATAATTTCATTAAATTTGATATTTTGTTTTTACATTTTATCTGCACTTCCTTAACAGCTCGCCTTGTTGCAAGTTTTTAAGGCAGCGCTCAAACCAATTTTCATCAAGCTCATCGTTCGAAACCCAACCCAAGCCAATAATTGCAGAACTTTTTAGAAATCTCTGCCGATAGCTTTTTCTCTGCTTTTTTGAAAGAGCTTTCGAATCTGTTAGTCCTTTAATTTTTAGCACCATTCAAAACGCAAGCACCCACGACCAAAGGCCCAGCCCACGCTCCACGACCAACTTCATCAATCCCGAGAACCATTTTTATTTCCTAAATACATGAAAAATTACAATAAGAATCAGTTTTTTTAACTATTTTTAACGAATATCTATGTAAACATACTAACAAAAATATGCCTTAGTCAATAAACTTAATTTTTTTAGGGAGATGATATAATTAAAACTATGAAAAAGCATAATTGCAATTATTGAAGTTGTTATAGTTATTGCAGTGGCTGGGCTGATATTTTTAATGGTGTTTCTTGCAGTCCCTACTCTTGGGCGATCTCAAAGATATACGGCAAAAAAATGATGCCCGTAATCTTTTAGCTGCAATTATTCAATTTAAGACTAATAATGGCAGCAAGGTTTCCTTTAATGAAAATAACGATGTATGAACAAAACTTAAACCTTATTGGAATAAAAGCCAATACCTAAATGATCGTCCTAATGATCATATTGACAACTTCGACTCCTTTAATTTTACCACAACTCAAATTGCTACATATAGTAGACTTGATAGTGGTTGGCGCAGGCCGGGCAGTTGGAATACCGTTCTTGGCGCGATTTGCAAAAAAGCGATAGCGACAGATACTGTTTAAAATATGGCGGATCTATTCCAACTAAAGATATTACTATATTGGTAAGTATAGCTCGAGAGTGTTCATACTAATAACAGTTGGGGATACTGCATAGATTCAGAAAGTAATTAAAAATAGAAGAACTATCATTATTCCATTTTAGTGTTTTTGCGGTTTAGCTGATTTTTGAGAATATCTCGTACCCAAAAAAATAGTTTTTAGCTCTTCGTTATCATACCACTCTTCCGTTCCAAAATCCAAATAATGCGCACTTGCTACTTCAATATTATCGGTATAAATCGTTAGATGCTGATCACCCATCCCGAAATCACCTACATTAAGATCATGGCTTAAAATTTCATATCTTCCATCGGAATATAACTCCCAGGGTTGATCATAACCTCCACCGTCACGTGCTAAATCTGGGTTATAGCTTTCATTTCAGCTGCCCTTCATCAATGAGAGCGAGATTTGATAAATCTAAATCATCTATTGCTCTTTTAACATTTTCTGGTGATGATTTCAATGTATAATATTTGTTATAAGACGGTTGTTTTCGAAAACCCTTATTTGCGTTTAACGCCCATTCAGCATAAGCGTTATCTAAAAGATATTGTTGAGTTTTTGATTTGTTTAAGTTTTTTTCCATAAGATTCCTTTGATGAGACTTTATAACCTTCGCCTAAAGTCATCTCAAACTCTAGGATAATATAATAACATAATAATAGAATAAAGTCAATAGCTAATAATACATTTTTTATAAAAACAAAAAAAATCGCCCATATTTCTGAGCGATTTTCGAAAATCTTAAATTAGGTCGATTTAGTTTTATATTAAAAATTAAGCAAGCTCAACAGTTGCGCCAGCTTCTTCAAGTTTCTTTTTAGCTTCTTCAGCTTCATCTTTAGAAACTTTTTTTCTTTAACTGGTGCTGGAGCACCGTCAACGATAGCTTTAGCTTCACCAAGTCCAAGACCTGTGATTTCTTTAACTGCTTTTAATAACAGCAACTTTTTGAGCACCAGCGTCTTTCAAAGTAACTGTAAATTCTGTTTTTTTCGTCAGCAGCGTCAGCAGCACCGGCAGTAGCGGCAACAGCAACAGCAGCTGGTTCAATTCCGTATTCCTCTTTGAGGTGTTCTTTCAATTCGTTAGCTTCAAGAATAGTCAATTTTACCAATTCTTCAGCCAATTTTTTTAATGTCAGCCATTTTTGACTCCTTTAAAAAAATTTAAAGTGGTTAATATTCTAAAATAAATTAATTGGTTGCTTTTTCGAAATTCCAAATCTTCGTTTGTAAGACCACCAGCAATCGCGTTGATTGGCGAAAGAAGTGTATCCACAATTTGACCAATAAGTTGATCTTTGCTTGGAAGTTCTGAAAGTGTCGTAACAGTTGCAGTATCCATTACATCACCGTTGTCGGCAAACGCACCAACAAGTTTCATTTCTGGGTGATTTTTTGCAAATTTACCCAAAACTTGCGCAGCAGCAATCTCATCTTCGCTTGAAATTGCGTAAACGAGTTGACCTTTTAGTGCAGAAGTGTCAGATTCTTTCAAAGCTTCAACTTCTTGCATCGCAACTCGCACGAGGCGGTTTTTAACAACTTTGATTTGAACACCAGCTTCGCGAGCTTCTTTTCGAAGTTCTTGAAGGTCGGCAACTGTCAAACCTTTATATTCAGCAAAAAGCTGTCATTTTTGCGTCTTTTTAGAGCGGCGCTTAATTCAGCAACCAATTGGTTCTTTTTTTATCGCGTGATAATGCCATAAAAAAACTCCTTTTTTTGGTTAATATTCTTCGACCTAATTGTTAAGATTCTGGCGTTTTGAAAGCCTCCCCTCAAAACTCGTTGGCAGATAGAAAAAGTATTCCTCGGTAGCAGATTAAGCCTAGCTAACGCGAGGCGGCTACTGTCTCTGGCAACTTGTTTTATTTTAACACAAAAAAACTAAAAATTTCAAGCGTTTCAAGCTCAAAAAAATCTTGTAAAAATGTCTAATTTCTATTATTGACAAGCTAGAATATTTTTTACTATACTTTAATAGTTATCATTTATTGAAAGTTTCATATTAGATATAAAAAAAGTCTTTTATTTATAATTCCATAAATGATAGCTAAAACCACCTCCAAAAAAACGGAAGCATTTCTTTTTACTAAGTAGTTTCATAAACTACCCCAATAGTTTATGAAATGAATCACATCTCCACAGTGAGAGTTGTTATTTAGTTACGGTTACGCTATCCTTGCGTAGCCGTTTTTTTACTACGTGAAAATTAAGCTGCTCCCAAACCCAGAAACTAGAATAAACTCCAACAGAATATTAACTGCATCTACTACCGTTTTTAGTCACTGCTGAGTTTTTTTCATAGTAAAATAAAATGTTTAAAAATCTAAAAATTCTAAGAGCAACTCTCGCCAACTTTTTCTAAAAAATGTTATAATTAAATTATTATGAAAAATTTTAAAAAGCCTGATTTCAAAAAAATACTTTAAAGAAATTTTTTTAAAAAAATATTTATCTAAAAAAATCACAAAAGAAAAACGCTATAAAATACGCAAAAATTGGCAAAAAAATCATTCAAAGTAAAGTTACTTTTTTTAATATTTTTCAACGATTTGTATTTATTTATTGGGAGCTTTTTCTTGCAAAAATATATTTTAAATCTCCAATTTGGTGGGCTGGGAAAAAGCTAACGAATTTCTTTCGAAAAATCCAAAAATTGCCGAGTATAGCCAGATTATAACAATTTTAGTCAGTTTTTCTATTTGTTGGAATATTTCGAAATTGGCGAATCTCAATCGAGCGTTCTGTTTTCCCTCGCCACAATCGTGATGTATATCAATACTGAAAAATGGCCTCACGCAATACACCGTTTTTTTACCTGAAGATTTAGCGATGTCTGGCGAGGCTGGTGGATTAGCTTCAATGATTAATTTTGAGCGATTTCTCGAACATGCTTTTTTTATGATTGCAGTAATTATAATAATAACCATTATTGTAAATAAAATTTTTAAAAATCTGGCATTTTAAATTTTTCAAAAAGCAAAAATAACGATCTTTATTCCACAAATTGCTTTAATTCTAATTTGTGCGCACTTTTTAAATTTCATATACTTTTAGAAATTCGAAATCTTAGCGGAAAAAGGCACTTTTCATTAAAGTTGAAAATCTCGAGACTTCTATCGACTTCACTGATCAAGCTTTACAACTACCGAACTAATGGCTTTCATTTTTAGCAACGATCTCAAACCTTCAAACTAAAACTCAAAAACAGCCAGAAGGTTATTCGAAAGAAGCCGTACAAAAAAATTGTCCAAAAATATAAAAAAATTGCCGAGGAGAAAAATAAAAAAATCGCAAAAAAATTAAGTGATGAAAAAGTAAATGTCGTCTATGTGATGAGCGAGAGTTTTTATCGACCCAAAAGCTTGGCAAGCATCTTTATGATTATGGGAAACAAAGAACCGATCCCGTATACTAAAAAGATCAAAAATTCACAAAGTTCTGGCTGGGCTGCTTCAAGCGAATATGGCGGTGGAACAGCAAATGTTGAATTCGAAGCTTTTAACAGGATTAAGTAATTTCTTTCTAAATTCAATTCCTTATACTTCAATTGTGCCTGCAAATAAAGACACACCTTCAATCGTGAAAAATTTTAATGAAAACGGCTACAAAACAATTGCAATGCATCCATATAATCGTAATATGTATCGCCGTGAAGTTGTTTATCCAAACCTTGGTTTTCAAGAATATAAGAGCGCTGATAATTTCAAAAAAACAATTCGAAAATTGATAACTCGAAATATATCTCAGACGAATCCGCCTTTAATGAAGTTTTAGCTGAACTAAAAAATAGCCAAAAAGCCTAAGTTCATTCACCTCGTAACAATGCAAAATCATATGCCATATGAAGAAAAATGCTTACTCAGAACATAATTTTAGCGTTAATGCAAAAAAATGGCGCAAATCCAGAAAATACAAAAACTATTCAGGCTTATCTTGAAGGAATTTCAGCGTTCAGATAAAGCAATGAAGAATTTTTCTTTCCGAAATTGAAAAAAATTGAACGAAAAACCATTGTAGTTTTTCTGGGGTGATCACTGGCCAGGAATTTATGGCGAAATGTTCGAAAAAAAGAATTAAATAAAAAAACGATATCCGCCGAACACCACTTTTTGTTTATTCGAAATTTTCAAAAAAAGAAAAGACAAGATTTAGGAACTTCAAGTTTAATTTATAATCAGATTTTAGCTCTAAATACATTCAATTCAAAAACTTTTCAGCCATTTTCAATACTTATTAAGTGATTTGCGAGAAAAAAATATCCCAGCTCTAACTAAACAATTTGTAAAAACAGATGAGAAAAAGTGACATTTTAAAAAGATTTCGAAAATGATTGAATACGACATTTTAAGCGGAAATAAATACAGCCTTGGTGATTTTCTATAAAATCAAATAATTAAAAACTCCTTCATGAGAGGAGTTTTTATTTTTAAAAATCTTAATTTGAAGAAGAAAAACAATATAATCCGCCAGTTTCAAGTCTTGTAAGTAAAATGAAGTTCGTTGCATTAAAAGGTTTATCAACGAAATCTCCCAGCCTCGCAATCAGCATTTGAGTTGTAGTAAATTTCACCAATTTCAAGATTGTCTTGGCCAACCCCTGTCCCACAATTTACCTTACTTCCACACTTTAAAAACGTGTAAAATTGCCCTGTACTTGGATCCAAAAACTCACTCTCATGGGGCCTTAGATAGTTTTTAATAAAATTTTCAAGCTCATTATTAGTATTATAATCACTCACGTAATTACCTTTTGTTGTTCGTTCTCGACTCCTCTAAAAATTGCCGCAATTTTTGAAATAATCTGTTTTCTTTGAGTGTCCCTCTGCGAACGCTGCAATGTCGGTAGAGCCAAAAATACCATCAGAAATATCAGGCCAGCAATCGCAAGAACTAAAACAACCTCAATAATTGTAAAACCACTATTTAACTTAAGCTTTTTCATACTCTTCAATTATAGCATACTCCCTAAAGAAGTCAATCAAAAAAATCGCCCAAAATTTGAGCGATTTTAATTTTTATAAAAACAATTAAGCTTTATTTGTCTTCTTCAGTTTTTTCTTATTTAGCTTCAACTTTTTTTCTTCCGCTTTTTGGAGCTTTCAGGCAAAGTATTTACAGCTTCACGGTCAAAAAGAAACTTGTTTTAAGACGAGCACTTTTACCGCTTCGGTTTCCTTAAGAATGAAAGGTAATTTCGGCGAACTTTTCGAACGGCGAACAATTTCAATCTTTTCAATTAACGGGACTGTGAAGAAGGAAAGATTTCTCAACTCCAACACCGCTAGCAATTTTTCCGAACAGTAATTCGAGAAGTATGTGATTTCTTGCGGTCAGTTCGAATAACTACACCTTCGAAAAATCTGGATTCGCTCTTTATTACCTTCTTTAATTTTTTTGGTGAACGCGAACAGTATCGCCACTTTTAATATCAAGAACGGCTTCTTTTTCTGTGCGTCATTAACTTTTTTTGATTAACTCAAAACTCATATTTTTCCACTCACTTTTTAAATTTAATATATACAATCAAGATTCATTATATCATACTTTTTTTAGTTTTTTTGTGAAGAGCTAAATTACACGATTTACTTCTTCAATAGTTGTATCACCACGAAGTGCTGAAATCACGCCCTGCTGTAAAAGGGTTAACAAGCCATCTTTGCGAGCTTGAGCCTCAATCGCTTCAGTTGAAATCACACCTCTTTCACCACGTAAAAAAATGCTGCGATATTATCGTTTACAACCATCATTTCCATAACCACAATTCGCCCCTTTATAACCAAACGGACTATCTTCTGAAGCTACTGGTTTCCAAAGTTTAAAATCTCCAGAAATATCTTGTGGAAGTTTTTCAGCTGGGACACCCTCAAGAACGTTTCGAACCCATTTTTTAGTTGCTTCATCTGGGATATATTCTTTAGCATTTTTGTTGAGCTTTTCGAACAAGTCGCTGAGCAATCAAAAAGTCGAATCGCGCTCGAGAAAAATTGGATTCATACCAATCATATCAATCATACGCGAAAAAAAGCCGCACTCGTTGAATTGGCATGAAAACTTGAAAGCACCAAGTGGCCAGTAATTGAAGCCTGAATTGCAGTTTTTCGCCGTGTCATTGTCACGAATCTCACCAACCATCACAACATCTGGATCAAGACGCAAAACAGAACGTAATCCGTCAGCAAAACTAGCTCCATGTGTTGTATCAATCGGGATTTGTGAAATCCCACCAATACCATATTCAATTGGATCTTCAAGCGTAATAATCTTACGATCAAGCGTGTTTAAGGCATTAAGCATAGAATAAAGAGTTGTTGACTTTACCAGAACCAGTTGGACCAACCATCAAAACCATTCCACGCGGGTGCGAAATAATCTCATCAATTTCAGCTCGCTCTTTTGGTGCAATTCCAAGTAAATCAAGCTGAAGCATACTTTCATCAAAGTTAAACAAACGCATCACCGCATCCATTCCATACATTGTTGGCACAGTTTCAACACGCAAATTTAAAAGATGCGAAGTTCCGTCACGATAAATATCCTTCTGCATATGCCCAGATTGGGAAGTTTTTGAAGCACTCGACACTCCCGCTCGCGAAGAAAGTTCACCCATAATAACACGGTATCGATCTCGCCCAAGCTCAGCAACTGGGTGAAGCGCACCATCAACACGCATTCGGATTCGAATCGTCTGGCGTTGATTTTCGATATGGATATCACTGCGCCGAGCCTATCTGCTTGATCGATTAGATAATCAAAAACCTGATCGGAAGCAACATTTGCCAAAGTTTGACTAACCTTCTCTAAAGTAGCACTATCACCCTCACCAGCAATTTCAATATCGTCATAAACAACCTTTTTTGGCGGGTCATAACGCCGCATAATATTCTTCCATGCACTTTCAGAAACCAAGAAAAAGCTCAAGAGTCTTGCCTTCATCTTGATATTTTTTACTCAATTTTTGAATAACTGAGCGTGGAGTTAAACTGGTTATCAAAACTCGCCAAGGCTTGATTTTCATCAATATCACCAATTTGAAGTGGCGCCAAAAATGCCCGATACATCTGCTCATTTGTGAAAAAGATCTCTTGCGAGAGGAAAAATATCTTCGAAATCTCGCGTATCAAGATATGTTAGCTCAAGGATTCTAGCTCGCTGCTCAGTCGCTTCTTCTTCCTTTTGCCTACGCATTAGCTGAACTTTTATTTTCTTCCATTAACTCAATTTTACCACAAGCACTTTTTATTTTTTTCAATCAAAAATGCTAAAATATTCATCATCGCTTCAAGCGAAATATTTTAGAAATAGAGGTGAACAAAATGCGCCTTAAAAAAACAATCGAGCAAGCTAGTTTTTCGAAAGTTGTCCAGATGTCGAAAAACTGACAAAATATCCCGATTCACGATGGAACATTTCTCAAAAATCGAAAGATGAGTTTCATAGTTGAAATTGGCATACTTTCAATCATATTCTGCTTTTTGTTCAAAGTTTGAAGAACTGAGTTTTATGATGCTAATCACCCAAAAACTGCATCGTTAGTAGTTTTAGAAAAGAGCTCCTCGAAGAAGATTTTTATATCTTCGAAATCAGAACTACCGATGGAGTTTCGACAGAGCTCACAAAATACACTTATGAGCTCCTCGGTCGTACATTATCAAAACTTCTAAACGCCATGAAATAGAAAGCGTTAAAACTTGAGCCTTTGGGCTCTTTTTTATTTTTAAAAAAATCTGCTAAAATAGAAAAGATAATGAAAAAAATCCTAACTCTTTCGAAAATCAAAACCGTGCACAAAATCGTGAAAATTGTTGTTTTAGCGCACAATATTCGCTCAACTCATAACATTGGCGCAATCTTACGCACTAGTGAAGGCTTTGGAGTTTCAAAAATTATCTTCAGCGGATATTCACCCTTCCCAATTTTAAAGGACGAAGATTTTTCAAAAAAACTGGCCGTTTGCCACATATTGCACAAAAAAATTAATTCACAAATTCATAAAAACTGCGCTCAGGGGCTGAAAAAAATTGTTCCAGCTGAGATTTCTAAAGATATTTTTAAAAACGATTCAAAATCTAAAAAGTCAAGGTTTCGAAATCTTTGCGCTCGAACAAAAGCAAAAAAATCAATTTTTCTTAAAAGATTTTTGTAGCCGATAAAAATGCCAAAAATTGCCCTGCTTTTTGGGAGAAGAAGTTGAAGGGATTTCGAAAAGAATTGCTCAATTTATGCGATAGAACTCTTGAAATTCCAATGTTTGGCCAAAAAGAAAGTTTCAATGTTTCAGTTGCAACTGGAATAGCCCTTTATAAAATTGCTTGCGAATAATTATTTTTTTCAATTTTTGCTCGGGCTTTTTTTCAAGAATTTTTAATGTAACTTCTGGTGAAATCCGTAAAATCTTCAGGATGTTCTTTAATCATTTTTTTGAAATTCTTTAAAATTTCACTAGCTTAATTTCGGCAACTTCATCACGCGCAATCGCTAGATCTTCAAGATTAAAAATTCGTTTTTGCAGCAAAAACTTGCATAAAACGACGCTTATTTTCTTTGGTATGAATAAAAAAACCTTTTCAACTTTAATGAAATCTTGAAATCGCAAGTTTCAAGCCAATTTCTTCAATAGTTTCACGATGAATCGCGTCCAGATAACTTTCACCAATCTGAACATGGCCAGCCGCTGCCGAATTTTTGCCATTTTTCCAGCAAATGTAGCTTTTCGAAAAAGATCGCCGTTGAATCAAAAAAATCACCATCTAAATTAAATAAAATTAATGAAACCGTTCGATAAATTCGCCCCTGTAGTTTTTATCAAATTCAGCCTTATCAAATTTCGTCAATAATTTTATCATTTTCATCAACAATTGGCAAAATTTCTTTCATCTAAACCTCATCTTCAGCAACTTCTGTGAAGCTACTAAAAAAAGTCATCTTTGGTTTTTTTCCATTTTTCATCCTGACGAACCAACCATTTTCTCATCATCTTTATTTAAGAGTAGGATTTTTTTGTAGCCTCCTCTAGGTAAATTTTACCTTGAGAGCCTTTTAAGTAGAACTAGAGTATCTCGTTCCATAATCTTATGAACAAAAGTTCCCTGCATCAATTGCATTTTTTTGCTTCATAAACCTGACATCCCTCGCAATCTTGCAGCCGGAGCAAGAAACTTATTTGCATGCTCACCAACAGTAACCACCCAGGAAAGAGAAATCCCATCAAGCATTTTTACCTATTTTTCTGATGTTCAAAAGCAGAATCTTCACCAAGCTCATTCATACTTCCAATAACTGCAATCTTCGAAGGTGCAGAAAGAGAATAAAGTGTTTGGATCGCGGCTTCTAATGCGGCCGGACTTGAGTTGTAAGTATCATCAATTAAAACAGAGTCTTTAACGCCTCGCATAAAATTCATTCTACCAGGAACTGGTTTCAAACTTGCCAAACCCACCTACAATTTCTTGCGGGCTCAAAGCCAAGCTTAATAGAGACCGCTACTGCACCAGTAATTGGTCTGAGAGAATGCTCGCCAAAAACTTTTACTCGAACATTAATTTCACCATATTCTGGGAGTTTGAATTTTTACCGCTAAAGCCATCAAGCAAAGAGAAATTATTAGCTATAAAATTATAGTCAGCTCCACCAACCGAGCTATAAGTTGCAATATTCGAATTTCGAACATATTTAAAAAAATCTGGCGAAATATCATCTTGATTTAAAATTGCCATTCTAGCAAAACTCGCAGCTTCAAGCTCTTCTTGTGCAACAGCATCAATATTCCCAAAAAACTCCATATGCTCGGGAGTAACAGAGGTAATCACTGCAATATTTGGAGCAAGATATTTGCTAAACCGTTCAATATCACCGGGGTGATCAGTTCCAAGTTCTTGAATGATAATTTGCGGCTCTTGGTCACTCAGTGATTTAATTCGCCTTCTTGCAGCTCTAAAAACTCTATGCCATTCCAAAAAATTACGAGGATTTCCAGGAAAATTTATTCCCAAAATCGCTAAAGGGGCACTCAAATGTGTATTGTGGTTTCCTTCGTGTAGTCGTACACGATATTTTTTTGACTCAAGATAGTTGCAATCGCAAGTTTTGTACTAGTTTTTTTCCAACAGAACCAGCAACCGTAATTAATTTAATATCTGGATGAGTTTCGAAATATTTTCGAACATATTTTTTTCAAGTTTTCTTTGAATTCCTTTTTTTAAACATAATCTTATTCATTATAATATAAAATCACCACTTTTTTTCAAGCAGTGATTTGTTTGTTGATGTGTGCCCACCCCTGGGCGGTTTTTGTTATTTATTTTTTTATTTATAAGTGTTATTTAGGGGAGAAAACAAACATCGCCCCTTGATAACACATCAACTATAATGAAATTATAGCAAAACGTTTAAGCTTTGTCAATAACTATTTTAAAAAAAGGTTTATTTTTCATTAATTTGAGCTAATAATTCATCATTCGAAAAATTCTCGGCGAATATCAAATTCTTCCCAATCTCCATATTTTCCGTCAGCTTCACTCAAATTCAAAAACCCTCCGCCAAGCAAAATTTTCACGAATATCACTCGCATTCATTGGATTGATTCTTGAATACTCAATTGCTCCCAAATTTGGTACATCGTAAATATCTCGTATTCGATTATCATTCCAATGTTCAGGCAAAAAACCCTCAATTAAATAACAAGCAGACTGAATCAACTGTTTATGAGAAACAATCAAAACATTCTGGTTTGGCTCATCTCTTTAGACGCTCACAAAAAAACTTCGAAAACGCAAATAAACATCAAAAAAATGCTCTCACCGCCATCAAGCCGCATAAAAAAATGGATCATTATAGAGGTATCTCATTGTAATTGGAAAATTATCAACTCGCTCATTCATATCTACGCGACCAAAAATTCCCCAGTTTCGCTCTGAGAGTAAATCATCAATCTTCCAAAAATGACAATTTTCTCCACTTAAAATTGCAGCAGTTTCTCTTGCTCGAATAAAAGGTGAAGTATATTTCGAATCAAAAAAATCCAAACTTCCATAAATTTTCGAAAGCTCTCTACTTGCCTCTCTCAGCCTGCTCTTTGCCTTTCGGCGAGAGCCGCTGTCGCCAATCTGCACGCGCCTCAACCTTTTTTCTAGATCAATTTTTTGCCCGAGCTTTTGCGCATGCTGAACAATATTAGCCTCACTTTGCCCGTGACGAATCATCACTAGTCGCAGTGGATTTGCCATTTTTTCCTTTCTTTTTATTTAAAAATTCTTAAGCTTTAGATATATTATATCACAGCTTATACTTTTTCGAAAGCGCATTTTTGTAATTAAGCCTCAAAAATGGTATAATTATATAATGAACCTAAAATCTTGGCGAAGAGAGCTAAAAAATGAATTTATCGATATTGACGGTAATAAAATTTCAATATATAAAAATTTAGAAGAAAAGTAAACCAATTGCCGTTCTTTTTCATGGTTTTGGTGGAAACTATTTTGGACTAACTCCACTTGGATTTGAGCTTTCAAAAAAATATTCAATCATTATTTGCGAGTTACCCAGCTCATGGTAAAAGTTCACTTAATACCTTTCAAAATATCGATATTTTTCGAATTTTCTACCAAAAAATGATTTCAAAACTTAGTAATTTTGGTGAAAATCCATCTTATTATTGGCCACTCTTTTAGTTCTTATTTTTGTCAGCGATGATGAGATTTCGAAAAATTCCAACCATTATTATAAATCCAGTTTTTTTGAGCCTAGCGATTCATTTTTAGCTGGAATGAAATTATTAAATAAATCTAGATTTTTTTAATGATTTTTTTCAAATCTACCAGTTTTCTCACCTTTTCAAAGCAGCTACTCTCCAAAAAAACTTGGTCGCTTTGAAGCACATAAAAAAATATTTATCAAAACATGTTTTTATGTCAAAACTCAGCAAGGAATTTACTCGCACAAAAATCAACAATCCCAATCGCACTTGATAAAAAAGTGTTTGAAACCAAGAATTATATCAAAATTGCTATTATTGGCGATAAAGATGGAACGGTTCAGCCTTTTAATGAAGAGGAATTTCGCAAAAACTTCCCTAAATCAGATTTTTTCATATTCTTGAGAAATTCTGGCCATTTGTCACCGATGGAAAAACCACGAGAAATTGCTAAAATTATTTTTCGAAAATATTAAATAAACTCCGTTTGTCGCGGAGCTTATTTTTACATTTTCTCAATTTCTTGTAGTGAATTTTTAAGGCGTTTTACACTTTCGTCCTTACCGATTACTCGTAGAGTTTGATTCAAAGCTGGTGAAAATGGCGCCCAAGTTAATGAGATACGAATGATCTGGAATAGAATCCCCGGTTTCTGGCCAGTCTTTTCAAGCAACCTGTTTCACAATTCTTGAATTTTTATCATCATTCCACTCATCAAGCTGTTCCAACTCAAGAATCATCAAACTCAAAAGCTCCATAATTTGCGATTTTTCAAGTTTTTTAAGCTGCTTATTTTTCGAAATCATCTCTAAATCAGCTTGTTGTTCAGCAAAAAAGTATTCGCTAGCAAGCGGGAGATCTTTAAGTGTTTTTAAGCGATCAAAAACTAGACCAAGAACTTCTCTTTTGTATTCTTTACTAGCATTCTTAGCATTTTCTCCCCAAAAATCTTGCACACGCTCAAATAGATCTTCAAGAGAAATTTTGCGGATCCACTGACCATTGAGCCATAAAAGTCGCTGTTCGTCAAACCTTGCACCAGATTTTTGTACACGATCAAGAGAGAATTTTTCGATTAATTCTTCTTTAGTAAAGATTTCTTGTTCAGTGCCATCGTTCCAGCCAAGTTGAGCCAGAAAAGTTCAGCATAGCCTCTGGCAAAAATTCCATCTATTCGATATTCGCTAACACTTTTTGCACCGTCGCGTTTACCAAGCTTCTTATTGCCTTCCGGCGCCAAGATATGCGGTAAATGAGCTAAAAATTGGTGGTTGAATTTCAAGCGCCTCATATAACGAAAGATATTTTTGGAGTACTAGCAACATATTCTGAGCCACGAATTATATGCGTAACTTTCATTTCGAAATCGTCAACAATATGTGCAAAATTATAAGTTGGAAGACCATCCGCTTTAATCAAAATAAAATCATCTAAAGCCTCAGGGACCAGCTGAGAGTTCACCCATCACAGCGTCATGCCAAGTATAACGTTTAATTTCTGGTGTCTTAAAACGAAGTGGCATTCCGAGCTTTCCATTCTGGTGGATTTTTCCGGGCGATGGTTACGGTATAAAAATGCACGTTTTTTTCAGATTTTAGCTTTTTTCGAAATTCCCTCAACTTCCTCTGGTGAATATGGGTCGGCATAAGCTAGGCCTTTTTTTCGATCATTTTTTTGCGCCCATTCAAGATATTTTTTTCACGGCGCTGAGTTTGATGATATGGCCCAAAAATCACCTTTTTCTTCATTTTTTTTGCTATAAATTGGACCTTCATCCCAGTCTAGACCGAGCCATTTTAAAGTATCAAGAATTAAATCCTCCGCACCATTAACAAATCGAGCTTGGTCGGTATCTTCAATCCGCAGAATAAAAATCTCCGCCAGTTTGCCTGGCGATCAAATAGGGGTAAAGTGCGCTTCGAACATTTCCAACATGAATATAACCAGTTGGACTTGGCGCAAAACGAGTTCTTGCTTTCATAATTATCTATTATACTTTAATTTTTATTTTTTTCTCAACCCAAAACAAAAAGTAGCCAAAAGCTACTTTTTTTATGCACTAAGACTGGTTGCGATTTTTCGAATTTCTTCATCTGAAATCTTTATTGCCAGAAACCTCAACTTTTATAAAGTTTTTCCATTATTCACCCAAACAGATTCCCCACGATGATTCGAATAAATCGTTAAGCCATTACTATAGGTTGTTGAATAATCTTCACTCCATTTTTGTAACATAATTTTGCAATAACGCTGAACTATCCCAGCCACTTTGCGATTGTTGAACCTTATAATTTAGAATCACCTTTTTTTATATTCAAAATTAACGTTTTTTTCCATCAAAAATAAGCTAGGCCTTTTGGGAGAGTATCCATTTGCAATATAAGCAGGAGTTTCGACTGCTATACCCAGATTGAAAAGCTGTAATCCTACTTGCAATATCTGGTAAGTTAACATAAGTTAGATATCCCAACGCCAAAAAAATTGCAACAGCAAAACCCATCGAGAAACTAATAAACTTCTTGCGTGCAAAAAAACTCTTTCGATGAATTCCACGGCTTTTTTTGCTTTCTTCACGAGACTTTTCAATTGCTTGACTAATTGCAAATTCTTTAACTTCTTGGTTTGAAATTTCTTGTTTTTTTGAGCTCGCTCGAGTTCTTCATTAGCTTTTTTTAGCAAGTGGATGCTCTTCGAAAGGTGCAATCTTCTCAGCTTCTTTAATTTGTTCTTTTCATAATTGGCGAGATTGTTTTTAGAATTTTTTTGAAAAACGTGAAATTAAAATTCGGTCTTGTTGAGTCTCTTTTTGCTTCACGTGCGCGTAAAATCGCCTCTTGATAATCGTGGCGACGCTTAAACTGGCTAATCATTTCATCTTGATGAAGAGAAACTCCTTGTCTCTTTTGGAATTGTAACATATTTACGGTTTAAAGTGCTTGAACGCTGCAAATTATTATGAATTTTTCGAAATATCTTTGTTTTTTTAATATCATAATTATTTTTTTGGAGTACTTAAAAGTTTCACCCGTAATTGCATCATATTTTTTTCCATTTATGATAATTTCATCTCTCATTTTATTCCCTATTTAGCTTATGTATATTTTTACTTTATTTTTTTACTAAATTTTCAAGGGTTTTAAAAATAAATCGCTCAAGTTTAAATTTGAGCGATTTATTATCTTAATCCCATTTCCAACTAAATAATCTTTCAAAAAAATGTTAGAGAATTCCTAGGAAGCGTTACTTCTTTATTCTCAGAATTCTCCTGGCTAGCTGGTTTTTTTCAGCTTTGGTTGGATCTGGAGAAACCTGTTCGGCAAAAACGAGCAAACGCTTTTTCAGCAGTTCCAAGAGGAACGCAAGTAATCAAAGTCAGCATTGGTTTTATCTGTCCCAATTTGAACTCTATTTACTTGATTTGGCATTACGACTTCTGTTTTTGTTACATTATACGTATATCGTTTACCATTATAATTAGCATAAATTACATCACCTTGTTTAAGTTTATCAAGCTGAGCAAAAATAAATTTATAATCACCCTGTGTCAAACAGATCATTGCTTGAATGTCCCACTCAAAAACAGTATTTCCATTTTGCCCCGGAACCGCATTTGCGCCTGGAATTGAAAAAAATGTGCAACACCCTTTTTCCATTGCTTTCAATTGAGATGCGTTATCATTTCCCAACACCATAAACAACTGGAACATCAACATTAATTTTTCGAATAATCAATTTTCGGCTCTTGCCCAACCGAGTTAGAAGAATTCGGGCTATAAATTGTTTGAGTAGCATTCGAATTTCCCGGCGCAACATAAGCTTCAACTGAAGCAAAAATCAATCTATTATATTGCAAAAATAGAAACAAAGCTACCACAACAATTGCCGAAAAATTGGTACAAAATGACGGGATTTTCGAATTTTTCTCAGTTTTCTGACGCGCTTTTTTTCTGAAATATCTTTTCGAAGCTTCGCCAAAGCTCGCTCTTTTTTTCTGACTTTCCGTTAAAGTCTTCACAACTTCTGATTGAATATTTGCCGTTTGCTTTTTTGCTGCTTCAAGGCCGCCGAATAATAGGTTTCGTAATACTTTTGATAATAATTCTGCCAAGCCGCGTGGTATCGTTTCCATTGCTCACTTGGCTGATTTTCTTGCTGGATATTATACAAATTTTGAACAGCTTGCTGAGGCTTATATTTTATCGCTCCTAAATTATGTGAGTTTTTCATCAACTTTTGCAATATCTTGCTTATTCTGGAGCGGTTGAATAACTTTTTGACGAGTCTTAAAGTCGTTAGTCTCTTGACCAACACTAGAATTAAAACTAGCTTTTGGTTGCGGTTGAAATGGTTTCGAAAACTTCCTCAATTGAGTTTTTAATTAATTCTTCTCGCTGCCCATCAACTTTTTCTAGAGTTATTTTGATTTTTTTAAATATTCTGCCAAGTTAATTTTTCTCTGGCTGATTTTTCTTTTTACTTTGCTGAATTTCTAAAATTTGTTCAGTATTAGCTTTTTGATAAAGCTGTTGAACTTTTTGCCTTCGAAATTCAATTGCAGCACGATTTCTATCATTTGAAAAAGTACTCTGCAATTGCCTCTCAGGTATATTCAATCCATTGTTTTGATTTTTTGTATTATTATCATTCATTTCTCTTGATTTTTTCCCTACTCTTAGTATACAATAGATAATGAGCTATGTAAATAGTCAAAACCATAATAAGCCGCGATGGTGGAATTGGTAGACACGCTAGACTCAAAATCTGGTGAGCATTACGCTCGTGCCGGTTCAAGTCCGGCTCGCGGTACCACAGAAGAATGACTGAGCAACGAACAGTCATTCTTTTTTTATTTAAAGAATAGACCCACGGTTCAACGACAGCCGTGGGTCTTTTTATTGTTCCAATTGAGGCAATTCCGTATCGAATTACTTCATAGGCACAATAAACTTCCTAAAATTAGTTCGCAAATTAACAATTAGGCCAAGAATATCAACCCTTTTCGAAATTCGAACGCGGCTAAATAAGTCATAAAATCATAGCCAGCCAATAGATTTTCGAAAAAAATAATTTCAAGAAAGGAAAATTATGGTAATAATCGTTAAAAATTATTCACGAAAAACACCGATCAAAGTCAACGTTCATAAGCCTGAATGAAAGCGTTATATCGCAATTTAAGCAATCTTGGTGGTCATTAATCTGCCCTGGCAAAATAATAGCGTGACGGCTCCAGCCAAGGCGGTTTTATGGCCGCCAAGCCATAGCAATTTAAAAAAACACAAAAACAAGGAGAAAAATAAAAATGAAAAATATTAAGAAATTTAACTACAAGAAATTAATTGAAACAACTAAAACAATTGTAATTTATACCGCTGTAATCGCTGGTTTAGCTTTCTACTTTGGTATGAAACAAGGTGAAGCTAATACAAAAAGTAAATTACGATAAATTAGTTGAGACAATTCGAAATTTAAATTTAAAGTAAAAAAAGCCGTGAAAAACCCAAAAATATTAAGCAACAAGCCTTCGAAGTTGCGCCAGTTGCTCAAGCGAAACCACGAGTCGTGGAGGCTACGGTTTCGCCCTCGCCCCAAACTGTGCGAGTTAATAGAACAACTGGTGGCTGCGAACAATTTCGAAATATAGTTGAAAAATATGATTGGGATACAAATACGATACTGGCAATTATGCAGGGCCGAAAGCGGTTGTAACCCTACTGCGGATAATTCGGGACTCAACCAAAACGGCACGGTCGACATCGGACTTCTGCAAATTAACAGTATTCACGGCTTTTTCGAAAGCAGAACTCACCAATCCGGCACGCAACATTGCCATTGCTCACCAAATCTGGCAAAAGCAAGACTACAAAGCATGGAGTGCGTTCAATAACAAAAAGCTACTTAAAAATTTCTATAAAAATATGCTCATACGGCCAAAGTCTAAGCACCTTTTATATCGAGAATTAAGAATTAAATTCCCAACTTTTTATTTTTATCATAAGCATACAAAATTAGGCTGGCATATTTATTTTTAAAATTTAATCAAACGAAAGCAGGAATTATGAAAAAGTTAAAGATTACATCAATTATTTTTAAAGGAGAATTGGTAAAATTTGTTGAATTACAAAATTGAAACCCCTCACTCTATTACATGGATATAAAATATGATTAAAAATTTTTTTCAAAATATCGAAAACGCATCACTCATAAAAATGGCGAACTTTATTATCGAAATATTCTAATTAGAGTGGAAATGCCACCAGAATATGAATATTATGATATTTCTACGGTTAAAGTAAATTTCAAAGAAAAAGAAGCTTCCGCAGCAAGAGTTATTAAATCAAAGAAAAGAAAATCACAACATTACTTTTTCTTGGCTGGTATATTTTTGAAGGGCGACCAATACACTACTCTTCCTGTGCTTTTTAGATTAGAAAACATATTCGATGAAATAGACAGATACTATGTTGAATAAGGAGAAATATGAAGATAATAACTAACTATAAAAACTTTGATATTAAAGTTTCAAAACTCGAAAATTACTTTGCTTATTCAGATATTGGTTTATCAGATTATATGTATGTGAAATTAGGTAAATATAGTAATGTCGAAGATGCAAAGCGTGATATTGATATGTTTTTGGCAAGATTTCGATGATACTGGTGATAATTATAATTATTAAAGGAATGAAATGAAAATTTATGAATTATCTGCTGGCACACATATCATTTCAGCCGATAGTAGAATTTGGAACATTGCGTGCCACGACTACCCTTACACGAAGTTGATAAGTGGTGGTTCTATCGCTTATGTAGATATTAAAAGCGAAGTTAAGAAAATTAAAGGAGGATATTTAATATATGAAACGGTATAAATTGCTTAAAGATTTACCTTTCGTAAAAGCTGGTGATAAATTCGGTCTTCACCGTGGAGGAATTAAGGATTGTATCACTCTATTTAAAGGAGATGAAGAAGTTTATACAATCAAAGTTGGTGGAAATGTTTCTGAAATGTTTGATGAATGGTTTGAGGAAGTTAAAGAGCCAGAATTGCCAAAAGAGTTTTTCTGTATAGATGTAGATAAGGTTATTTGTTATGGTTATTCTTTTTTTCAACACAGTGAAAACACCAGACAAGAATATATAAGGTTTACGGAAAAGTATAAAAGTGTTGGCAATTATTTTGAAACCAAAGAAGAGGCTGAAAAATATCTGGAATATTTGAAAGCTAAAGCGATTATCAAGCAAGACACCAAAGGCTTTTAAACCTAATTGGACTAATTATGATGAACAAAAATACCTCGGCTTCTGGGATCTCGATGAAGACAAGCTCGATTGGTTGCTAAGGAATATATTCATCGAGTCGACTATATATTTTAAATCTCGTGAAGACATCGAAGAAAGTTTCGAAAAACATCCAAATGAATGGAAGACTTACTTGACTTATGAACAATAATGAACTGCAACTAACAGATTTAGAGCAACAAGTTTTAGAAGCTTTTTGTGAATTATATTGTGACTTTGTGATAAACAAAAGGTGATCCTGTTCAAGGCGACACATAAAAGGTAGATGTAATCTTTCAAACTATAAAATATTGAAAGCCTTGAAAAGTCTTCGAGAAAAAGGCTTAATCAAATTAGTTCGAGAATATTATGAGGGAGATTTAGAAGAAGAAGCCTTTATGATGATTGGCTATAGGCCAACAGACAAACTTGAGGCTACGGAATTTTATAAGACAATTGACAAAAAAGTCGAAGAAGAGATTAAGGAACATTTCAAATTATATTAACCTTAACAATTTAATTTTTCCAGCCTTACAAGGGGCTAAACCCCGAATGTTCTAAAATATTTACGCAAAGGGAGGATTAAAATATTTAATCGTCCCTTGTAGGGCTAGAAACTGACTGTATTCTAGATAGGAGGAGACGCTGAGTCCCAGAATGGGGTAAGACAATGGTCGAGAATTCTTAATGCTTTAGCCTCCCTTTTAGATATTTCAGTCCTATCGCCCTGCCATATGGCGTTAAACTGGGCAAAAATATAATATATCTATTTCCACGGCGGAGAAATCCGCCCCTCGAACCTGAATGTAACTAAAATTATAAATAGTAATGTGGTAGTTATGATAATAGTTTTGGCGTGGTTTGTCTCAACACGCAAGTTATGTTCAGATTTGAGGGATAGACAGAAATAAGCACCTTTAATACGATCATAAGCAATTTTCAAATGTTTCTGCCCCTACCTCAATAATATTAAAAGGAGATAAAAATATGAAAAACAATTTTTATAATAGTTCACGAAACACTTATACAATCAATATTAGCAGACATCTTTTTCATTTCTAACGATTGCCTCAATGTTGTTATTTAATCATTATCTGCTAAGCGGTAATGTATTGATTGACTTGTGTTTTATATATATGGCTTGGCTCGTAATGATGTCGATAGGCCAAAGGAAAACAAGAAGATTTAATACCAAAGAAGAAGCGATTAAGTTTTTGGAAGAACAATAATGAAAATAAAACTTTTAATGGCTTCATGTATAGGTATGTTATTATCAATCTTCCTTTCGCTTGCCTTTCTCTTTCGAGCTGAGTTTATTCTCTCAATCTTTTGGTTGATAATATCTTGTATAAAGCTTATATCTTTTTAGAAAAATTGTAGAAGATATAAATGAGGAGTGAAAAATGAAATACATAGTTTTTGATATCGATGGTGTTTTGGCAGATTGCTCGCACCGTTTGAAATATATTCAAGGTGAAGATAAAGATTACGACAAGTTTTATTCCAAAGAAGAATTATGGAAAGATAAGCCTATCAAAGCTGGTATAAATATTTTTAGATGCAATGAATAAATTTGAAGTTATGAGAGATAATCCTCGACTAACAGAATTTTATGGCGAAGTTATCTTTATAACTGGTAGGAATGAAATTTGCAGAGATACTACATCTAATTGGCTCTATAATAATATACTTGAAAGACCAAATGTTAGTCATAATCTTTATATGCGACCTGAAAATGATTATCGCCCTGCTCACGAAGTTAAGAAAGATTTAATTGAAAAAAACATATTGGTTTTGAAAATATTCTCTTTGCCTTTGATGATGATGTAATGGTAAGTGAAATGTATAATAGGCACGGAGTTATGTGTTATAGACCAAATATGACTAGAGAGTATTATGAACAAAGCGGAGATGATCGATAATAAATATGCAAACTAACTATAATATTAAAATAACACCTTCGGGTGTTATTTTTAGTTAAAACACCTCTCCATATATCAGCTTAGTAGATTCCGCTTTTTGCTTTCCGTTATTTTTTTCTGTCATATTCTCTTATCTTAACAATAACAGTAGTCATAAATGAAAAATAGAGCTTCCCTTATGCTTCCCTTATTTATTACGTATTGCATATTTAGCGTTTTTTATCTCGTTTTTTTATCTGTCTTTTTCTATAAATCCATTAGATATCAAATCCTTCAAATTAGAGCGAATAGCCCTATCTGTAACTCCTATCAACTTAACTAGTTCATTAATAGTTATTTCACCCTGTGCTAAAATGTATGTTATAATACTTTTTGGGTATCAGAAAAAGTACCCCATTTAAGCATAATTCTTTCCATAATATCCATATTTACAGAAAACCTATTTTTAGCAACCTTGTTCTCTAAAGTTAATGTGACTATACTATCCACATCTGTATATATCGGGTCAGATAAATTCAATGCTTTCATAGAGTCGTAAATTCGATTCACACCTTCATTAAGCTCTCGAACGTATTTCATATCATATAAAACATTAGCGATACGTGGATTTCTAGAAAACCTAGTATTCCGTATATTATTAACATTTACCTGAGCCGGCAGAGGTCCACTATTGGATATTTCAACCTATTGTCAAAATGTTTTATATAAATATTATTACCTTGTATGTTATAAGATCTGTGGATGATAGCATTGACAACACCTTCAAGCCACGCACCCTCTGGGTATTCTGGAACACGCTCAAATACTCCATTAGGGATATCCAAATAATAATAATCATCAATAGCATCTCTTAAAAAGTCCCTTATCTCGGGTATCAATGTTAATATGTTACCTTCAAACAGCCTGTCTTTTATTACATTATATCGAACCCCCGAACCTTCATCTTTACCAGAATATCTAACATACCTAACTCGAGATGAAGGTATCCATAAATTAGAGTTCTTAGCAAAAAGTAATACGGCTGAATTTTTATAAACGATACCATCTTTGGTCCTATTAGCTAAAGCCTTAGCAACAAGAAGATCGTCTATATTTCCATCATAGTCTATTTCTTCTTTATATTTGTTAATAGATTGTTCATCGAAATCATGGTAAGAAAAAGCCTTTACAAACTTGGTCTTCGAATTTTCTGAGAAGTTTATCATATCTAAGTTTATCTATTTCCTCATTAGATAGGGGACCCCTGTTGGAATCTCCTACCCTTCTATAGACTTGCCCATTGTCCTTTCTCTCAAACATATTTTCATAATCTGGTTGAACATGGAGTAATAAGATATTTTTATCATCTACGCTTACTTCTTCCTCAAATATATTTGGGGTTGGAGATATGTAGTCAAATTTCATTTTAGGCAATGCAGTAATTATTTTTATCAACCCCCTCCACAATTCCGTCATCCGATACGCCAATAATAACAGTTCCTCCATCTGCATTAAGCATACCAATTACTTCATTAGCTATTTTTGAGACTTTTGTTTTGCTAGATTTTCTCTCAAGATATAGATTCTCCTGTTCATATAACATCATCTTATAGGTTATTGATGGATTTATCTTAGATTTCATCATGTAATTCATATACTTGAATTATACATAAAACTAAGCAAAACAACCAAAAAGAACCCAAAACGGGTTCTTTTATTTCGCATTTTCTGGTATAATAAAAAGAAAAAAAGAGGTGGTCACTATGAAATTAGGGACTATTAATGCGTTATGATAAAGTCTACGGATTTTTTTCATGAAGACGACGAAACTAAGCCAGTTGTGCTGATTTATTCAGGAGATCGGACGGCAGAGTTTAGTTATTTCAGTTATTTAGTTGATGGACCGAAGGGGTAGAACAACACTACAAGTTCCTTCCAAATAATATTCAGCTAAGCCCTTTCAAAGACGGCTGGACTAAAGCCACAGAATAAACCACTCATCATGAGTGGTTTTCTATTGTGCTTTTGCTAAAAATATAAATATCAAAATAAAAACCGCCACCACAGCGGTTTTTTTTAGAAAACATGAATTTAGCAAACTTTTATTTCTTAGCCCCTAGCTTAAAGATTGGTTTAAGTCCAGCAAACGCAGTAACAACCGCTCCGCTGATCGCTAAAATCTCTTTCGTTGCGTTTGGAATTAGAATCACACAAATTGTAGCAATGAGCATATTTGTCAAAATTCCAAGGTCAGCGATGAAATATACTGTTGTTTTAGCTTTTTCGCTAATTCGTGGTTCATATTCCGTATTTGCAATATTTTGAGCTACTTCTTCTTGCATTTTATCCAACATTTCAATCTCCTTTTTCTGTCAAAGCCCTTCGTTCGACCTTAACTTCATTTTTAACATTTTGCGACACTTCATTTTCAACCTCATTTTTGAGTTACAATACCTTCGTTTTTCAGGTGTTTTTTTGGCTCATTTTTCAGGCTGTTTTGGTGCTTCAGGCTTAATTTCATCTTCACCCTTAACTTTTGTTAAAAATCTTGTCAAACCGTTCGTCCGAAAGTTGCGCTGGACAGGCTGTCGAAGAATGATCGCGGTGTTTTTCCGATTTTATCCACGCCAAGTGCTTGTGAAACTTTCTTTAAGACTTCAACATAGCGTTCATCAGCCACATTGTCAAGAAATTCAATTGTAAAAGCTTTCAATATTACTCTCGTGATTACCATTTGTGAAAGCCGTATTTCCTTTTGGAACAACTTGAATGATTTTCTCATTTGAAACTACAAGATGAGCAGACTTAAAAGCTTTCCTTGCGCCTAAATTCATTTGTTGTCGCCTCGATTGAATCATTCGCCGTATTATGAACTGTAATTTCACGAATTGGTTGCGAATCTCGCTGCAATTCATCAACAAACTTTTTCTGTATTTCATAATCTTGTGGAATATTACCAAAGTATTTTTCCATTGTCATCCTTGAGATTTTTTCGCCCATAGAACTGATTAGAAACATGAGCTGGAATTACTTCATCTACAAAGTCGAACTCTTTTTCGAAATCAATAAATTCTGGTGCTTTATTCTCTGGAACTACTGCTTTACTTTTCAGGTTGTGGAACTTTTCGAAAATCTCCCAGATTTGGCAATGAACCTTCTTTTTCATCGAAAGCCGAGAAGTGAAGATAAACACCCGAACGCTGAGACTTAAACCAACGATCATCACCATTGACATTTTCACCGAACACCCAGCCTGCCATTTCAATTTCTGAGCCATCTGGATAGCTTGCGAATACGCCAGATTGAGTTGTCGGCTCATATCGAACATTTACGCCAACACCTGAATTTACTACACGAACATTGTCGCTTTTCTCTACAATCTGAACGCCACCGATTCGCTCGCTCCAGCCAAGATAGCGAAGTCCAGCATTTCCAAACCAACTACAAATTTCAGCAATTGAATTGTAAACACCCCTTGCTCCGCTATGAACTTCGCTGTCGTGGATTTCAATTCGCCCGTCTCCGTGGTTAAACGCCCAACCTACGTGTTCGTAGGGGTCATATTCTCCGCTCGTTATATCAAAGAATACCGGAACCCAAAGACCAACAGGAGGGGTTTCTTCTTGGTGGACATTTCCTGCCGCCCTTTGAGCTAGATATTCTAGCCCTGCCGATTCTCTACGAACAGGTGCATTAACCGCGTCATCTGCATATTGCAAACACCAGCCTAGACTTGCTCTAATATCAAGGTTCGGAATTGTTTTTTGAATGTATTTACTCATTATTCTTTTCCTTTCTTTTTAATTCTTGCCTTAATTAAATCTTTCTCATATTCTTCTCGCCAAGCTTGAACCAAACTATCTATATAACCATTGCCTCCCAATGCTTTATATTCTTCGAATGCTCGCTCGATTTCATCAACTTTTTCAGGTTGAACATTAATCATTAATAAAATTTCGTTACGCTTGCCGTTTTTAGCGTTATTCTGTCCAATATCTCGGACTTCATGAATTTCTCTGCGAACAGAATCAAAATTTTTCATTTACCCCTTCGAACTCTCCTTTTTAGCATTTCTTTCAATCCATTTTTTTAGCGTGTCGAAAGAGTGTCAAAACTCCGCCGATTAATCCAACCAGAAATGCAATAAAAGTCCCGATTTCACCAACTGTTATTTGCTCCATATTTAATCCTTTGCGATATAGCTTCCGCTACCTAACCATGCATTCCTTCCAGTTGCGCCAAAGCGGCCAATCGAGCCATCTGTACGAAAACGATAAACCCCTGTACCACGCTCGTCACCATTATTTATAGCTGTCGCACGAATAATCGTTTCTGAAGCTGGAATAAACTTATCTGGTATTCTTTCAGACAAACGCTCACCTCTACCACAATCCGCGTCATCCGTAAGTTGCCAATATACAATTCTTCCAACCTTTCGAACCTTAATATTAAGTCCATAACCAATTGAGAATTCTTCCAAATTTTCACCAATTCCCAAAGCTTCCGCTTCTAAAAGCTTCAAGCCCATTTCTTTATTAGCGACCAAATGCTCAGCTTTAACCAATCCTTTTGTCAAAGCCTCACTTTTCAACTTACCAGATTGTTCAAAATTGTCCAGCATCACGCTAATTAACCGATTCCATTGCTCCGCTCCAGCTATTGAAGTTTCCACCAACGCTCCAGCAGAGTGCGGCTGGGCCTTTCCACCAACTCCTCGTTTTACTTCGCTCAAACCGTTTTCGCCAATCACACCCAGCACGATTTCCATTTTTTTCAGGGGTCAATTCACCAGCTGAATTTACGCGGTCAATCACTGCCAAAACCGCCGTATCACTATTCCAACCTACAGTAGATTCCACTAAAATATCTTTCGAAGTTACCGTAATCGAACTCTTTAATTTTGTTGGCGAAACCACCATTGTTTTTATTAACTTATCATCAACACTCGCCATATTCCTCCTTATTCACTTTGTGCCAAATAAACACCACTTCCAACATATTCATTATGTCCGCTCGCCCCTCGCCGTTCAATCGTTCCGTTCGAACGAAATGCGTAATAACCGCCTCCGCTGAAATTACCATTATTTATTGCTGTAAAGATTAAGTTTACATCTTTAGCTGGGCGGAACTCTTCAGGGACCACTTCTTTCATTATGCCATTGCCGGAATGCGCTGTACTCGAAAGTTGCCAAAACACCATCCCGTTAATCTTTTTACAAAGATTCGAAAGCCCCAACCAATTTCAAACGAATCCCAATCTGGTGGTTGTACCAAACCTAACGCTCCTTTTAAGGCTTTTCGAGTGGTTCTTCCCAGCAAAAAATTAATATATTTCTGTCCTTCTACTTCACTGCGATAAATTCCAAATCCATTTTCTTCGACCGCTTGAGTACTCGAGCCCATCTCAAACCTATTTGGATTAACACTAACTTCTCTTATTTTAGTTGTAAGCTCACTTCTAGTTACATAGTCTCCTGAGTTTTGTTTTTTCATAAGCTCAGCAACTACAAATGATTTATCTGCTTTCGTTGGTATTGATGTTGTTGACTTTCGACCCAACGCTTATTTGCCACCTCTTGCGGATTAGTTGGGTCAGGCACGCCATAAATCCTTTGATTGTTTGCATTTAACGGTTTATAAATCGTTGTAGCATTATTATCAATCCTGAACATATTTTGGTTACCTGACTTATCCCACACTCCGAAAGCGCCACCACCGTCAGAAAAGAGTTCATATTTTTTACTTTGAGGATGAGTTAAGAAAAGACTTGCTGATCCAGAACCGTTCCCTGGGGTAACATTTAACCCAGATAATGTCCGTGCTTCGCTGTTAAGATTCGATTTAGTTAAAACATCAGCCGGCGCTGAACCTGATGATCCAGAAGACCCAGCTGGTCCGGGCGGACCTTGAGGGCCTTGCGGTCCAGGAATACCCTGTATGCCTGGAATACCTTGAGGTCCTCTTTCACCTTGTGGGCCTCTTTCTCCGGGTAGTCCACGCTCGCCTTTTTCGCCTCGTTCTCCCTTAGCTCCTGGTTCGCCGCGTAAACCCTGTTCGCCTTGGTCGCCTTTTGGTCCAGGAATACCTTGCACCCCATCATCACCCCTGTCTCCTTTTTCGCCTTTTTCACCCCTTTCACCTCGAGGGCCTTGCTCCGAGGTATATACCAATCCAGCCTCAATTTTAATATTTTGTTCATGTGACTCCTGTTTAATCTCGATCTTCACTTCTGGCTGTTGTTCGAATTGCAAATTATCCATTCAACCCCTTTCGGCGAATATCAGGATAAACCAACACTCGCAAAAACTTTTTTCCGTTCGGAAACGACAATACTTTACCGCTTGGTGTAGTATATTCAAGTTCACCATTTAATTCCACCGCTTCGCCATCTTCGTTAAACTCCACTTTTTCAGTGGCTTCAGGTGCAAAATTGAACCGAAATCTCGCCCCATCTTCCGTTACACCCACAAACTCCGCCAAAGCCTCAATTTTTGCGTTTTGGTCTGTTTTATCATTATCTACCGCAGGCTTTGCTGCAAAATGCAATTTCGCCCCATTCTCATAAATCTCTCGTGGAAGTGAAACTGTCATCGTTTTGCTATCACCGCGTTTAAACTCAATTTTCTCCATTTGCTCCTTTCAGCAATAAAGCAGGCCAAAAAGCCTGCCTTACCACAAATTCACTTCAAAACTTATTCTTTCGACTTTTCCGAAGTAGGCTCTGCTACAATTTCTGCTTCTTGGGCGTTTTGTTCTTTTTCGATCGCCGCAAGTCCGCCAACTTCTTCATAATCTTCATCACCTCGCAAATCCTCAATTTGCGTAGAATTACTTGCCGTATCTACCAAATGAATTTCATTGCCAGTTTCTTTATGTCGAAAAACTAATGTTTTATCTTCAATCATTTTTCCTCCTTAAGCTTTTGTAATTCCAGCCACCGCGTTTTTCTTACCATTCAACACAAACGCGTCATAATAGAATCGGCCAACCAACACCGAGCCAGAAACCAACTCAGAATCAGTAATAATTCGTGTTTCCGCAATCTTTTTAGGTGCAAGCATTGCGTCCTTATGCCACATAATCGCCTCAAAGTTCGCTGGCAAATAGCTGGCTGGCACCTTAATCACTGGGATACCATCGATTTCACCAACATAGCCTTTTTTTAATAAACGAATCATTTGTATTTGGAGCTTGAGCAGTAGTCACAATTTGCTTTTTCACCGCTTTATAAAAGCTTGGTTTCACAAACAAATATTTCTGGCTTTCCGGTACTTCCGCCTCATCCATAAACACATTAAGGTCAAGAACATTGTCATAGGCGTCTGCTGGTTTAAATACCACTTTTTGGTTATTTGCAGTTACCGCTTTTGAAGCCACCAACAAACGATGTTTATCAATTTCAGGATAAACTATCTTGTTCATTTGTTCTTTCAAGACAATTCCAGCTTTTTTTAGCTCGCCCTGGTCTTGATAGTTCCCTTTATCAATCGTAATCTTAAAAGCTCGGTCTTTCGAAAGCGTATAAGATGTTTTTAGTGTCTTGAAGTTCAGAATTTCCACCGTAGCGGTCACCAGTTCCAGCACGACTATAATCCTGCAAAGCTTGCGGTTCAATCGTTAAAACATCAATTGTTTTCGCACCGGTAAAATCATAATCATTATTTACAGCTTTTTCAGTATAAGACCCTTTCGAAAAACTCTGGTCAAGAGCCTTACCAAATTTTTGACAATAAATTTACAGCCATTTATTATATCTCCTTTTACGAGAAGAACCCGGCCAAAAACCATCATCATCTGCACTTGGCGAGCCGTTCAAATTTGAATTTAATGCACCACCATTTTGCATCTCACGCAGACTTTCACCGGCATTTAACTTTGCTTGTTCCATTGCACTTTCCACAATTGCAATCTGTTGATCAATAGTGTTTAACACTAATTCACTCATTGCAGTGTAATTTTTCCACTCCGCTAGCTTGCAACTGTCCAACTGGTCTAATACCAAGCTTGAAATCAAACTCTCCGCCTTTTTATTGTAGCTTTTTCGAATCTGGATTCAAGAAAGCGTGTTTTTTGCACTCGTTCTGCAATTCCAGCTTGCACTTGAGCAATTGAATTATCCAAATCGCGAGCTTTTTCCACTTCGGCAATTTTTGCGTTCGTTTTTCGGCTTGTTGCTTCTGGATTTCCTGAGTAATCAGTTGGCGGTTATATTCCGCCATATCTTCCACGCTGGCGTTGCCATCTTCATCAAGCTTTAATTCAGGGGCGTTTTGCTCCGCTTTCCACTTTTCGAAAGCCTCATAATCTGCTTGACTTGCTCTCAATTCACGATTTTCACGCAAAAGTTGCTGAATCCTCATGCTCGCTCTGGTGTTTCTATCTGGGCGATGATATTCCAGTTCTTCCTCTTTGTTAATATTCTCCACTTCCGCCGAATCTCCTTTGGAATCACTCTCAGGTAACCGTTGCTCGTCAGCTATCGTCTCACCCGAAAAACCAGCCAAAAATCCGTCTTCCGCCGTTTGATTTTCTACTGCTGGCGATACAGTAGAAGCGGTTTCAGCTCCGCTTGGGTTTTCCGCCAATTGATTCTCTTCGTTCATTTGAACCTTTCTCGACATTTAGCGTGTTAGTCGTTCACGGGAGATACGCTCCTTGCCAGCGACCACCTGAAAGCAGCAAGAGGTAGTCACCAGCAAGCAACTCACCTCATTTTCGGCTAAGGTGCGGAAACTTTGTTTCAACCTCTTGCTTGGTTTGAATATTTTTCAAAAACCAACCCGTTTTTTTAGTTTGTTTTCGAAGTACCAAAACAGGGCTAATAAACATCGCAAAGCTTTTTCGACCTATCTTTTGCATTACAAATTAGCTGTGTGCCTTTTTGGATATATTCAAATTCTGGAATTTTTACTCATTTTTCTCGCTCATCTTCCACCTCAATTTCATTAATCAGCTCTTTTCACTTTCTGTTCACAAATTCGATAAATCTTAAAATTCTGACCAATATTTTTCCAGCGAACCGTTATTGTCGCAAGTTTCCGTAATTTCAAACTTCATTTTTTTCCAGCTTTTCAAACAATCGTTTTTTAGCATTTTGCCAAGCTTCGCTTTTACGAAAAATCTTCAGCTCGCGAATTTCTTGCTGCTCGCGTTCAATTTGTTCACGTTCAGATTTCGAGATCGTGGGCGTTTCTACTTCCATCTCTGGTGTAAAACTTCCACCACTATTCAAAATATCATCATTTTTCATCTAATATTCTCCTTGCTTCATCAAATCTTGTAACTTCGGGTCAGTAATCATACTTGGGTCAAAATCTTGTGAATAATCACGCAGATTTTGTGGTTTTTTCTGCCGTCATTTCTTCTTCGGGCTGTGCTTTTTGGAATTATCATCTGTTCACGATTTTTGCACATTCGCCGCTTTTTAAGAATTGTTCAAGCAGCAACTTATAATCCAGCGTTTCACCTCGTTTTTTCAAGCTCCTCAATCGCTTTCTGGCCAAAACTTCCTTCTACCATATCGATTACCGCCTTAATCCGTTCAAACTCTTCCTTGCTGTCATTTTTCAGCGCTCGAGCCAATATCAACCAAAAACTTATAACCACCCTTTAAATCTTCGGCTTTAATCTTAAACTTAGCGTAATCATCGTTGAGTTTAGTTAGTTCTTCACCTTCAAAACCTTCCGCTTCCAAATCTTTAATTTCTTTTTCGAAAAGTTCAAATTCAATCGGTAGTTTCTGGCGAGTGCCGAGCTCTTCAAGCATTCCTTCAAACAGTTCTTTACACGCACTTTCATACATCTGGCGGTCATAATTATCGCGCGAGCTTTCCCGTTCGTCCAATTTCTTCAAAGCTTCAGGTGTTTTACCAAAACCAGGCAATCCTGAATCCGTACTAATCGTAGTGTCGGTTGTGCCATTCTGATTCATTAATGAACCTTTAAAGCTCTGATTTAACTGTTGCACAATACTTGCAGGCGCTTGATTCAAATTTGCAGGTTCAATAAAATCGCCAGCCTGCTTATTGTATCGCCAAATCGCCCCAGGTTTCATTGGGTAAAGCGAACGGTTCATATTCTGACTCATTGCCATTGGTGGAAAAAAATCAAAATCTTCAAATAATCAAGGCTCAAATTAGTAATTGAATTAATCGCTTTTTGCAAACTTTCACCGCGTTCAATATCACCCAAGCCCCAAAAACTATCGATTAGCGGAAACGCCATTTTAAAAACAAACGGAATTCGCCCACTTTCGAATGGGTTTTTAATACGGCGAATTTCATTACCGTTTTCATCAATAGTAATCCAATCAGCATTTTTACCTTTTTGATATTTCGTAATCAACTTAACCATTCCGCCATAAAGATTTTTCATTCTCGCCGCGTTCATTTTGGAGGTTCGAAGTCTGGTTGCCATTTAAATTTGGGTCGTTTTTCGCCTCAATCAAATCTCTAAGATTTTTCGCATTCCAACCTTTTTTTCGCCCAACATCTTTTTTAATTCATTTTTTGAGTGGAAAGTTTCATAAAATACAAAAATCAACATCATTCGGACTTAACCGACCAGCTTGAGGAAATACAAACCGCAAATCCACCAACCGACAGTCAGGTCCAGTATAATTTGAATCAATATGATAACCGTGAAACATCACAGAAATACCATAAACTAAACTATAATAATCCCACATTCGCAGCTTAATATTCATCGGATATTGCCAGTTTGCCCGTTGCAAAATGTAATTATTCCAGGCCAAATTTAACGCCGTCGCCTTGCGTCCATTATCTTGCGAAAGTGGCACAATCTTACCAGTTGGTATCTTCGAAGCCACCCGAGCATTGCGTTCGATCAATAAATTCGAAAGGTCACCTGTTGAAACTCGACTTTTAAAACCTTTTTACATTTGGAATTTTTCGCATAAGCCAAATCTAAAAACTCATTCCACCGCGTACTAAATTTATTGGTTGCACTTTTCGCAGCGTCATATTCTTTTTTAATTTGGTTGATTTCGTCCATCAGCTTTCCTTTTTTTACAAAATAAAAAGACGCCTGAAAAATTCAGACGCCTTGTTGATTAACATAAACTTGGCAAAAAAATGTATTATACTTTTTATATTATCATAATGGTTAAGTTTTTGTCAATAACTATTTTAAGAAAAATTGCACTTCCAAATCATGCTTTTCAGAATATAGAACACCCCTACCTTTTTCCATCTCCCAGGATCGCTAACTTTCTTCGGTGTCGCTTCTAGCGCAATCACACTCAAAACATAATCCGCTCGCGAACTTGCCCGAATCTCCACTCTCACATTATTGACTTTTTTTCTGAATTTTCACCACCTTTTTCAAGGTTTCTGCCGTAATCGCTTTTGAAATTGTCGGTGCCGAATCCCACAAAAAGCCGTCCCAGAGTTGTCCATCCCAACCTGAAACTGCCGCTTCACTGAAATCTTAAACTCTTTAATTTTTCGAAAAACCCTTATTTTTCATATCGCCCTTAATCAAAATTGCAATATTTCCGCTAGCATTCAATAGCTCAAAATAAGCTTTTTTTAATTTTCGCCCACTCCATATGCGAAGAATCCATCGCAACAATGCCAGTCGCAAAAATGTGTTTCAAATTCTCGCCCATTGTCGCTATTAAACTTTTTTCGAAAGCTCCACTAATTGGTTTCCGCCAAAATGCCTCAGTCTCTTTTGATGGCAAAAAAACAACAAATGTTCGCGTCCATCTTCGTCAGTATGCTTCAAAAAAATACTTTGCTGGCAATTTCCAAGGTAACATCCAACTATTTATTTCTGTATCTAAAATCCAAATTTCATTATTTTCGCTTTCACCGTTCGCCACCGCCCAAAAATAGTTTATTTTTCAAAATAAGCCGTTGCAATTTTACGAGCATTTTTTTCGAGCCAATCGCTCGTACATCACCACGAATCGCCAAAGTGATTTCATCGGTTGAAAGCACATTGAGCATTTCAGGTTTTGCGCCAGTTGTATTAAAACTATTCACGCTGGCGTAAAAAGGTTATTTTTAGCTTCCACCACACTTCGAGCTGAGCTCGTTCCAAGCGAGCCAATCACCCGAGCAACCCCAGGCAAAACATAACTTAATGATCCAACCTGTTGATTTTGTAATGAAATCTGATATTGCGAGCCTTCGTCGTTTCCACCACAAAACAACACATTCGAATTTTTCCCCCTTACCGTCACGATAACCAGCTAAATAAGTTGGAAATTCTGCTCCACCTTTGTTGACATCAATCCATCCACCACCATAAAACGGGCTAAAAGCAGTGGTTTGCACACCTGTTCCGCCATAATATACCCGATACGGGTGCTTTGGGTCGCCCACACCCCAAATACGGTTATCTGCATATGAAATCGTTTTTAACAATTGGACCGCCCGTTGTGTCGTCTTTTGGTGCAGGCTGAGCAATATTTGCTTGCTTGCTGGCGTTATCAGTATAGGTGTTGGCCACTGTCGAATCCAACCAAACTTCCTGCCCGCTTTCGTCTGAATAATAAATATTGTAGCGATTAGCTTTTTCCACCTTGCCCCAATCCAGCTTTTATCGCCTCGCTTTTATCGCGTTCATTTGTCCAAGTGTTGCGGTGTTTATTCACCTTAATCTCCACCGCCTCACTGGCCTTGGTTTCACCCACATCATTTACCGCTGTAATTTTTATAAAATTGTGAAATCTCACCTGTTTTCAAATCTCCTTGCACGGCGGCAGTTGGTTTATTTGGTGTGGCAATTTTCTCATAATTTTTCACTTCGCCATCTTTTAATGTCATAAAAAGTCAACGGATCTTTGCCATTCGCCATAAACACTTTTTTTCATCAATATTTAAAAAGCTCACTTCACGGTCTTTATCCATCGTGTCACCCGTGGCTTGTCGCCAGTTGCGAGCATTTCGACTCACATAAACCAACCCGTCCGCCACACAAATCAGCCAATCTTCAATCCGCCCTGTCGCTTCATCATATCTAGCAAATCGTGATGCCCCGTTAATCACTTTACCAGGCAATCTTTTCGCCATAATCTCGCGTTCCCCACCGTTTAGTCACCACGCCGTCTTGGTCGAGCATCAAATTCAAAGCTTTATCAATCGAGGAGTTATCTCGTCGCACATTATCAACAAAAGTTATTATAACCTTTTTCGCCAGTTATTAATCGTTATTTTCTTCGAGCTTGGGCTATTTCCGCTAACTTTCGCAACCTTTACCATCTTATTCTCCTATCATCCAGTCTGAATCATTCAAATAATTATCTTCTTGGTCTTGATTATTATCAGCAATCATCGCGTCTAATTTTTGAGCATAGTTAGTCGAAAATATTGAGTATTTATTCAAATCATCATCAGTTGAAACCATTGCGCAAATATAATCCACAATATAAGTTGGGTCGGCAAGTTCGGGCATGTCTTCAGGGTTTTTTAATAAATCCGGGCTTTTCACGCCCACAATCGCCACCTCTTCACCAATTATTGGGTTGTCTTGAGCGATTTCTTGAATTAGCTTTAATTTTCGCCCCTTTTTAGCGTTCCCTTCCAAATAAAAGCCGCCTTTCGCATTTTGAGCTTGTAACACACTATATGGTTTTTGAGCTCGAATCGCACCACTCCCCAAATACACTTTTTCAATTTTTCGCACATTGGCTGGCACTTTCCAAACATTTTCACCAGCTTCAATTTCGCCTAAAATTTTATCAACTTGCAATTCTCGCCAAGCGGTGTTATTCGCCACCGCCCAGTTCAAAATAGCCAAGTTTGCCATTCGAATTTGCGCAACAATCTCATCATCTTCCCAATCAATTGGGTCAGCCCCATTCTCCCAGTTGCACTTGCACTTGTTCTAAAAATTTCCTCTAAATTCATCTTTTCTCCTTATCTTCTAATTGTCACTCGCATTCGTGGCATTTCGGTAGTGCTAATTTTCGATTTGCTCGAATCTACTTTTAGGCCTTTCACAATTCCACGCCCAGTTTTCGCTGCACTTTTTACTACAGGAGCTTCAGCTACCTTAAATGGTTGCACACTACCAATCACACTAAAAGTATCACTTTTTGAGCTTTTTCGCTCCACTCGAACTTCGTCCCTTTCCGCCAGATTTCGCTTTTTTTCAATTCCATTAATATTTTCATATCTACTGTTATATTGTTTTTGTGTAATTAAACCAGCTTCCAGCATTCGGTCATTAATCGCATTTAGATTATTTCGCATATCCACTTTGCCGTTTTCATCATAAAGATTGTAAAGCTTGCTAATTTCAGTTTTCGAATTAGTCATCGTGCAGCCATCGCGGTATTCTTTGCGATAATTTTTTTGTGCCGCCAACTTTCGTAATCTATCCGCCATTTCTACCTGCTCTTTTTCGAAAGGTCGCCAGCTTTTCAGTCTCGCTTCATATTCCGCCTTAGCTTCTTCAAATTCAACCATTTTACCTTTTTCACTATTCAAAAACTCTTTATATCGGTTTTTAGCGTTCTTACCTTCTTCGCGATTTCTTTTAGCGAGGTTGTGATAAAATTCCGCTTGAATCCTGCCCGTTTTCTTATTACGGTATAAACCGTTTTTGTCCAGCTCTACTTCGCCTTTACCAAGCTTAATTAACATTTCATCTTCCAGCTTTTGAGCCGACTTTTTATATTCTTCGCTTTTACTCATTTTAGCGTTGCGTTCCACGGCTTGTTTAATTTCTTCGTTCAAATTGCCTTTTTTCGAAATTTCCGCCGTGGTGCGAATTGCTTTTCTTTTCCTCAGTTGAGGCTTCATTATATTTCTGCGATTCGCTCAATGCGTTTTTACCAAATACCATAGCTTGCGCCCATTTTAGTGGATCACTGTTATCCACGCTGTATTTAGCATTTCCTTTATTATCTTTTACTTCACCGTTCAACATCGCTTCAGTTCCGCCAACCGTCTTTTTAATTTGGCTTCCCCCAGGCACTACACCCAGCAAGTTTTTTGCAATTCCTTCGCCATTTCCTTGCAGAGTATTCACGCCAGCACCAATTAAGTTAGTGGCGGTTTGAGCCACACCGCTTGCCCCATCATAACGGCCAGGTCACTATCTTTTGCCAAAAATTTTTTTGCCGTTCCGTTTTTGGAATTAAATTTAAAAGCAGCTTGCGCAAACGGATTCGCTTTACCAACTTGTTCAACCACCTTCGCTCCAAGTTTTGCAAGGTCGGTGTTATTTTTTGTCATCATTATCAAAGTTTTTTTAGCAATTTCATTCACGAGTGGCGTAATTGGTTCAGGTAGTGGCTCATTACCAGTCATCTGTTTATAAAAGTGCGTTTAATGCCATTGTTGCCACATAAGCTTCTGCCATTTTAAGGCTGGTTTTTCCGGCGTTTTTAAAATCGCCCGTTTTAAGGTTTTTAACCACACCTTTAAGCCGTTCGCCGTTATTTTTCCAAGTTTCGTTCGTTTCATAGGTAAATTGCAAAAACATTTTTACCCACCGCTGAACGGTATATTTCTGGCATATCGCCAATTCCACGTCCACCAACCGCTTTAGCTGTTGCACGGTCGGTCATTTTAATCAATTCGTGTCCTTGGTAACCTTCGCTTTTAAGTCGCCAATAATTCGCTCCCCAGTTCAAATTAATAAAGGCTTTTTCCACCAAATCCATTCCCGAGGCTTTCGAAACAAACTCACTCACCTTTTGTCCGCCAGATTTACTAAATTTCGTATCTGTATCCATATATCGTTCGCGCAAAAAGGCCGACTTCTCGCGTGCGACTTTAGCTTCTTTTTGTACCAGCAAACAGCAATGATTGAGCGGTTTTATTTATACCATTTTGAGCAATGGTTTCAGGTAAGTTTAAAGCTTGAGCAAAGGTTGAAGAAATATTCCCAGCAATCTTATTCGCTCCGTTAATTCGCTCCAATTTTTGCACCACTTGCATTTGTTTATTAGTTCTGTCCAAAAATGAGCGGTCAAAAGCTGAACTCTTCCCGGCAAGAGCGTTTGTCCAATCACTAATTTTATGCAAAATCTGATTATTAATTTCGCCACCCTGTTTCATCACTGAATCTGGGTCAGTAAAAATCTGTCCTTTAGCTTCTGTTTGTGCCCGAATCGCCTGTTCCACACTTCGAGCTCTCGCCATTGTTTGTTCCATATGTTTGTTATAAAGCATCACCTCGGCATATTTTTCCATAACTTTGCGTGGGTCAAGCTCATAATCTTGCATCGCACCAGTTCGTTGTTTTTCGTTGCCGTTCCATTTTTGAGTTGGCTTGAAAGTTTCCGAAAGTCCAGCAATATTGGCTGGAATTTCACCACGCGATTGCCCCTCCATTTCGCCCCCGAAAGCCTGTAGCTGTAGCAATACCATTTTTCGCACCGTCCAGCCAATTGCCGTCTTTCGAAATATGCGGCAAATAGTTTTTTACGATATCCAATTTCTTCTTTTTCCAAGCAAACGGCGAACCGTGTTTACGCCATCAATCATTTTGTCATAGTTTTCACGCGACCAATCTGCATATTTCTTTGCTTCAAGATAAGCTTTTTTTCGCCATATTTTGCTTTAAAGTTCTCATCACTGCTTTTTATGTTCACCCACTAGCGTCTGTTCAATCAACCGCCCCGTATCTTGCCAAAATTCTTTCTCGCTTTTACCAAATGGTTTAGCTTTTCCTACTTCTTTTGCGAGTTGTTGGTGTTCGTGGTTTAATTTTTGAAATTCCTCCACAAATCCACTATAATTCTGGCGTTTTTTTCGCTTACAATATCTTTAAGATTATTAGCTGTATCACTGTTTTTCGCCATAAGTCTTATCAACGGCTCGTTCAAAAGTATCACTCACGCCCACTTTGCTTTTTCTTAGTGGTCGCCAAGGCATCAGCGTCAATTACATCATATTTACCATTTACATAATTCACCACTCCAAACGGTGTCACCGCAATATGGTTTCCCTCCACTTCACCAGTTCTCGGGTCTCGCACCAAACCGCCGTCAATGGTTTTTTCGCCCGTTAAAGCTTTTACCACTTGAGCTCCCGTGGTTGGGTCAGTATAGCCCACAAAATCTTTCGCATCCCCCGTTTTTACGAGCCTCGCTTAAAAGCTTCTTGAATCAGCTCATCGCGGTTTGCTTTATCAATCTTTTTCACTTTGCGAACGCCACAAATAAAGAGCTTTATTGTATGGTTGCCAGTCACCAATTTCGCCATCGCCAATATATCGCCGTTCAAATTGTTGATAGCTCTTGCCATTTTTCACCACTTTATGTTCGCGGTATTCATAAGCTCCATCTTTAATCGGTTTTAGTGGTTAAATCTTTACTTGAGCCTATTTTGGTCATACTATAAAGATTACCTTTGGTTAGTAAGTTACCATCTTCCAGTGGTACATTTTTAAAAAGGTTGGCTCTCCATAATTTCACCCACAGATTGAATATTGTCGGTTTTGAGGTTTTTTTAATTATGCCTTTTTTTGTTGACATTTTTATTATTTTTGTGATAAACTATAAGTGGCTCCAGCTTCGGCTGGAGTACTATTTTTTACCAAATTAGTACTATCTTTTTCTATTTTATCCAAGACTCGTTCGCGTGTCGGTATAACACTAAAAATCTCATTTTCACTACTTATTGAACTTTTTCCAACTGGCACAACACCTCGAGGGGTGTTTTTATTTATGAAAAGCACATTGTTTGCGTTATCTTGGTTATTTGCTAAAAATCTGGTGATTGTTTCCAAAAATAGCATTATGTGTAGTTTCTGCAAGTCTTCGTGGAGTATTTTTCAGGGTTTTCAGCAAAACGCTTCTGTGCATGTTCCGCTGCAGTCTCTCCATTAATAGAAATATTACGATTAGGGTTTAGGTTATCCCGATTCAAAACTTCTTGAATCTGATTTGCATGCATTAAATCTTGGTTTGAAATCCTACCAATATTTTTGTTGCCACTTATCTGTTCACCCATTAGCCCATCTTCAAAAGCTTTTTCTAATCTTGCTCGACTACCTGCATTTGGCGTCAAAGCAGTCTGTGGGGCAAGTTTTCCGTCGTGGTAAAGGTCTTTGATGTTTTCACCAAGATTTTTAAAGCTGGGGTTAGAGTTTTTGATTTTAGCGTTTGCTTGACCAATTCCACTGGCAAGCCCACCGCCAACCGCTCCGGCAATACCACTTTCTTTTACTTGGTTTAGGTCAATTTTGTCAAGGCGTCCGCCGTTGTTTGAAATCTGCTCTAATACATTCTGCACCGCCTCTTCACCACCTTCTTGAGCTGCGTTTTTAAGAATTTCTTTTACAGTTTCTTTTTCCACTAGATTTTTATTATCTTTTCTGCTGTTTCTTTTTCCCTAATGATTTAATAAGTGTTCCAGTCCCACCATAGTTCAAACCAGCAATATCAATAGTTGCATCTCCAATTTGAGCCGCTCCAGCAATAATTTTATTTGCGTCATTGTCTAATCCACCGGCTAGGGTTTTACCGATTCCGCCAGTCATCTTTTTTTGCCGAAACCTGTCACACCACGCACCATTCCGCCAGGCAAGCCCGTTAAAGCGCGTAAATAATCAGCAGGGTCTGCAAAATTAAAGCTATCTGGTGTGCTATCTCCCTTATCCCACCATTTTCGAAGGAGCGTATCGCTAGCGTCCGCCACCGCTTCACCCAACTGATTCATTGGTTCAGCCGCTCCTTGCACTTTTTCCGGTAAAAATCTTCAGCAAGTTCACCCATTGTTGCTTGTCTAAATTTTTCCGGTGCTTTTCATCAAAGTGTTTATGGTTCGAGCCATCAATAAAATTGTCTAACCCATATTTTTTTCAATCCCAGCTTTCACCTGTTCTGCTGTCATTTCGCCAGCTTGATAAGCATTCGAAAGATATTCACGCATTTTTTTGCTTGTTAATCTGGTTTGAATCTTCCGCCCTCGTTATATCTTGATAAGCTCGACCCAGCCCTTCTGTATTGGCACGCTGGTTTTTATCACTAGCGATTGAGTCTGCAATATCTTTGTTCGCCCTTGTGAGTTTTTGAGTTTCTTTAACTTGGTTTTCGTCATCCCAATTTGTGTTATTTGCCGCAAAACTAGCTTTTGCTGCCGCTCGAGCTTGGTTTTTCGTTAAAAGCATTCAACCCCAAAGCTTTAGAAAAACACATCACGCGATTTATCCCATTCTTCACGTTCCTTTTTTTACTCGCGCTTCCACAAATTCCGCCTCACGTTGTTCGCGTGGTTTAGCTGCTTCAATTTGGCGTTGTTTTTTTCCGCCTCTTGTCTTTGTCGCTCTTCTTCTTGCCGTTTGCGTTCCGCTTCTTGGCGACGGCGTTCTTCCTCCTCGCGTCGCCGCTGCTCTTCCTCCCTTTTCTTTGCTCTTCTTCAGCTTGTTTTTCTTCGTCGTTCCGCTTCTTCCCAGTCATTCGAATTCTGTCCGTTCTGATTCGAGTTTCCGCCAAAAATCGTGCGAATCCCATTTTCAATTGTCTTAAAAAAATCCATATCGATTTATTTCTCCGTATTCAAAAAAATTACCATTTTTTTATCACCCGCGCGTAATGGTTATTTTTAGTTCAAATTATATTCTGAATCTTTCTTTTTGCGGTTAAGTGTTGCGGTATCCATAAAATACTGTTGAGCTTGGTTTGGTGTTAAAGCTTGGTGAAGAATTTGCCGGAGATTCAAGATTCACTTTATTTAAGCCTTCTGTCTTATATTCTGGTAAGGTATCCACTTTGATTTCTGAACTAGGTTTCATATCTCGAAAAACTTTTGCACGACCGCATTCATATTCGCTTCACCGCCGATTTTTCGAACGGTATTCATTCGCAAGGTCAGTAAATTTTTGCCTCATTTGCTTGTGTTTGTTCTTTTTTTCCAGCTGTTCAATTGATTATTCTGATTTTTCAAATTCATCATCAGTTTTCTTACGAGTTGCAGCAATTTCACTCATTTGGTCATTAAAATCATCAGTAAGCTGTGAGCTTTGTTTATTCGCCATTTCCGCCGTAGCGATTGCTCCCATTTGTGCCGCACTTGAGTTTGATGCACCAATCATTCCTAATTGATTGTTTAAGCCTTGCAACATATTTTTGGCTATCATTTTCGAATTTGCCCATAAGCATTTTGCTCGTTGTTTATTTAGTTTTGCTTGTTCACGGTCTAGATTCTGATTCGCCGTATCTCGTTGTTTCACTAAATTATTAAAGCTATCACTATATTTCTGATCGATTAAGCCTTGAGCTTCTCGCTGACGACCAGGTAAAAGCATTTAAGAGTGATTGGTAAAAGCGTTTTTGTTGTGCTTCTTGTGCAGCTTGAGCATTATAGCCGCCTCCGCCATAATAAGCACCGCCGCCTTGTGGTTGGTTTTGATTGCCACCATTATTACCGCCATTATCTACTGGTCGCCTATCGCCTTCGTCTTTTACGCTCCTAGCTTCACCGCTACCAGCCATACCCATGACTAAACTTTTACCTCCTTTTTTCATCACCATACCAAATCATCTTATTGCGAGTATTATCGTAAACATAAAATTTTCCAGCCTCGTCAACACCATAAGAAAGCTGACTGCCCTTTTGCACAGACTCAATATTACCAAAAATTACTCATATTTCAAAACTCCTTTCGTCACTTTCGAAAGGTCAAATAAAAAGCCCACCGAGAGCGACAATATTAAAAAATAATATTATCACCTCTGGTAGGCTTTTTGGACTCTACGCAAGGTTACTTTAACATCCTCATTATACCATTTTGCTTATTTTTATTCAAGTTTTCGCAAGCGAACACGCCAAAAAGCTATGCAGGTTCGCATCACAAAGTATGGGCAGAAAAAGAAATAACACCACTGGGGTGTTATTTTGTATTAATTGTTAATAATAATTAATGAATTTAACATTCTATTCATATACTTATCATCAGACAGAACAAGAACCCTTACATGCCCCTGATAGCTATATACCGTTATTGCGGCTTCAGAGCTTTTACCATCTGAAGATTCACCCGAGATTAAATAACCGTCATATCCACCAACTTTAATAGGCGTTTTTTTATTCACATTCGCTTTCGAAAACAATATATCTGTATAACGATTTAAATCACCTTCTGCAATTTCCTCATAAACATCCATAACAACAAACCCATCATTATTTGAACATTTATAAGTCTTCGTTTCGATCTTTGCTATAGATCTTCCTCCCGTCTCATTTTTATTTTCGGTTGGTTTCGAACATCTCATATCTACCGAGATACTACCATCTGGCGTAGTAAATTTAGTTACTGGTTTAATTGAACTTCCACTATAGCTATATTTCTCTCCAGAATTTCCTTTTTGCTGGTTGGCATAATTTGTTAATACTCCCACAAAAGCAATATTAAGAATCGTTCCTACCAGCACAGAGCTCCAAAATACGATATTTAGTTTTCGACGAAGTTTTTTATTTTCTTTTGGAATCTTTTTCTTAACCCAATGAAATTGCAATAACGGAAATACTCCAATTCCAAACAATCCGTCAAAAATTGAAAACTTAATTAAATCTTTTATCTTTCGCTTCGCCAGATTCTTGTTTTTTTAAGAATCTTACTTGTGTATATAGTCAAAAACACAACTACATATAAAAAGGCCAAAATCCTATATCCGTTAAATATAGAGTTTGCCATTTCGAGATTGTTCATTTCTGCTTTCTCCTTGCAATGAAAAGGACAGCCATTAAAAAATAATAAGCTGTCTACACTATTATATTTTTTTGAAATAACCCTAAATAATGGCTGCCCGTTTCACCAGGCTATTCCATAAAAAAATAATGTAGACAATTTCATTTCTACTCCTTTTTTTCAAATCTTTTCAAGCCCAATCTCTACCTCGCGTCATTTTTTTATCAATTCCACAAAAACTCCAAACTTACTTTTTGGACAAATTTTTCACATTATCGTCTTCAATAACATCCCATATCAACCAACAAATCCATCACACTTTTCCGCCTTGTTGGTTAAATCCGTTTTTCGATTATCTGGAAACCAAAAATCCATCTTCACACTTATCGAGCCAACCATCGCCCGAGCTTTTTTTGCTCTTTTTAGTTGTAACCACGCTTCACGATGCCATTTTTTTCGTGTTGTAAGCTCGAAACCAAAATTGTTCGGCCATTTCTTCGAAAAACTCTTTTTGAATTTTTCTTGCTTGGAATCCGCCCTTCAATAACCAAATTTTTGCATTGTCGTTTCAATCATTTTTTTAAATCCACTACAAATTCATTAGTAATAAACATTCGCGTGATTCTACCATTTTTTTCGCCTCAATCCGAATATTCACATCTTCTTTTTTCGCGTTCGCTCTTCTCCAAGTCTGCCACTTTTTTGCGTTAAAGCCATCAAAACTTGTCGCGAATCACTTTGTGGAAAAATTAATAATATTCTGCTTTTTAATTTTTGCATTTATCAGCTTCACCGTTATTTTTCACAACTTCAACGCCCACTTTGCCTCGCCCTGTTTCTTGTTCAGCTCTGGCAAATTCAGCCAAAAATCCAGGTAAATTTTTCAAACATCACCACCTCCTTTAATAATATCCATTTTTCGAAAAGTTCGTCCGCTTGGTCATAATGCGGCTCCTCTATAATTTCTTTTGGTTTTAAGCTATAAAGCCTATATCTCACCGCATCCAAAGCGTGGTCAAATCCTCCTTCGGGTGTATTGATTGTTTTCCCTTCACGATTAGTCTTCCATAAACTAACTACGATATTCCTTCAATAGATTTGTGCTATTTTTTGTAACACTAATTTTTTTGCTCTTTTCACCCAGTCAATCCCGCGATTAATTGAACCAGCTCCTTTTTCAACCGCCGTAATTGCCACGCCATATCCTGCAATTTCATCAATGCTTTTAGGTTCAGCCGAATCCGCCACCACCAAACCATAAGGCAAATTTTTCAATAAATCCGCAATCTGGCTATTCAGCATTCCCTTTCGATAACACTTTTCATCTAAAATATAGCCGCCGTTGTAATAATACACCGCCACAATCGCCGTAGGGTCGTTCGTGTATCCAAAGTCCAAACCATAACCCTCAAGCCTTGCTTCAAATGGTATTTCATCAACCAGTCGCCAACCTGTATAGATTCGCCCTTCAATTTCGCCCAATTTTTCCTTCACCATAAACTCGCCACCAATTTTTATTATTGCGGTGACTTTTCGATTTCTTGAACAGTTCGCTCGTCCAATGCTTCATTATCTTTTGTAGGTTAAGGTTAAAAAAATCCACATCATCGCGCTTGCCCAAAATATCAGTATAAAAACCAAAATTCGGTCGTCGGGTTCCAATCCACCCATACCACTTCACGCGTTCGCACCATCAACTGGTCGACAATATCCCATCGCAAATTATTGCACTCATTCAAAAATAAGACATCACGCCTCGGTCCATGCGCCTTTTCCATAAGTATCAACGCTTGAAAACTTTATATAACAACCCGTTTCAAAATTATAAATATAATCTGTCGCGTTCCAGTTCTTCTGATTCCAATAACCGTGGCCAACCATAATATTTTTAAAATCCTGAATCGCTCCCCAATTTCAAATGCGGCACGCTTTCACTCACTACCCACACGCTCTTCTTCTGATGTGTTTGGCAATAATCAATCAGCCACACCAAAATTGAAATCGTCTTACTCGCGCTTGTTCCGCCACAAACCGCTCGAATTCTTTTTCGAAAGGCCAAAAACCTTCCGCATCGAAGTTGTATTTTTTAAACTTCATCGTCTTCAAGCCCCGTTTTAGCTTTTTCCACCATAAATTGGTAAAATAATATCTTTTCCGTTTGTGGTTAAATCCACACTTTTCGCATTTCCATATTTTTTTGGCAATAATTTCGCTGCCATCCACTTTCTGGCATCAATTCGAATTTTTGCTCGTTCCAATTTTGCATGATTCGAAACAAACCTTTGACCGTATTCGCTATCTTGCAATAAAAATCATTATTTGCATCATCTGCAATTTCAATAATTTCTTCGGCCAAATTTTTCAGCGCAAAGCTCTTTTGCTTCGGCATAGCGTTTTTCGAAAGTCCCTCATTTTCCTGAATCCAAATATAAAAAGTCCGTCGCGTTGGCATTGGCGGTTTTTTTCACAAATCCTACGCACACTTTTTCCGTTCGAAATATCAATCAACAACTTTTCTGCGACTTTTTCATTAAATTGCACCGCCCGTTTAATTTTTACAGGCTTTTTATTTTTTTGTCTTTTTCAAAAAGAAAAACGCCCTCCAACCATAAAGGCGTGACGCACCAATATTTTTTTATTTTTAGCATAATTTTTGTTTTTGTCTATTGATTTTTATTTTTCATTGTGCTAATATGGTTTTGATTCGATACGGGAATCATTAAAACTGCCTCACGCCGTTAGCTCGGCGATAGGGGCTTTTTGTTTTAAAAATTTTATGAGGGGTTTTAAAATAAAAAGTCTCAAGCTTTTTGTTAATAATAATTTTAATATTTACGAAAGCAGATTTTTTTATGAATCCAAAAATCACTTCAAACATTAAAAACTTCGTTTGGGCCAAGAAACTTTAAGCCTAATCAACAACAATAACTTTTTACCGCTTTTTCGCAAATGGCAAAAATTAGAACCGAAGCTTTTCGCTCAATCTGTTAAAATGGTTAAAAATATGCACAAAAAAACAGACAAATCCGCGACAAGCAAAAAAATATTTCGCCGCCATTTGGAGTAATAAAAATGCTGAAAAAAACTTTAAAAAAATCGTGAAGGAGTTTTTTTAAATCGGCAAGTTTCGAAATTGGCTGAAAAACGCGAGCAAAAACGCAAAAACGCCGAAATCCAGCATTTTCGAACGCGATTTTAACCGCGCGGGCTACGATAAATTTCAACAAATGAAAAAAAGCGTTTCGCTGAATTGCAATAGATAAAGTTTTTAAAAAAATTAGTTAGAAAATTCAAGTTGCGAGCAATTCGCTCGTTTTGTTGCGTTTATTATAAAAATATTATATAATAATTTTCAATAAATAAAAATATAAGAAAAATGAAAGGTAAATTATGTAAAAATATCACAAAAATATAATTTGTTTTTTTAGCAAATTTTAAAAAAATCCCATAAATGTATTTTTTTGCGAGTTTTTCCACAAACTTTTCAACAATTCTAAGCTTAAAGAACATCATTTAAAGAATATCAATAAAAATCTTTTTAATTTTAATGAAAGGAAAATATGAAATTAGAAATTAATAAACAAATTGAATTATATCTTGATTGGTGCAAATTCGTTGCCGATATGACCGAACAAACCATTTCAAGCAAAAAGCTATATACTCTATCGCTTTGCTAGACAAACTAAAATTAAAAAAATAGTAAAGACATTACCAATGAATTATTCAATTATTGGAAACATGGAATGCTTTCAGGTTTACTAACAGGTCGCAAGCACTGTCCTAATACCTGCAATGTTAGAATTCGTACAATTCGAGCATTCGTAAAATGGCTCAAAGACTGTGGAGTGCAGGTTCCAGCTCAAACACCATTTATGAAATTAGTCCCACAGTTTGAAGAGCAAAAAAATATTTTTTTATACCCGATCAGAAATTCAAAAAGTATTAAAAATTAGCAAGTTCAACTCAAAAAGTAATGATTTCTCTAATGTTCGAAAGCGGTTTGCGTTTAACTGAATTTCAAAATATTAAAATTGAAGATATTAACTTTCAAGAAAGCTCAATAACGGTTATTGGCAAAGGTCGTAAACATGGTAAGGTATTTTTTTACGGAAGAAACCAAACGCTTTTTACTCGATCATCTTTTTCGAAAAAGCAGATTTCCAGCGGTTTTTTTGTGGCAATCTGTGCGGAACGATTACCTCCCCTATACTCGCGATGCATTAAGAGCAAAAATGCGTGAGCCGTTCGAAAAAAAGCAGGTTTTTATAGCTTTACGCCACACCAGCTCCGCCATTCTTTTGCCACTGATTTAATTGAAAATGGAGCTACAATTTTTTGAAGTACAAAAATTACTTCGCCACAATTCTTCTCGTACAACTGAAACCTATATTCATAACTTACAAAAATTCATTGCCAGAGACTTATGCAAGACTCAAAAAGCAAGGCATTTATAACGAACATTCAATTTATTGGATGCATCAAAATCAATTCGAAAAACAGAGGTAATACAAAAAAATAAGCATAATCTTTTCAAAAAGTCTTGACAAATCTACTTCTTTTTTGCTATAATTGAGGTAGATTTGGAAAGGATAAGAACTTTCCGAAAGTTGATTGAAAAAATTTTTATCTGTCGTTGAGATTAAAAATTTGTTCAGTCAATACTTCAAGCTGGTATCGCGGTACCAAAAAAGGAACAGCTACTTGATGGGTAGCTGCTTCTTTTAGTTTATAGAAGGATTAGACCTACGGGGTCAGATGGCCGTAGGTCTATTTTGTTGCTCCAATTGAGGCGATTCCATGTAAATCACCTCTGAGGACTAGCAAAACCTTCAAATGTGAAACTTAACAATCTGGCAATTATTTAATAGAAGCCTTCCCTTTCGAAAGCAAGCTAATTAGTAATAATTTAGAACTTAAGCAATAAGATTGAGAAACTTTAAAAATATAAATAAACTAATCGAAGGATATTGAAAAACTTTAGTAGCCTATACTGTTATAAAATAAAGACTGCCTAAGCAGTCATTTTTTCATATCCATATTGGTGCGGGTTAGGAGACTCTAACTCCTGGCCTCTTCCATGGCAAGGAAGCGCTCTAACAACTGAGCTAAACCCGCGTATGTTTTTAATTTTACCAAAAAAAGCATCGTTCAAGTCAATACTTTCCATTAAAAATTCTTTCAAAAAAATCAATAATCCAAGTTTTTATATTTCGAAAGCTTATCTATATATATAAATTCATTCTGGTGATGAGCTTCATCCCATTCACCCGGCCCAAAAACAACTATTTGAGCATTTTTTTCAACCCATTCACAAATTCGCCTTGATCTGTTGCTCCTGGACTAACCATAATCGATTTTTTTCATTTAATTTTGAAACTTTCAAAAATATTTTCAATAACCCTTGATTTTTTTGAAACAAGGCTTGAAGGAACCGGCTCACTATGATATTCCCACTTAAAAATCATATTTTTTTCAGCCAATGAATTGAAGGCATTTTTTAAAAATCGGAGTCAAGTTCAGGCGTGGTCCGAATATCTAGAATCAATTCAGCAGAAGGCGCAGTTTTATTTGGACTTTTATCTTCACCAGATTTCAATGAAGTTGGGACCAAACTTGGCGAACCTAAAAAAATCGTTCGAAAAACTTTCTTGCCAATTTTTAAAAAAATATCATCAATTCGTGACAGAAAGAATGAAGCTTTCGAAAGTGCAGATTTCTGAAAAATTCGCCTGTTGTGAAGCGTGGCCACTTTCGCCTTTTAAATTTTTAATCGAACAAAAACGATTTCCACGATGACCAATTTCAATATTTTTCACAATTTGTTGGCTCGGCAATTACTCCAAAAAAATTCGCTATAATCAAATTCTTTTTGTCCATTCAACCATTTTACAAAAATTTCGACTTCCACGGCCATCAATTTCTTCATTAGAAACTGCAACCAGCCAAAGGTCAAAAATTACTTTTCAAAATTATTTTCCTTGACAAATTCAAGACCAGCAATAAATTGAGCCGCTAACCCACCTTTCATATCACTTGCGCCCAAGCCAATAATTTTTTTCCGTTCATTTCAGTCGCTTCCCAAGGTGATTTCTTCCAAGCTCGCAAATCACCAGCTGAAACGGTATCAATGTGCCCTGTCAAAATAATTGCTCGACTACTTTTTCGAAAAACTCATTTCCATTTGTTCTAATTCTTAAAACGACAGCAGCAAAATCTTTATTTTGCCAAACTTCAGCTCGAATTCTCCCGCAAAAAATCTGCCAAAAATTCTAAAAATCTCCGTCTCATTCCCCAGAAACGCTCTCGATTTCAATAAGTTTTTTTGTTAGCTCAATTTCGTTCATTTCAACCTCTATAAAATCTCAATTATTTTATCGCTTATCTTCGCTTCAATAGTTTGCACTTTTTTTAATTTTGCAAACTTCGCCTTCAATTTGAATTACAATATTTTGCGGTTTTTCGAAAAGCTATCTCTACACGATCAGCCCTTTTTAAGCGGAATTTTTACCAAAAAAACCTTTCATTAAAAAAATGGAGAATTCCGTATAAGTCCTGCTGAATTTAAGACTTCAAATCCCAAAATTATCACTCTCTTTTTGTTAATTGAGCTTCGCATAATCCTCGCCATCCTTGGCCCATTCATAAAAAAACAATATCAGTTGGATTTTTGTGGAATATTTAAAAAAATCTTTATCATTAATTTTTAATTTTTCGAAAGATTTAAAATGTGATTACGGCAATGTTTAAAATAAAAATCGCGTTGCAGCAGAAAGCGAAAGAATTAAACGTATATTTCGATTATAAACCTTTTTTTCAAAACCTTTTCGAATTCTTCCACCTTCAAAAATTTCAGCCATTTCAGCAGTCAAGCCAACCGTTGCGTAAAGTGGCGCATATCTAAAAATTCACCATTAATTCTTAATTCAATTGGTCTAATTTTAGCTTGAACCTTTAATGTTTTTAAAAGACTTAATTGCCGCTTTTTCCGCTATTTTTCGAAAAACTATGAGCATAATCGTTAAAGTTTCCCAAATCCCTGTAAATTTGATTTTTTTATGTTCTTTTTTTCCAGAAATAGCCACAGCATTTGCTGCAATATGCGCCGTTCCATCGCCACCAGCAACTAGAATAATATCATCATCCTCTAATCCTTTTGCCATTTCATGAGCATTTTCCATAGGTGAAGTTGGTTGAATTTCAAAAGTTTTAAAACTACCTTTTTCAAAATGAGTTTCATCTAAAAAAAGGCAAAAATCTTTTTCGAATCAGTTCGAAACCGCTTGAGCGAGGATTTACAACAAGTGTAAGATTTTTTTCTTCATATTGGTATTATTTTACCATATTTTTTTGTTTTTCAACAAATATAAGATTATTTCTTTTTTTAGTTCAAGCGTTCTCGGAGCAACAAATCCAATCAAAACAATCGCCATCAAAACTGCAAAACCGCACATAATTGACGGAATTCCTTCAATCGTAGATGGGTTTATAATATTCACAATTGTTGTTGGTAAAAATAAACGCAATATACCCACCAATCAACCATTTTAAAGCTAATATTTTTCGAAGGTTTTCGCTATTTATAATTTCATTAAGTTTTTTTAGAACGTGAAAATAAATATTCGCAAAAATTCCACGATTATTTTCTCTTGACATCTTTTGAAATCTGGCTCCAACAGAAAAAAATACCGCTGCAAAAAGCCATCCATAATAATAAAGCGTATAAAGCAATGTCGCAACTCCATTTGGTGTGTTAAAAACTGAATAGTTCGCTCGACAAGTATTTTCTCCGGTAAAAACACTTCTACTTACAAATACAAAATAAATCGAAAAAAAGCACACAAGTTAAATAAGAAGTTTTTAACCAAAATGCCTGCTTTTTTTACCAGAAATTTCGTGCGCTAAATGTAAACCAAGTGGCGGTAAAAGAGTTATTGCAAGATAACCAAACCTAGCCCAATCCATTCCAGAAAAATGTTCTGTTCCGCAAACCATGAAATTCAGCCGCTTGAAAGCCCGCTAAACTCATTAAAAAGTAAAATAATCAGTGTACGAATTTCTACTTGGCTTATATTTAAAAAAATTGCAAATGCCGCTGAAAAAAACTTTCGAAAATAAAAAGTAATTAGCATTACAGTTGGCGAAAAACAATAAAGTCTAGATGATTTTTTTATTCATAATATTTAAAATTTTTATATTAGAAATAGGTAAAAATCAATAAAAACACCAAAAATGAACATTATCGTCAGCTTTTAGATAAAATTCTAAAAAGAATAGTTTTTATTCTTCAATTGTCATTTTTTTAAAGCGGTTCAAAGAATATCCGCCAGAATTATTCTGAATGAAAACTATAAATATACTTTATTATCATTAGAAAGAGTAAATGGAAGATTTGAAATTGCTCGTGAAAAGAACTTGTTTGTTCATTCCCATCAAAATCATGAAATTGCCATTCTTTTCACCTCTCAAAATCACCCAAGATAAAAATCATCAAGCCATTTTTATCTTACTATCATTTGATACCAAGAACCGATACTCATTCCGCGTTTCAATATCAAAAGAATAAAACATTTTTGCTCTTTTTGCAACTAGAATCCGAGACTCTCCATTTAGCTTTTAAATAATCTGGCGAAAATTTCAAATTAAGCGTTTTTAGTTAAATGCATTTTTTTCTGTCCAGCTAGCAGATTTATAAATATCAATTTTTGAATCTTGTCCCAATATAAACGTAACTCTCTCGATAATATCGCCCAATCGCAACCTTTGGTTGATTTTTTATATTTTTTTGCAATTTCAATATTTTTTTATCATTTTTCGAAGACCGACTGAAAAAAATCATTACTCGTTGTTTTTTTCTCAATATAAACAATATTCTCTTTATCATAAAGTTCAAAATCAACAACATCACTTAAAATTGCTGCGGAAATTGTACTATTTGAAAGATTGATTTCTCGCAAATCTGATCCAGAAATTCCAATGAGTTTATTTAATTCATCATTTGAAGGTATAATTTTCGAAAAAAATCAATATGGAATTTTTTTGAGTTAAATTAATAGATTCATCTGGATTTTCAAAATTCAAAAATAAGCCATTCAAGTTTATTGCCATTTTTTAAAACTTAAGAGCGCTTTTTTTATTATCATTTGAAGCTTTCGAAAATTGCAAATTTTCTGCAATTTTATAAAAATTGGTTTTGGTTTATACTTTTTATTATTTTTGCGAATCGCGCTCAAAAAAATATTCGAGTTAAAATTAATTCTTGAGATTTTTGGCTCACTTAAAGAAATATCAATTAACCAAAAAAAGCCGCTTCACCATTGTTGTCTTCAGAAATTACAAAAAAATCTTCTTTTTTTATCTGGTAAAACTTGAGCAGATTTTAAATTTAAAAATATTTAGAAAAACTCTTTTCATTAAGTTGTTTTTGGAACTAATCTTGCATAATTTAGCCACAAGATTTCACCAACTTTAACTTCAGCACGCCGCCACCAAGTTTTATAGCCTTCTTTCCAGATTGAAAATTCGTGATTTCCTGGTTTTGCGAGTATTTTTGTAGGTGTTCCTTCTGGCAATTTTTGTCAATTTCGGCAATCGAATTTAAAACTGAAGAATTAAATTGAACTAAACCAGTTTGTTGAACTTCAAATTTTTTTCATCAAGCCGCCAGCCTTGTGTTAAAAAAACTAAAATTAAAACAATACTAAAAAAACAGTTGTCGTCATCGCAAGGTTTTTGAAGAAGACGAGTGCATTTTTCCTTCTTTCGAGAAATCTTCATATTAAAAATAATTATACCATAGTTTGACCACTTTTTAGCAAATAATATTTTTCGAGATAAAACTCTTGCGAAAGGCTTTTTTTGGTGCTAAAATGGAAATATGGAATACACAATTAAAGACATTAAAGGACGACAAATTTTAGACTCTCGCGGCAACCCAACAGTTGAGGCGGATGTAATTTTAGAAAACGGAGCTTTTGGCCGAGCCGCGGTTCCGAGTGGGGCGTCAACAGGTTCGGGTGAAGCTCTTGAACTTCGTGACGGTGGTTCAGCTTTTGGTGGAAAAAGCCGTAACGAAAAGCAGTTTCAGCCGTGAATAACCAAATTCGTGGAGCCCTAATCGGCAAGAATGCTGAAGATCAAGAAACGATTGATAAAATCATGATTGAACTTGATGGCACAGAAAAATAAATCTTCCCTCGGAGCAAATGCAATTTTAGCAGTTTCACTTGCTACTGCAAAAGCTGTTGCAAATGCAAAAGGTGTAGAACTTTGGCAATATATTGCTGAAAAAAACAAATTCAACACCAAATCTTCCGCTTCCTATGATGAATGTGATGAATGGCGGTGCGCATGCTGGCTGGGCAACTGATATTCAAGAATACATGATTATGCCAGTTGGTGCAAAAACTATTTTTCGAAGCAGTTCAAATGGGTGCAGAAACTTTCCACGCTTTAGCAAAAGTTTTTGAAAACTAAAAATTACCCAACAACTGTTGGCGACGAAGGCGGTTATGCTCCAAAAAGTTCAAAATGGCAATGAAGAGCCGCTCGAATTGATTTCAGAAGCTATTAAAGACGCTGGATATGAACTTGGTAAAGACATCGCCTTTTGCTTCAGACCCAGCTTCAAGTGAATTCTATAAAGAAGAAAAATATGATCTAAAAGCTAACGATGCAGTTCTTTCAAGCGAAGAGATGATTGAATTTTATGAAAATCTAACTCGAAATATCCTTTTGTTTCGATCGAAGACGGATTGGCTGAAAATGACTGGGATGGATGGAAGATTCTTACCGAAAAACTTGGTTCAAAAATTCAACTTGTTGGTGACGACCTAATGGTTACAAATTCGAAACTTCTACAAAAAAATCAATCGATTTAGGTGTCGCGAACGCAATTCTTATTAAACCAAACCAGATCGGCTCTTTGACAGAAACAATCGAAGCTGTAAAATTAGCACAAAATAATGGCTACAATACTGTTATGAGCCACCGCTCAGGTGAAACCGAAGATGTAACAATTGCGCATTTAGCCGTAGGATTGGGCTGTGGGCAGATCAAAGACTGGTTCGCTCTCACGAACTGATCGAGTTGCGAAATATAATGAGTTAATGCGAATTGCAGAAGCTCACCCAGAGCTTAAACTTGCAAAACCTTTCGAAAAATAATAATTTAGAACAATCAAAAATCTCCAGAATCTAACTGGAGATTTTATTTTACTTTTAATCCTTAAGAACAACGCAGTCTTCGCCCTAGCAATCTCACTAGCTCTTTTGGTAAATCTGAATTTGAGTCAACTTTAAATGGCATTCGAATTGCAGATTTCTCAACCTCGCCGAGAACCAAAATTATCTCACTCATACCTGGAAATTTTTCCACAGATCTTCTTTACTGAAAGCAATGACTCGTGATCACTTGGATTTTTTTAATATGTACGAAGACTCTTTGTATTTTTTTCAGCTTGATAATTTTTCTGCTGATCTTGACGGATTTAGCTGTTGACTTTTCTGAAGGTTTATTTAAAACTGCACTACTATTATTTTTTTAGGAGTAAATGCTTTTTCTGCATGTTTGAAACATTTTGCGAAATTGTTTTCGTTTGAGGAACTTTTCTCGCCTTTAAGCCATCTGCTCTACGGCCAGTAGATTCATAATTTTCCAATTCTTCATCTGTTATTATCGAAACTGTTTCTGCTATAATCTGAGCATCAGATTTTAAATTACCCTCCCTATCGCGGGCGGAAAATTTTTTTCCTTCAATTTTTAAAACCGTATCAATTTTTAAGCTTTTCGCTAATTTCAGAATAAAGATTTGGGAAGATAATTACCTCTCCTTCAAGTTTTGTCTTCCATCTTCACAAACGCCATTTTTGTTCCAGATTTCGTTATAATCGTTCGAACATCAATCACAATTCCACCAATAGTTGCTTTTTTTGGCCGTCAGTATTCGGTTGAACCTGTGAAAGTGGCTGAGTTTGCTCTTCGAAATATTTTAACATATCTATCGAGTGGATGCGCTGAGACGTAAAGTCCCAAAAGCTCACGCTCCCAAGTTAGACGCTCCTTGTCAGTGTGTTGTTTCGGCGCATTAATTAATTCAATCGATGATTCAACTCGCATATCTTCAGCACCCGCAAAAGCCGAATAAATCAGTCTGGCCTGAAAGTGCTCTCTTTTTGAGATTTTCGAACCATATTCCTGGATTCTTTCAAGATTAAAAAGCAAATCTGAGCGAGTTCCAAATTGGTCAAAAGCTCCCAGTCATAATTAATGAATCCCAGGCCTTTTTATTAAATTGGCGGGCGTTAACACGTTTTGCAAAATCTAAAATTGAAGTAAATTTACCATCAGCTTTTCGAGCATTCAAAACTGCATCAACTGCACCACTACCAACAGCCTTTACTGCTAAAAGGCCAAAGCGAATTTTTATTCTCGTGTGGTACAATCGCAAAAATCCTTGAATGATTCATTCACATCTGGACCAAGAACCTCAATCCCCATAGAACGGCATTCAGCAATCTCAATTGCCAAACGGTCAGTATCATCAGAGTCAGCCGTCATTAATGCCGCCATAAAAGCATCTGGGTAATGTGCCTTAATATAGGCTGTCCAATAAGCAATTAAAAGCATAGCACGCGGCGTGCGACTTATTGAAAACAATAGTTCGCAAATTCTTCCAAATGCTCCCAAAAAGCCTCAACCTTTTCCTCGGTCGGCGTTAGAATGCTTTTACCGCTCCTTCAATAAACTCGCCCTTCATTTTCTTCATTAAGTCAATCTTCTTTTTTTACCCACGGCCTTTCGAAGCGTATCCGCCTGACCACCAGTAAATCCACAGACTTCCTTCGAAATCTGCATAAACTGCTCCTGATAAACCAAAAATTCCATAGGTATTTTTAAGAGCATTTCTCCATATGATCTTCATAGTAAGTAACTGGCTCTTCACCATGTTTTCGAGCAATAAACTTTTGGAATTTCACTCATTGGCCCAGGTCGATAAAGTGCAACCATCGCAATAATATCTTCAAACTTTGAAGGTTTAAGCTCCCGCAGATATCGCTTCATTCCAGCGGATTCAAGCTGAAAAACACCGGTTGAATCACCACGAGCTAATAATTCATAAGCCTTTTTATCATCAAGGCTAAGTTTCGAAAGGTCAAGATCGATACCATATGTTTTTTTGACAATTTTTTGTGCAGTTGAAATAATTGAAAGGTTTTTAAGACCCAAAAAGTCCATTTTTAAAAGACCTAAATCTTCAACCTGGCCCATCGGAACTTGAGTTGCTACAACACCTTTTTGTGCCATTTCAAGAGGCAGATATTTCACCAAATCGTCTGGCGCAATCACAACACCACAAGCATGAACACCGTGGTTTCGAATCGTACCTTCAAGCTGCATTGCAAAATCATAAACAGTTTTAGCAGTTGGATTAGTTTCATATTCATGCTTTAAATCTTGGTCATTTTCGAGCGAGACTCGAAGTGGTATATGTCTACCTTGGTTTGGATCTGGAACTAATTTAGCCATACGGTCGGCTTCAGAATAAGGAACCTCCAAAACTCGCGCCACATCTCGCACGGCGTTTTTCGCCATCATTTTACCAAAAGTCGCGATATTCGCCACACGATCAATACCATATTTATCAGTACAGTATTGAATAACCTCATTTCGACGCGTATCTTGAATGTCAACATCGATGTCTGGCATCGAAATTCGATCAGGATTTAAAAACCTTTCAAAAAGCAAGTCATATTCAAGTGGATCAAGGTCAGTAATATGCAGAGCATAAGCAATAATCGAACCAGCAGCCGAACCTCGCCCTGGCCCAAAAACAATTCCTTGAGACTTTCCCCAGTTAATAAAATCTTGTACAATCAAGAAATAACCATTATAGCCCATTCCATCCAGGACACCAAGCTCCATATCAACTCGCTCAATAACTTCTTTCGAAAGTTTCTTACGAATTTCAGGAATCGTCATCTTCTTCACTTCATCAACAGGAATTCCAGCATATCTTTCACCTAAACCTTGAAAAAAACTAGCTTATCTAAAAAGCCTTTTTCAGTTTCTTCACCTTCTGGAAGTGGAAATTTTGGAATTAAAAATCTTACCAAATTCAAACTCAAAATTAACTTTTTCTGCAATTCTTTTGGTATTCAAAAATGATTTTCAGGGTCAACTTTTCCCCATCGCTCGATAATATCTCTCGGGTCAGTAACAAAAAGGTCAAATTCTTTTAGGCTCATTCGCTTTTCGTCATTTAAGTATGAGCCCGTTCCAACACAAAGAAGGATTTCATGCGCATCTTGATTTTTCATGGGTTAAATAGTGTGAATCGCAAAGTTACAACCATTGGAATATCAAGTTCTTCATGAAAACCTAAATAGACCGTCATTAATTTCTTTTTTGAGCCTCCCAGTGATTAGGGGCATTCTGGGTGACCATGGTCTTGTAATTCAAGATAAAAAAATCTTCACCGTAAAACCGATTTGTACCAGTTAGCGAGTTCTTTTTGCTTTTTCGAAATCTCCAGCCCGAATTGATTCTGAAATTTCAGAACCAGCACAGCCACTCAAGCAAATAATGCCTTCTGAATGCTCAGCCATAATATCATGATCTATTCGCGGTTTATAATATTGCCCCTCAACCCAAGCCTTGGTTGTAAGTGAGCATAAATTCTGCCAACCAATTTGGTTTTTTGCCAATAAGACTAAGTGATAACGTGGTTTATCGTAGGATGGATCTCGGTCAAAGCGAGTTCGTGCTGCAACATAAGCCTCAATTCCTAAAATAGGCTTGATACCTTTTGAAGTTGCCTCTTTAAAGAATTCGATAGCACCAGACATTGTCCCATGGTCAGTTATAGCCACAGCTTCCATTCCACTCGCTTTAACATTGTCAACCAAATCGTCAATTTTAGTTAAACCATCAAGCAGTGAGTGATAAGTATGCGTATGTAAATGCACAAAATCACTCGGAACAAGTTCTTCAAAAAGTTTTTTGTTGTTTTTTTATTTTCTCCTCCAATTCCATATATTTATATTATATCATACTCTCAATTATTTTTTTCAACAACTCTCAATACGAAAAACTCCACCGGTTA
>BNJS01001471.1_pt1 | contig 61277 bp, 69 predicted proteins | sample 8540461 | NCBI WGS metagenome assembly BNJS01 (sample SAMD00202454, study PRJDB9452) | human saliva metagenome | isolation source: human saliva | place: Japan
AATGAGTCACGAGCCTTGCCTCTTAGCTGACAACGACTTATCGCTTTAAAGGAGACAGGGGACCTTATAACCTTACAGCATTGAAGAGAACCCTCACAACTTCCAGTTCTCAGAGGTTGAAGCAGCGAGCCTCCCTGTTACCTTAAGCGATGTGGATGCAGCGGTAACTCGTCGGTAACTATGCACCTGGGTGCAGGACTGATCCAGAGCGACTCCCCATCTTGAAAAGTCACAGACTCAGCTTTCTATCAAGCAGTACTCTCCAATCGACCTGCAGTAAAGAGCGGGTAACGAGAACTTAGGAGAAGATCTCAGGCTCTTAAGAAGGCTTTAATTTACTTGATGTAAAGCGAAAGAAGTTTCATCGAGGAGAAGCATCAGGGTTCAGTAATCCCTAGCATTCTAAAGATGAAATAAAAACCTATAATCGGGTACATATAAAGATAGGTTATGCTTTCGCCTGCTACTATTCCATAGTGGAAGGGTCAAGGAGTGAAGGTGTGACCTATCTATTCATGACTTTCAGCGAGTATAGTTTTGCGTAATAGATTTTAGCATTTTGATGTGGATGTCATATACTTTCTGACGGACTTGATATCGAGATTATTGACAGCTAGTATCATCATTGTTAAAGCCATATGAGAGACGGAGAAAATGATAACAGTTGAAAACATCGTGGAGAAAAACTAATCGATGTGAAGGCGTTAGTGATGTGAGCCTCAACATCGAAGACAAGCGCACAGTCTACGGCACAATAGGGCATAGTGGAGCAGGTAAATCTACCCTTCTTCGCTGTCTTAACGGACTTGAGAAATTCAGCTCGGGAAGCGTACAGGTTCTGGCAGATAGAGGAGCTTTGATACTGCAAAGATTAACAGCCTAAGAAAAGAAGTCAAGATGATATTTCAGAACTTTAACCTCCTTTCACGTAAAAATGTGTACGAAAATGTGGCTCTGCACTGGTATTTGCAGGGGAAAGAAAGAAAAATCTCCTGAGGTAAGGAGAGAGTTAGCCAAGATGCTGGAGCTCGTAGGTCTGCTGATGAAAAACCTATAAGAGGCCCTCAGAACTTTCTAGGTGGACAGAAAGCAGAGAGTGGCTATAGCAAGGGCACTAATTCTTAATCCCAAGGTACTTTACGTGATGAGGCAACCTCAGCCCTTGACCCTATGACTACCAGGGAAATCCCTGGATTTACTTAAGCAGATCAAATAAAGAGCTTGGAATTACCATAATAGTGGTAACCCATCAGATGGATGTGGTTAAGCAGATTTGTGAGAGTAGCACTTTCTTAAAGACGGCAAGATGGTGGCAGAGGGCAGGCCTGAGGATATTTTTCATCAATCCTGACAAGAATGTGAAAGGCATTTCTGGAGAAAAACCCTGATGATAGTTTCCAAGTGGCGGCATAAATATGCATATTTTTCTTTGACAATGAAACTGCTGATAAGCCTGTGATTGCTTATGATGGCAAAGGAGCTTGGAGTGGAAGCCTCTATAATATGGGCCAGGCTTGACGATTTTAGGGGAACTGTGCTAGGAAGTCTTACTGTTCAGATAAAGGAAGAGGAGAAGGACAAGGTCTTTGCCTTCCTTAAAGAACAGGGTGTGAAATGGGAGGTAATCTGATGTTAGATATTATACTTAAAGCCTGTGGAGAGACTCTTTATATGAGCTTTCTTTGCCACATTGTTTGCTGTGATTTTAGGCTTCATACCGGCGGGCATCCTTACCTTAACTGCCAGCGATGGACTTAAGCCCAATAAGGTGGTGTACAGTGTTCTAGACTTTATTGTAAATGTATTTAGAAGCTTTCCTTTCATCATCCTTATGGTTATTCTGATACCTGTAACCAGGTTTATAGCTGGAAGGCGATAGGAACAACGGCTGCAATTGTACCTCTTACTATAGCCACCATACCTTTTGTAGCAAGAGTAATAGAAACAGCCATGAGAAGCGTAGACAAGGGAGTTATTGAGGCTGCAAAGAGTATGGGAGCGACTGATATGCAGATAGTGACCAAGGTAATCATAAAGGAAGCAATCCCCGGTATCATCTCAGGGATAATCTTAACCTCCATATCCGTTGTAGGCTACTCAGCAATGGGAGGAGCTCTTGGTGCCGGAGGCCTTGGTGATGTGGCCATCCGCTACGGTTATCAGGCTTGGAACATCAATTATCTGGTAATTACAAGCTTGATTCTTGTTATCTTTGTACAGGTTATTCAGTTTGCAGGTAATAAGATATATAACAAACTTTCATAGCAGGAGCTTTGCTTTAGCATAATAAAGCACTATACAATTCCTGTAAGTTATAGTAGAATAAATCTCAACCTGGTGTTGTATGAACAGAGGGTTGAGATATTTTTATGACATGGCAGGAAAAAGATATGGAGATGAATATGAATTTTAAGAGAAAATTACCTGTACCCAAGGAACTTAAGGAAGAATATCCTATTACAGAGGAAATGGGAGAGATAGTTAAGAATAGGGATAAGGCTGTAAGTGATATAATCACCGGCGAAGATGACAGGATGCTTCTCGTGATAGGACCTTGCTCTGCTGACCACGAGGACCCTGTTATTGACTATATATCAAGGCTTGCCAAGGTTCAGGAAAAGGTAAAGGATAAGATATTTATCGTTCCAAGAATATATACCAATAAGCCAAGAACTGTAGGCACAGGCTACAAGGGCATGCTTCACCAGCCTGACCCTGAGAAGGGTGAAGATATGCTAAAAGGTGTGATAGCCATCAGAAATCTTCATATAAGGGCAATCAAGGAGACAGGATTTACCTGTGCAGACGAGATGCTTTATCCTGAAAATCACAGATATCTTTCGGATGTGTTAAACTATGTTGCAATCGGTGCAAGGAGTGTGGAGAATCAGGGACACAGGCTTACAGCCTCAGGTATAGAGGGTGCAGTAGGAATGAAGAATCCTACAGGTGGTGATTTAACCGTCATGATGAACTCTGTAGTAGCTGCACATAGTGCACATACATTTCTTTATAGAGGCTGGGAGGTAGAGTCAACAGGCAATCCTCTTGCTCATACCATACTCCGTGGTGCGGTAGATAAGTATGGTAGAAACATACCTAACTATCACTATGAAGACCTTCAGGAAGTAATAAGGCTCTATGCAGAGCGTGACCTTGCAAACCCAGCTATCGTGGTGGACACCAATCATTCCAACTCTGGAAAGCAGTTTATGGAGCAGATTCGTATAAGTAAGGACGTACTTCACAGTAGAAATGTGTCAGCGGACATAAGGAAGATAGTCAAAGGACTTATGATAGAGAGCTATATCGAAGACGGCTGTCAGAAGGAAAATGAAATGTATATGGAAAAGTCAATCACAGATCCCTTGCCTTTGGCTGGGAGAAAAACAGAAAAACTTATCTATGATTTAGCAGACATGTGGTAGATATTACTACAAATGTAGAAAGATGAAAATCTGAGCAGGCATTGCATGAGTGTGATTTTCATGCTTTTTACGCGCAAACTGTATGAGTGAGACAGCATTTTGTAAGGTAAGATCAAATGTATTGATGTATAAGGCATTGAACAGATGAAGACTGCTTTATTTACTAGATCACATATGTGTTAAGAGAATAAGATGGAGTTTAAAGTAATATGAAATGTTGTTGTCAAGCATTTGCACCTATTAGCCTTAGTATTTACTGTGTTTAGTTAGGCTGAGAAGCAGAAAGGAAATAGTCGTAAGCCAAAGCGGTATCTTTAGTAGCTAAAGCAGAGTCGAGAGTCTAGTAAAGGTCGATGTAGATAAAAGTGAAGCCTCAGAGAGTGAAATCTTTGCACTTGATACTGCGATTAACTTGAAAGTTTATGGAAGTAAAGAGAGAAGAGGTACTAAAAAAGCTTGAAGATAAAATCTAACGAGCTTGATGAGCTTTTTTAAGTACAGGCAAAAGAAACCAGCGAGGTAAGTCAAGTTAAATAAGAGTGGTGAGGCCATACTTTCTGAGACTGCAGCTAGACCTCGTTAAAAGAGCTCATTAGGGATATCTATAAAAACAGACGGGACTTTTTTGACATTACCATTTACCCGCTTATGGAGCTGTGGGGATTTTCCTACCCAAGAACTACAAAGGGTACCCATCAGATAAGGATATAGAAGAGAAAAGCTTGATTAGTAGGCTCAGATAAGATATATATTTAATGAAGAAGACAAGGGAAAGATATCGTTTAAGAATAAAGGGAATGGAGATAGACTTCGGTGGAATCGGAAAGGGCTATATTACTGATGAACTGGTTAAAATATTAACTAATAGAGAAGGTAGAATCTGCCATAATCAATTTGGGGGGCAATGTATTTCGGATTTAGTAAAGAAAGCCTGACGGCTCTCTTTGGAATATTGCAATCAGAGATCCAAATGCAGCCCTGATAAGTATATGGCAATAAGGCTTGAAGATAGTGCAGTTATTACCTCCGAGGCTATGAGAGATATTTTGAAGAAAAATGGAGTCATATATCATCATATTCTAGACCCAAGGACTGGGAAGCCAAGCGAAAGCGACCTCAAAATCAGTCAGTATAGTAAGCAAAGATGGAACTTTGGCAGATGCGCTTTCTACAAGCCTCTTTATAATGGGTGAGGAGAAGGTGCTGTCGAAATACTGGAAGGAAGAATGGCAGCAATTTTGACATCCTGCTTATGACTAAGGATAACAGACTCCTTGTAAGTGATGGGATTAAAAGATAAAGTTATATCAGACAATTATAAGATAGAGGTGATAATACAGATAAATATTACGTTTAAAAAGTACGAAATAGTCTGCAAACTTAGGGAAAATTTTTGTGAAAAATTGCAGATTTTTAAGCTAAATATCAAAAACCTTGATAAAATATCAATTTTAGGTTATAGTCTATACAGAGAAAGTATGCTATTATAACTTTGGAGGATGAGAGTGAAGTAAATACGAGAAGAGCGCTGTTTTTGATTTCATACTAGTTATAGTCTTTGTTTATTTTTTTATTGGCTTTATAGTATTTATGAAAAGTAGACAACTCATATTATAAGACAAGAGATGCAAAGAAGCCTTGAGGATTTTTCAAAGTCTTGGCATACTAGATGTTGGTAAGAAGTACCCTTAGAAGATGTGGGTAAAATGGCTGTTAAGAATGTTCTTGGAGAACTTGAAATTAATCTTTACCATACTTGTCCGGCATACTTAGTAAGGGATACAATACTTAACTTTAGAACCAAGAATATTAGGTTTGAGGTAAGTATCGGAGACAAAATAGTGTACAGCTTTTATGCCCTAAAGATCAGCAGGTTCTCTCGAGAGGAAATGGAACTACATTTTCACAGGGTGAGATAAAGGCGAGATAATGCAGGGTGAAAGAGATAGGTCTTAAGATTTTTCCAATTTATAATGATAATAGCAGTCGCATAACCAGCATGTACCTGGGTAGGACCTTGGACTACTTTGGAAAGGTATTAGATGAGAACTTCTGGGGCTTTCAATTTAGTATAATTATCATACTGATTGGGATCATGCTTATAGTGATTTCTTTTCTTTCAAAAATTGATTCTGGACATAATGAAAGAAATAGGATGCTGGGTGTGTTTGCTGCCTGTATTGGCTTTTGGGTGATGTAGAGACACTTAATGCCGCAGTTTATGTTTGGACATTCTGTTCAATACAATGAGATAAACCATATTCTGCTTATTTTTATGCCTTACTTTTTTATAAGCTATGTATATCAGGATTTGGAATATAGCAGGGATTCGATTTTGAGAATTTCTTTTGCGATAACTATAATTGAACTTACTATCGATTACTGGTCTTAAGCTTGTTTGGGAATAAAAGATTCACACGAATCTTTACTTTATAGTTCATATTGGAATTATGAGTAACGATTTTACTGATATTTGCTTGCGAGTATATGATAATGTTACATATTGCAAAAAAATAAAATTAAGTGCCAAACTGTAAGCTATTGATGTTATCTCTTGGAGTATTTTTGATAAGTGTTATCTGGGATATGTTTAGCTATTACGCTAAAGTTACGGCATCTAGAGACGGTGGCTCAATAATGAGAACAGGATATTCTTATTGGAGTATGTGATACTAGCAGTTGATTCACTCAGAAATCTTTGAAGGAATTAAGGACATCATGAGATTATCCAGCAAAGTATCTGAAATCAAACTACAAAGGATGCGCTTACAGGGCTTCCAAATAGAAATGCTTACGAGCTAAAAGAAAAGGATATTCAGGAAAGGCTTAATAAAGGTGAAATTACTGAACTTCTTATCTGTAAATTTGACATAAATGATCTGAGAAAAGTTAATGATAATTACGGACATACTTATGGTGACCGCCACATCATAAAATGTGCCGAGATTATAAATCAGTCCTTTGGAAAAAGTGGGCATGCTTTTAGAGTAGATTGTGATGAATTTGCAGTCTTTGTAATTGGAGATGGTGTAGAATACATCTATGAGAGAGGCATACTAAAATTAAAGGAGCTTGAAAGGGAGTTTAACAGGTCTCCTGATTTGCTTGCTCCCCTACATATTGGCTACGGTCATGTCATTTATAACAGTGATACATTTGACACTGTTGAAAAGGCAGTAATTGGTGCTGATAAGAAGATGTATGAATGTAAAGAAACAATGAAGAAAGGAGCAATAGTCTAATGGAAATTAGAAATAGATTCGAGGCTTTATCGGCCAAGCTTTATGGGAGGCCAACCAGACAGTGTACAGAGGCAGAGTTGTTTCATACTCTTTTAGTACTGACTAAGGAGCTTATAGCTGATAAGAAGCAGATTACGGGAGAAAGGAAGCTCTACTACATTTCTGCGGAATTTCTTATAGGCAAACTGCTTAGCAACAATCTTATAAATTTAGGTGTATATGATGAAATAGACAGCATATTAAAGGAATCAGGCAAGAGCCTCTCTCTATGATAGAGAATATCGAGCCTGAGCCATCACTTGGGAATGGTGGACTAGGAAGACTTGCTGCCTGCTTCCTTGATTCAATTGCGAGTCTTGGACTGAATGGTTGCGGTGTTGGTCTTTTATACCACTTTGGCTTATTTAAGCAGTCATTTCACGATCACCTTCAGTGCGCAAATAAAAATGAGTGGATTACCGACAAGTCATGGCTGACAAAGACTGATTTAAGCTTCGATGTTAAATTCGGTGACAGAACAGTTAGATCTACAATGTACGATATAGATGTAGTTGGATACGAGAATGGAATCGGAAAGCTTCATTTATTCGATGTGAATTCCGTGGATGAAAGCCTTGTAAAAAGTGGAATTGATTTCGATAAGGAAAATATAGAGAAAAACCTAACCCTTTTCCTCTATCCTGATGATTCAGACGAGGCAGGACATCTTCTTCGTATCTATCAGCAGTACTTCATGGTAAGTAATGCCGCAAGACTAATTATAAAGGACATGAAGGATGCGGGACATGATTTACATGACCTTAATAAGTACGCTGTAGTTCAGATTAATGATACACATCCTACTATGGTTATTCCGGAGCTTATCAGAATTCTTACTCAGGAAGAGTATTTTACCATGGATGATGCAGTTGAAGTGGTAAGCAAGACCTGTGCTTATACCAACCATACCATCCTTGCTGAGGCACTTGAAAAATGGCCTCTCAGATACCTTGAAAAGGTTGTGCCTGTACTTGTGCCAATTATCAAGGAGCTTAACAACAGAATAAGAAAAGTAAATCCTGATCCTGTTATTCAGATAATAGATGATGAGAACAGGGTACACATGGCTCATATTGACATCCACTATGGTTTCTCAACCAATGGTGTTGCAGCCATCCACACAGATATTCTTAAGGATTCCGAGCTTAATCATTTCTACAAGCTCTATCCTGAGAGATTTAACAACAAGACCAATGGTATTACCTTTAGAAGATGGCTGCTTTCCTGTAACCATGGGCTTGCGAGGCTCTTAGATGAGACAATCGGCACAGGCTATAGAAAGGATGCTACTGAACTTAAGAAGCTCTTAGAACATAAGGATGACCAGAACTTCCTTGACAAGCTTGATGAAGTTAAGAAAGCCAATAAACAGGCGCTTGCAGACTATGTAAAGAAGATGGAGGGAGTGGATATTGATCCTAACTCTGTATTTGATGTACAGGTAAAGCGTCTTCACGAGTATAAGCGTCAGCAGATGAATGCACTCTACATCATACACAAGTACCTTGAGATCAAGGCAGGCAAAAAGCCTGAGACTCCTGTTACCTGCATCTTCGGTGCAAAGGCAGCCCCTGCTTATGTGATAGCTAAGGACATCATCCACCTCATCCTTGTACTTGCTGAGATAATCAACAAGGATCCTGAGGTTAGCCCATATCTTAAGGTGGTTATGGTTTCAAACTACAATGTAAGCTATGCGGAGAAGATTATTCCTGCCTGCGATATATCTGAGCAGATTTCTCTTGCGTCCAAGGAGGCAAGTGGAACTTCTAACATGAAGTTTATGCTTAACGGTGCTATTACTCTTGGAACAGATGACGGTGCCAATGTAGAGATACACGACTTTGTAGGAGATGATAACATCTATATCTTTGGTGCGAAGTCTGATGAGGTAATTGAGCACTATAAGAAGGCTGATTATGTGTCTCGTGACATTTACAACAAGTCAAAGGTGGTAAAGGATGCAGTTGACTTCATCGTAAGTGATACGGTTACAAAGGTTGGTAACAAAGAGAACCTTGAAAGACTTTATAATGACCTTATAAATAAGGACTGGTTTATGGCTCTTCTTGACCTTGAGGCTTATATTGAGAAGAAGGACGAGATACTTAAGGATTATGCTGACAGAGAAAAAATGGAAGAGAATGGTTGTTGTAAATATGGCAAATGCCGGTTTCTTCTCGTCTGACAGAACAATAGAAGAATATAATAGAGATATCTGGAAACTGAGATAGTTTCAGGTAGCATATAACCGGGTGCCAAAAGCTTGAAGGCTGTTTTACTTTGTTAAAATGGATTTCAGATTTTGGCACCTGTCTTATAAACTATGCTAAATATAGGAGAAAGGACAATTTATGAGAAGTTGCGGAGTACTTTTACCGGTTAGTTCATTGCCTTCCGAATACGGTATTGGCTGTTTTTCAAAAGAGGCGTATGAATTTGTGGATAAGCTTTTTGAGGCAGGACAGGGCTACTGGCAGATACTGCCACTTGGACCAACAAGCTATGGAGACAGCCCATATCAGTCATTCTCTACCTATGCGGGCAATCCTTACTTTGTAGACCTTGCAGAGCTTAAGAATTTGGGTCTTATAAAAGAAGCTGAACTTAAAAAGTTTAATTTTGGCAAGAATGCCAAGTATGTAGACTATGCGAAGGTATATAATTCAAGATTTAAGGCACTCAAGATAGCCTTTGAGAATGCTAAGAAGCTTCTTAAAGCAGGTAAACTTAAGATAGAAGGTGGAGAGAGCTTTGAAGTATTTAAGAAGGCGAACAGCCTTTGGCTACCTGACTATTCACTTTTTATGGCTATTAAGGACTCGCTTGGCGGTATAGCTTGGAATGAGTGGGAAGAAGGACTTAGGCTTCGTGGGGCTGCTGCACTTAAGAAATATAAGGATAAGCTTGCTGATGAAGTTGAATTCTACGCATTTATACAGTGGATGTTTGACATACAATGGAAGAAGCTTAAAAAGTATGCAAATGAAAAGGGAATTAAGATAATAGGTGATGTGCCTATCTATGTTGCCTTTGACTCTGCTGATGCTTGGGCAAGCCCTGAACTTTTCCAGTTTGATGAGAAATTCATACCTACTGCGGTTGCAGGCTGCCCGCCTGACGCATTTCAGCAACGGGCCAGCTCTGGGGCAATCCTCTTTACGACTGGGATTATCACAAGAAGACAGGTTATGAATGGTGGATGAAGCGTATGGCAAGGGCATTTGACCTTTACGATACTGTAAGAATAGACCATTTTAGGGGATTTGACAGCTATTATTCTATTCCTTATGGAAGAAAAGATGCGGTTGTGGGTAAATGGAAGAAGGGAGCAGGCTTTGCTCTTTTTGCAAGGATGAAGGAAGTGCTTGGAGAGATGGATGTGATAGCTGAAGACCTTGGCTACCTCACACCTTCTGTAATAAAGCTTGTGAAGCGTACAGGGTATCCGGGAATGAAGGTAATCCACTTTGCGTTCTACGGTGGGGCTGAAACTACCTACCTCCCACATAATCATGTAGCAAATTCAGTTGTATATACAGGAACTCACGATAATGACACCACTCTTGGCTGGTACCGTTCTTTAACCAAGAAGGTAAGAGATTACACGAGAGAATATCTTAATATCCGGACTGAGGATGAAAATGAAATTGTATGGGATGTTATAAGAAGTGCTTATATGAGTGTGGGTAATCTTGCCATCATCCCTATGCAGGACTTCCTCTGCCTTGGAAGTGAAGCCAGAATCAATACTCCGTCTACGCTAGGTGGTAACTGGGAGTGGAGAATGGGCAAGAAGGACTTTACTGCAAAGCTTGCAAAGAGAATGAAAAAGCTTGCCATAACCTATGGCAGAGCAGCGGATGAGACTAAAGTTAAGTAAGGAGAATGAATGAATCCATTCACAATGTTAAAGTATAAATCACAGCTAGAGGGCAATCACCCAAAGGCTGCAGAATTTGTAAAAAGAGTTATATTGACCGGCCTTCCGGAGGGCACTATAGTTGAGGTTTCCATAACCAAACCGGGTGAGGACACCAAAACTACCAATGTTAAAGTGACCAGGGAAGACATCGAGCTTTTTGATGAAGCAAGGAAGAGTAAGGGAAAATAGAGTTACATTGTATTTTATTAAAGGGAGAGAGACCTAAGTCTTTTTCCTCTTTTTCTTGTATTTTTATGGAAAACCATGATATCATTAAACTGTTATTTGATTCTGTTTTTAATTGACTATTTCTTGGATTTCGTATCAGAAATCAAAAATCACATTAATTATGAAATGTCAGGGGTAATTTCGTGGCTTGTTTTTTGTACCCAAGATGAAGCAACTTCCTAAATATCTTTTATTTGGGGTAACTTATTGTGTATTACTACGAAAAGAGGTAAAATGAAAGAAAAAGACATAACAGAAAAGAAACTGCTCAGTTATAATGATGTATTCGCAGATGTCATTAATGGAACTATCTTTGAGGGGCAGGAAATTGTAAGGAGTGAAGACTTAACTGATGCAAATCCGGTTACTCAGTTTAAGGATGATAAAAATACTCACCGTGAGCAAATACGAGATGTTGCCAAATTATGGGAGAAAAAAGGTGTAATTTTTTCATTTATTGGCATAGAAAATCAAACAAGCCTAGATAGGGATATGATATTAAGAGTAATTTCTTATGATGGGGCGACATATAAGAATCAGATTGGGAATGAACATATATATCCGGTATTTACAATTGTAATATACTGGGGGAAAAATGAGTGGAAGGTTCCAACAACCCTCAAAGAAAGAATTGAGTGTCCTACTGAAATTATAGATATTGTTTCAGATTATAAATTTAAGCTGATTGATATGGCTAGACTCTCAGATGAAGAGATAGACAAATTTAGGGATGATTTTAAGTTTATTGCAGGAATTTTATCCAAGAAAAGAAATTATAGACCTCATGACTTGGATATAAAGCATCCTGAGGAAGTATTAGATTTGCTAGATGCGGTATTGCATGATAACAGATTTAAGAAAATTAAAAGTGAGATTGTCCGAATCAAAAAAGAAGGGAGAGATGTTGATATGTGTGAATTTTTAGATGAACTTGAGAAAAGAGGGATGGAAAAAGGAATAGAACAAGGAATGGAGAAAGGTGAAGAACAGGCGACATTCCGCATAGCAAAGAATTTTAAGGATAGTAAGGTAGATATAGAGATTATAGTAAAGGCGACTGGACTTACAAAGGAACAGATAGAAGCGCTGTAAAGAGACTGAGATTTTTTATTTTCCAAATCAAATATTTGTGATATACTATCATGGCATTAAATAAAGTGGAGGTGTTTATGGCTATAGAGAAGGAAGAGAACTTACCTTATATGGTGATTCCCGTTGATATGGAAGACGGAACCCAGATAGAATGTGAAGTACTTGCTATCTTTCCGGTGGGGGGCAAGCAGTATATTGCCCTTATTGATAAAGACAATGATGACAGCGATATATGGCTGTATAGATTTGTGCCGGTTGGAGATGAAGAATTCAATATAGAAGATATCGAGGATGATACGGAATTTGAGTTGGTAGAGGATGCCTTTAACAAAATGGTAGAGTTTGCGGAGATAGATGCTGTTATTGATGAAAAAGAGTAAAAAAGGGAATCCCTTAGGGATAAACCGTTAGATATAGGAGATAAGAAAATGAAACAGGTAAGAACAAGGTACGCACCAAGTCCAACAGGAAGGATGCACGTAGGTAACCTAAGAACAGCTCTTTATGAGTTTCTCATAGCTAGCATGCAGGAGGCTCATTTTTACTTAGAATAGAAGATACAGATAGGGAAAGATTTGTACCGGGAGCCCTTGATATCATTTACAAGACAATGAAGGAGACAGGTCTTAAGCATGATGAAGGTCCTGATATTGGCGGTGACTGTGGTCCTTATGTGCAGAGTGAGAGACAGGCTACGGGAATATATCTAAAGTATGCCAAAGAACTCGTAGAGAAGGGAGAGGCTTATTACTGCTTCTGCGACAAGGAAAGGCTTGAAAGTCTCAAGCAGACTATAGACGGGAAAGAGGTCATGGTCTATGACAAGCACTGCCTCCACCTTCCTAAGGAAGAAATAGAGAGAAATCTTGCTGAAGGCAAGCCTTATGTCATAAGACAGAATATTCCAAGAGAGGGTACTACCACATTTAAGGATGAGGTTTATGGCGAGATAACAGCTCCAAACTCAGAGCTTGACGACCAGATACTTATCAAGTCTGACGGCTATCCTACCTACAATTTCGCCAATGTAGTAGATGACCACCTTATGGGAATCACCCATGTAGTCCGTGGCAATGAGTATCTTTCATCTACACCTAAGTACAACAGGCTCTACGAAGCATTTGGCTGGGAAATCCCTACTTACATCCACTGCCCACTTATTACCAATGAAGAGCATCAGAAGCTCTCAAAGCGCAGCGGACACAGCTCCTATGAAGACCTTATCGAGCAGGGCTTTGTACCTGAGGCAGTTGTAAACTTCATAGCACTTCTTGGCTGGAGTGCTGAGAGCGGAACTGAGATATTTGACCTTGAAGGGCTTATCAGAGAGTTTGATTACACCAGAATTAATAAGTCGCCTGCTGTATTTGACATGGTTAAGCTTCGTTGGATGAACGGTGAGTACCTTAAGGCCATGGACCTTGAGAAGTTCTTTGAAATGGCGCTTCCATACATCAAAGAGGTGATTACAAAAGACCTCGACCTTAAGAAAATAGCTGAGCTTGTGAAGACAAGAATCGAAGTACTGCCTGACCTTAAGGAGCATATTGACTTCTTTGAGGAGCTTCCTGATTACGATATAGCTATGTATACTCACAAGAAAATGAAGACAACCTCTGAAAGCTCGCTTGTAGTTCTTCGTGACCTCCTTCCACTTCTTGAAGCAAGTAATGACTACTCCAGAGAGGGAGTTGAGGCTGTACTTATGGGCTACATCCAGGATAAAGGCATCAAGAACGGACAGGGACTTTGGCCGATAAGAACCGCTGTTTCAGGCAAACAGATGACACCTGGCGGGGCTTACGAGATAATGGAGATTCTTGGCAAGGAAGAAAGCCTAAGAAGAGTCAGAATAGGTATAGAAAAGCTTAGTAAGGCAGTAGAGGGCTAATTTAGGAGGAAGTGTGGAGTACAGTAAGCCACAGTTAGAAGCAGTAAGACACGTAGATGGCCTATGATGGTGCTTGCAGGGCCGGGCTCAGGGAAAACAGCTGTAATTACAGGTAGGGTTCGTTATCTCCTTGAGGAAATGAAGGTTCCACCTCAGACTATCCTTGTTATAACCTTCACAAAGGCAGCTGCTACAGAGATGAGGGAGCGCTTTATAAAGCTAATGGGAGAGTCAAAGGGAGTACAGTTTGCCACCTTTCATTCGATATTTTTTATGATACTGAGGGTGTCCTACGGTTACGGAGTAGACCGAATAATTAGTGAGGAAATGACGAGAAATTTCCTAAAAGAAAAAATAAGAACACTGGACCTTGAAGAAGGGGATGAAAAGGATTTTATCAAAAATGTAATTGGAGAGATAAGCAGGGTAAAATCAGAGGGAGTGGATATAGAAAACTATTATTCCATAAGCTGTCCGGAGGAAGCCTTTAGGGATATATTCAGGTCTTATGAGGCTTTTATGAAAGAGGAGAGGGCTGATTGACTTTGATGATATGATGATACTCTGTGACAAGCTTTTTAGTGATTATCCTCATATCCTTGAGGCTTGGCAGAGCAAGTTTACATACATCCTCATAGATGAATTTCAGGATGTGTCTAGGCTTCAGTTTGAGCTTGTAAGCAAGATGGCAAAGCCCCTTAACAACATTTTTATAGTGGGAGATGACGACCAGAGTATATACCGCTTCAGAGGCGCAAAGCCTGAGATTATGCTGGGTTTTGAAAGAATTTATCCAAATTGCAAAAAGGTTATATTAAATGAAAACTACCGTTCTACAGAAGCCATTCTTAACTTTGCAGGGAGCGTGATACATAAAAATAAACAGCGTTTTGACAAGAAAATAGTGGCTGCAAAGGGAGAGTCGGGAAGTCTGCCTGTGATAAAGAGCTTCCCGGATAGAAGAACTGAGGATACTGCCATAGTAAAGGATATAATAAAGTCTCACGAGGCTGGAATACCATTTTCTGAAATGGCCATTGTATATAGGACAAATGTGGCTGCAAGACCTGTAGTTACAAGCTTATAGAGTATAATATTCCATTTATCATGAAGGAGATGGCTCCAAGCATTTACAACCATTTTATAGCAAAGAATATAATGGACTATCTTGAAATAGCTAACGGAGACAGGTCAAGGAGCAGATTCTTAAACATAATGAACCGCCCAAACCGCTATTTGACAAGGGAAAGCCTTGCCGATGCAGTAACTCTAAATAGAGATAAGGTTGAATATGTGAGCTTCATAAGGTGGACTGATGCCTATAAGGGGAGGAACTGGATGGCTGAAAGAATCAATACACTTCAGTTTCATTTGGCAAAGCTAGCTGAACTTTCTCCCTTTGGCGCGATTCACTACATAAGAAAGGCTATTGGCTATGACAGGTTCTTGACAGAATACGCAGATGAAAGGCATATAGATGCTGAAGAGCTCTTTGACATATTGGAGGAAATTGAGGAGGCAGCGAAGCCTTATTCCACCCTCAAAGAATGGAAGAAGAGCATAGAAGAGTTCAATAAGAAGCAGAAGGAAGAGTTTGAAAAGAATAAGAATTCCGACAGAGATGCCGTAGTAATCTCAACAATGCATGGCTGCAAGGGATTAGAGTTTGAGAAGGTTTACATCCCTGAGGCTGTGGAAGGCATTATCCCTTACAAAAAGGCCATCAGGCAGTCGGATATAGAAGAGGGAGAGAAGACTCTTCTATGTAGCTATTACCAGAGCCAAGAAGGAGCTTATGATTACCTACCCTAAAAGCCTGTACGGAAAAGACAAGGAGGTTTCACCGTTTTTGAGGGAGTATCTGAGGTAGGGGGTGCAGGCAGCTTGAATGGCTAGGTGCAAGTGGCATGCTCCCTGCGTCTTATGCAGTAGTGGCCTGCGAGCCGTCTGTGGCGGGATTAGTAAAGAGAGAATTTAGAGCTGGGAACGGGTATTGGTATGGGTTAAATATGTCGGTTATAACTGACAAAAATTAGAAAATAAGAAAAGCGTCGGTTATAACTGACAAAATATAAAATTTGACTTGAATATCAGTTGTAACTGACATATAATACTATCATACGGGATTTTTATGGAGGAATCGGTATGATAAAACGAGAAAGATATATGCAGAGAATACGCCCGTTTATAGATAAAGACGTAATAAAGGTATTGACGGGTCTAAGAAGAGCCGGGAAATCCGTTATGCTTGAGCTTATCAAAGATGAACTTATTAAAAATGGAGTTAATGAAGAGAGATTTATCTCGTTTAATTTTGAATCTCTTGCAAATGAAAAATACTGTACTGCTAAAGCTCTGTATGAGGAACTTTGCAAAAGAATGAGTGATATTAAGGATAAGGCTTATATATTTTTGGATGAAATACAGGAAGTAGCTGACTGGGAAAAATGTATCAATTCGATGAGGGTTGACTACAACTGTGATATCTTCATTACAGGCTCTAATGCTAAGCTTCTTTCAGGCGAGCTTGCAACCTATCTTGGAGGAAGATATGTAGAATTTGTCATCTACCCATTTTCATTTGGAGAATACCTTGAAAGCCGAAGGATAAGTGAAGGTGACATTAGCATTTCTGAGGAGTTTAAGACCTACATAGACTTTGGCGGGATGCCGTTTCTTGGCAACTTAAATAAAGACAGGGAGGCATCTGTACAGTATCTACGTGATGTATATAATTCCGTAATATTAAAGGACGTTGTGAAACGCAACAATATCAGGGATGTTGAACTGTTAGAGAGGATAATCACCTTTGTTATGGCTAATGTAGGCCATACTTTTAGTGCGAGAAGCGTATCTAATTATCTGAAAAGTGAAAATAGAAAGGTCTCCGCAGAGACTGTATTAAACTATATAAAGGCCTGTGAAGAAGCCTATCTATTTTACAGATTTAATCGTGAGGACTTGGTTGGCAAAAAGATATTAACTATAAATGAAAAGTACTATATAGCGGATCATGGTCTTAGAGAGGCGGTGTATGGCGGCAATACCAGAGACATGGATCAGCTGCTTGAAAATATAGTCTGCATGGAGCTGCTTTGCAGAGGATATAATGTAACCATTGGGAAAGCAGGAGATAAAGAAATAGACTTCATTGCAGAAAAAGCGGGGGGATAAAATATACATTCAGGTAGCTTATCTTCTCCCTACAGAGGACACAATAAACCGAGAGTTTGGTGTATACGAAAGTATAAAGGACAATTACCCTAAGTATGTACTGTCGATGGATGAATTTGACTTAAGCAGAAATGGAGTAAAGCACTGTAATCTAAGGGAGTTTTTGCTTTTAGAGCAGTGGGGATAAAAATAAAGTAAATAAAAATTGACAAAACACCTCTTTATGTTTAATATTATTGACATAAGGAGGTTTTGTTATGCCTAAAAAATCAGTAGTGTTATTGCCTGAAACTGAAAATATACTTGCTCGGATGGGAGAGCAGATAAAATTAGCAAGACTGCGAAGAAGAATATCAGCTACGCTGGTTGCAGAAAGAGCAGGAGTAAGCAGGGCAACCCTTGTCGCTATAGAAAAAGGAGCACCATCTGTAGCTATAGGCTGCTATGCAGCAGTACTCCATGCACTTAACTATATGGACAAGGACTTGTTGCTGGTAGCAAAAGATGACGAACTTGGAAGAAAACTACAGGACTTGGGAATTATGGTGAATAAGAGAGTGAGGAAGGGATAGGAATGGAAAAAGAAAAAAAGATATATGTGTTTGCAGATTTTCTATCGTTTTCCAATGAGTTGGTAGGGACAATGTATGTTTCTCAAACTAGAGGCAAGGAGTTTTATTCTTTTGAGTACAATGAAAATTGGCTTGAACATAAGAAAATGCTCCTTGACCCTGATTTGCAGTTGTATAGAGGGAGACAGTATATAACTGATGACAAAAACATATTTGGAGTATTTGCAGACTCTTGTCCTGACAGATGGGGAAGACGGCTAATGAAAAGAAGGGAGGAGATAAGAGCAAAAAGGGAAGGAGTAAAACCTGAAAAACTCTTAGAGAGTGACTACCTGCTTGGGGTATATGATGAAGCAAGAATGGGAGGACTTAGATTTAAAACAGAATTGGAAGGGAATTTTTTATCAGATGATAAAGAATTTGCAACTCCCCCCTGGACCTCGCTTAGAGAGTTGGAGCAGGCATCTATAGCATTTGAAAATGATACTGATAGTCTGAATGAAAAATGGTTAAAACAATTGCTTGCACCTGGTTCATCTTTAGGAGGAGCGAGACCTAAGGCATCTGTAATGGCTCAGGATGGCTCACTCTGGATAGCTAAGTTCCCATCTAAACACGATGATTTTAACTCAGGTGCTTGGGAGATGGTTGCACATGAGCTGGCTGCTATGTTTGGGTTAGATGTTCCTGAAGCTAAGATAGAAAAGTTTTCAAAATTAGGAACTACTTTTCTTGTTAAACGCTTTGATAGAAAAGGCAGTCAGCGTGTACATTTTTCCTCTGCAATGACAATGCTTGGCAAAAAAGATGGTGCCGATATGGCGGATGGAAGCAGTTATCTTGAAATAGTCTCCTTCTTAAAAGCCAATGGTGTTAGGCCGCAAGCTGATTTGGTAGAGCTATGGAAGAGGATTGTACTTAGCATGGCTGTGTCTAATACAGATGATCATTTTAAGAATCACGGATTTATTTTGTCGGAAGATGGCTGGGAATTATCTCCGCTCTACGATGTAAATCCGGATATATACGGAGAATACTTGTCCTTAAATGTAGACTCTTATAATGCCGACATTAGTTTTGATTTAGCGATAGAGTCAGCAAAATATTACGGTTTAGATAAAGATGAGGCTGTTAGGCTTGTAGCATTGATTAAAGATATAGTTAGAAACAACTGGCAAAAGTTGGCAAAAAAATATGGTATAGGCAGAAGTGAGATTGATAGGATGAAAGCGGCCTTTAGGGCATGTGATGATTGAGGTGTTTTGTCAAACGCTTTACATTGTTTACAAAACACCTCTTATCCCAATGACACATCAAGAATCATCATGGTCACAAAGCCTACTGCGAAAAGGACTGTGCCTATATTGGAGTGTTTTCCCTCGGACATCTCTGGAATAAGCTCTTCTACCACTACATACATCATTGCCCCGGCTGCAAAGCTAAGGAAATATGGGAGCAAAGGCACGACCTGTGAAGCAAAGAGAATAGTTAGGACTGAACCGATAGGCTCAACAAGTCCCGACAAAACTCCGTAAATAAAGGTCTTCCACTTAGGCATGCCCTCAGCTCTAAGTGGCATAGATACAATGGCACCCTCAGGAAAATTCTGAATGGCAATACCTATAGCAAGAGCAAGGGCTCCAAAGTAAGTGATGGTACTGTTGCCATTAAGCCAGCCTGCATAGACTACACCTACTGCCATACCCTCAGGGATGTTGTGGAGTGTAACGGCAAGAACCAGCTTAAGAGAACGGCTGAGACGGCTTCCTTTAGGGCCCTCTTCTGTAAGGTCAAGGTGCATGTGAGGGGTAATTTCATCTAAAAGAAGTAAGAAACCAACGCCTATGAGAAAGCCTACGGCAGCAGGGATAAATGCAAACTTTCCAAAAGACTCCGACTGCTCAAGGGCAGGAACTAGCAGACTCCAAAAGGAGGCTGCCACCATCACCCCTGCAGCAAAGCCTGTCAGAGCCTTCTGAAGTTTTTCGCCCATGTTTTCTTTTAGAACAAATACCATGGCAGCACCAAGGGAGGTGCCGAGGAATGGTATCAGTATTCCTATCACCGTATTTATATACATTTAATGTCTCCTTTGTTGAAAATGGTTTGGTTTAATGCATTTATATTTTACACAATTTAATTGCAAAAGGAAGTTTGAGGAAATTTCAAGATTAATTTTTAACTGATTGCAAAAAGCTGGTATTATCATTTCATTATTAAAACACTTATTTGGAATTATTCGAAACAGTTTATTATTGCAGATTGTGTAATGAGAGATGTTTTTTGTAAATTCTGATTGCAATATCCTGAAAATGTGGTAAAATATAGATATTATATTTTGAGAGGTTTCAAGGGGATGAGAAGTGAAGTATTAATTGAAAGTAAATGGGACTCAGAGTTTCAATCATTACGCAATAGCAAAATAAAGAAAAAACACAGGCATTTGTTTTAAGCGCGCTTAAAATGGGTGCTTTTTGCGTTTAAAAGCTTCTTTAACACAAACAATGTTGTAACTAGAAATTTTAACTAGAAGTTTTTTAGAATGACATAAAGTGTCCATCTCAAATGATACAATGTAGATATCAAAGTGAGAGGGCAAGAAGATGGAAGAATATAAAGGTGATAAAGTAATGCGTACCTTACAGATGTACGCAAAGTTAATGGACGGGCACATTATATATAAGTCTGAAGAGGCAGCCTTTTATGGTGTAAATGAAAGGAGTATACAAAGAGACATAGACGATATCAGAAACTTTCTGGATGTGGATTCTGAGAGAACAGGTATAGAAAACTCTATTGTTTATGACAGGATAGAAAAGGGCTACAAGCTAGAGACTTTATATAAGATTAGACTAAGCAATAGCGAAGTCTTGGCTCTTTGCAAGATACTGCTAGATAGTAGGGCATTTACTAAGGTTAAAATGGTAGAAATGCTAAACAAGCTGATTACCTGTTGCGTACCTGAGACCAATCAGAAGCTTGTGCAGGACTTGATCCGTAATGAAGAATTTCACTATGTAGAGCCTCGTCACAAGTCGGATTTCATGGATAGAATGTGGCTTCTAGGTCAGGCAATAAGAGAAAATAAATATATTGAGATTGATTATTGCCGGTCTAAGGATAAGAAGGTAGTTAAGCGAAAAGTAAAGCCAGTAGCTATAATGTTTTCGGAGTACTATTTTTACCTAACCGCATTTATAGAAGATGAAGAAGTGAGGAAGAACTTTGATGTAATCAATGACTCATTTCCAACAATATACCGCATAGACAGAATAAAAGATATGAAAGTTTGTACTGAGAAATTCCATATCCCTTACAGTAGCAGATTTGAGGAGGGTGAGTTTAGAAAACGAATCCAATTTATGACTGGTGGCAGACTGACAAAGGTCAAGTTTAAGTACAAAGGAACTGATATAGATGCAATACTCGACAGATTGCCGACAGCCAAGGTGCTTGATGAGGATAATGGGGTTTATACAGTTCAGGCTGAGGTATTTGGAAAGGGAATTGAGATGTGGCTTAGGAGTCAGGGAGAGAATGTTGAGGTTGTGGAATAGGAGGGGGACTATGAATAAGGTTTCAAGTAAGTCAGATATTAAAGATAGTAAGAATAAGGTGACTATGAAAGTTTATGATTCTGTAGTAGCTGTTAATATTAACAAGGGGAAGAGTGCGAGAGAATTAAAGATGAGAAAAATTATGACAGACATAACTTCTGTAATTATCAAGGTGCCAGAAAAGAGCAAGTAACTATTTATTAAGAATATATCTACAAAAGAGAAAACTGGAATAATTTTTGGGAGGAACTTAGATGTCTAGAGTATTTCATTGGCTTATTGTTGACTTACTTGCAAAGATATTTGGGTGGGAAGAAAGAAAGGAAATTATATTATAATAAAACTGTTACAAAGGAGACTGGTTATGAATGATGTGATTGAAAAAAAAGCACTTAAAAAGCTAACGCCGCAAATATTAAAAAGAATGGGGAATCAATTTGTTGACAAAGTACCCGATGCTATGAATGCCCTTGCTCCAGTACTAGCAAAAAGAAATTATGATTACAGAGGTAGCAAAAAGCATTGGCTCCAGTATTATGCAATGTTACAGGAGATTTTATCGACTATTTGAAGGAATCCAATAGACTTGCAGTACAGCTAAATATAAAAAAACTATGATTTGGTTTCTAATGTTATATTTAATAATCCAGACATGAGTTTTGAAGAGAAAAAAGTTACTATTATTTTACTAAAAGAACAGGATAGGCAGGATAAGAATCAGAATAATAAGTTTAAACTTACAGCATTAGGTATTTTGGCAACTGTAGTAGGTGTACTTAAATTAGGTCCGACTTATATAGAAAAACGTTATGATTTTAAAAAACATGCAATAACTGAGAAGAGAAGGACAGATATAGCAAAATCACGTCATGAGATTTTTAAGCCACATAAAAAACAATCTTAAAAATAGTTTTAAGGAGTATTTATGCCAACATTTATACCACCTTACTTAGGTGAAGAAATCAAAAGCAATGCCGAAAAAAAGATGTATAACATCTTACAAGAACTTAACTTAAAAAATGCCTATATACTCCATTCTTTGGGGCTTCCAAAGCACAATCACAAAGCTTATGGAGAGATCGATTTTGTCATTGTTTGTGAATATGGAGTAGCCTGCCTCGAAATTAAAGGGGGTAGAGTGAAGTGTAGGGATGGAAACTGGTACTTTATAGATAGATATGGTATAGAGAGAACAAAGTATGAAGGACCATTTGCGCAGGTTGTTGGGAATATGTATAGCCTTGATAATATACTAAAAGATAAGTTTCATAATAGCAACAGACTTAGCAATATAACAATGGCCTGTGGTGTTGTTTTTCCGGACATTGAATTTAAACATAATGGACAGGAGTCCATTCCTGAAATAACTTTTGATAAATCAACTTCTGATATCGCAGTATATGTTAATAATATATTCAGGTATTGGGAAAAGAGAAAGTATAAAGACAAGGCCAAACTTTCGATACAAGATATCAAGAATATTGTAAATTTCTTAGAGGTGATTTTGTATTTGTACCAATGCTTTCTGACAGACTGAATGATGTTGAGAAAAAACTTGTAAGACTGACCTATGAGCAAACACAGCTTATGCAGGCTTTATCTATGAATGCGCACCTAATGATAGAAGGAAAGGCAGGAACCGGGAAGACACTTCTGGCTACAGACTATGCGAAGAAAAGAGCTGCTGAAGGTAAAAAAGTGTTGTATTTGACATTTAATAAGAATCTCTCTAACAATGTGAACTCTCAAATTGGAGAAATTGAAAATCTTAAGGTGATTAATATTCACGCCCTGTTCGGTGAATATGTAAAGGTTGATAATGATAAATTAAATGCAAATCCTAGCAAATACTTTTCAGAAGATTTACCTGAAGAGGTATTGGATTATTTGTCCATTCTTTCTGATAGTGAAATTGATAAGCTTAATTATGATGTGCTTGTAATGGATGAAGGACAGGATATACTAAAACCAGATTATTTATATCCTTTAGACACTATTTTAAGGGGTGGCTTTGATAAAGGGAACTGGGCAGTGTTTTATGATCCTGATCAAAACATTTACAACCCAGAGTATGAGGCTGGAATGGAGATAATTAATGGTTTTCACTCAGCTCATTTTAAGCTTAGGATTAATTGTAGAAATACCATTCAAATAGGGACATACAGTTCTATGCTTAGCGGAATTAAGTTGGATGAATTCATTAAGGAGAATGGTGAGGAAGTTATAAAACTAAGTTATAAGACCGTTGAAGAATACAAAAAAAAGATTGATGACATACTTGAAGAATTTAAAAAAGAAAATGTAAGTTTAAGAGATGTTGTCTTTCTTGCACCTCATAGGTATAAAAACTCTATTTTGTCAGAAATGGAAATAGAAGTAAATGAATTGGGAAAACCGGAAATTGATAAAAATATCCCGTACTTTTCAACTATTCAAGGCTTCAAAGGTCTAGATTCGAAAATTGTAATTTTGGTAGATATTGAAACTATTAAACCTGAGAATTATTCTAGGTTCATTTATATCGCAGGGACAAGGGCGAGGACTTTGCTTTTATGTGATAGCTTTTGAAAAATTTTTGGAACTTAAGAGAATAGGGGGATAAAGGTGAGGTTTATAAAATGGGTTGATGAAATTACTAAAAACCATAAAAATGAAAAGGAAGTAAAGAAATGCTTTAAATTTACTACTAAGGGTTATAAGGAGTTTAGGAACTTAGCAGATCCTACAGGTATTAATTTAGCAAATCTGGAGATTATTGACTTGACTAAAGATGAGGTGTAAGAAATTGAATAGTTGTTTCTCTGAAGTATAGGTTTTAAAAAGATATTAATGAAACTTTACGCTAATATTTAGACATAGTCTTTTTTTCAGGTATATTTTGAGGGACGTATTTCTAAATGGAGAAACATTAACCCATTCTGGAAGTGGGAAGGATATGTCGAAATAAAAGGTGTCAATCTTGATGAGAATGTTGAAGAAATCGTATAGTAAATGCCTATTATGACAAATAGAAATCACATCAGTCTAGGGAAAAAGGTTACATTATAAACTGAATATTAATAACTACTTAGAGTTAGTTGCGATAAAATGTAGAAGGTAGGTTGTAGTATTAATTGATGTCTTGTCAGTGGTACAAAAATATTAAGAATTGCAAATGGTTTGTAGTATTACTGTAGCTTTATTCTTAATCGAAAAGATTAAGTTAATTTTTTGGATTAGTTACGACTCTAAACAGGAGGAAGAAGAAATGGTTAACAGAAATGTTTTTGATGAATTGATTGATAGAATGGGTGCAGTATATTCTCATCATAAGGGACTTGATTTTGAATCTTCATTGAAACAGATAAAAAAACTCTTAAGGATAAATTTGATATTAAAATGATGTTTGTTGGTCATTTTAGTGCAGGCAAGAGTTCACTACTAAATATGCTTATTGGCAGGTCAGAGTTTCTTAAAGAAGCACAGGAACCACAAACTGCTATTGCAACAGAATTAGTATATGATGAGATAGAAAAGGCATATGCCTATGATATTTCAGGAAATAAGGCTGAAATCGAATTTGGGCAAGAATGCTCCGCACAAGATTATGATCATTTAGAATATAGAATATGTTCAGATAATTTGAGTAAAATTGGTGATTTTACAATTGTTGATACACCAGGGTTCGATGCTGGTATTGAAGCACATGCTAAGGCGCTAGCGAACTATATCGGAATAGGTTCTGCCTATTTGGTGGTAGTGGATCAAGAAAAAGGTGGAATTGATGGTACTACTTTAGAATTTATTCGGGAGATATCAAATTATAGTAAGCAGATATCAATACTTGTTAATAAGTGCGACAAGATAACTACTGATGTTGCAGAAAATATTGCAGAGTCAGCAAGAAATACATTATCAGCACATGGATTTAATTACAAAGTATATACGGTGTCAAAAAGAGATGTGAATATAGCCAGTAATTTGATTGAAATAATCTCTGAGTTTAATACACAAGCTGCTTTTTGATAAAGAAATGGTAAAGAGACTAAGTGTAGAATTAATAAATACTGGGAAAATTCTTTCTGTATTACAGAAAAAAAATTATTTGGACACATTTGATTTAGATGCAGATATTGCAGCATATATAAGATTGGAAGAACAATTAGTTGATACTTTTGAAACAAAAAGAAGCTGCAAGAGAAGATCTCAATAATACTACACAAGAAGTGACTAATAAAGTTAGGAGTATATTAATTGCAAGGACAGAGTCTATAGTTGAAGCACTTCTTAGTGGAAATCAGGTTGCAGCACAAGCAATTATTCTCGAAACTGTTCGACCTATTATGCTTTCAACAATGAAAGATATAAGTATTAGACAAATTGATAGTGTTACAGACTCTCTCGATTTTACAGGATTGATAAGTGAAGGAGAGGAAGTGGATTTGTCTTCTATTGCAGTAAATATTGCAAACAATATTAAGAATATGATTGTTGAAGGTACTTTTGAGACAAAGGGTATTGACGTAGATAATAAAGATAAGAAAGGGCAAACATTTTATCATGTTATTACTGGAATTGCCGCTATAGCGACGGATATTATTGCGCCTTGGATTGAAGTGATTATAATACTCTTGCCAGATGTTGTGAATTTACTTCAGGGATTATTTGGTGAGACAGATGCGGAATTAGCAAAACATAGGTTTGTTAACAATGTGATTCCGCAGATAATGAATAAAATGTATCCGCAGATTAAGCAGAATGTGGATACAACGACAAAGATGGTGCTTGATGAGTATGAAAAATTACTTACCGAAAAACTGGGAAATATAAAGGTAAGTTTAAAAGAAGCACAACAAAAGAAGAAAGATAAGGTTCAGGAATATGAGCAGTATAAAGTAGATATTGTAAATGATATTACACTTATTGAGAATATGCTTGATGAATTGGGGAGGATGGTAAATGTCTATTGACTATGAAAAGGCAAATAAATATCTTGCATCAGTGAGAAATGTAGAAGCAACATTGAACAGTAGTGAAGAATTATTTGATACTGAAAAACTAATTGAATTTAAACAGATTACCTCTGCACTTGAGCAGAACATTGAAATAGCAAAAAGTGATGCGAGAAAGCTTAGCATAGGTATTGTAGGAGCAGTAAAAGCAGGTAAATCATCATTTCTTAATTCCTGTATTTTTGATGGAGAAGACTATCTCCCCAAAGCGGCTACACCGATGACGGCGGCACTGACAAGGATTACATATTCTGAAACGCCAAAAGCTATTATTCATTTCTATACAAATGAGGATTGGGAAACAATACAAAAACATTCTGAATTGTATGATGAGGCGTTAGATAAAGGTTATAAAGAATATTGTAAAATGATAAATGAGCAAAATATGATTGCTGCACAATATGGTGGTAAAGTAAACTATAATCCGCCAATGAGTAAGCAACAATTTGAAATTGAATTTAAATGTAAATCGGAAAATCAGAGAGGTGCTAAGGAACTTACCAAAATGGTACAAGATCCAATTTTGTTGGAAAAACTGGGAACAACTGATGAAGTTGAAGGAGATATTATACAAAAACTTAATGACTACGTAGGGGCAAATGGACATTATACACCTATTGTAAGTTATGTAGAATTACAAGTAGATAATCAATATGTCAAAGATTTTGAAATTGTTGATACACCAGGCTTAAATGATCCTATTGTATCGCGTGGTATTAGGACAAAGCAGTTTTTACGTTATTGTGATGTTGTGCTTCTGCTATCTCCTTGTAGTCAGTTTATGGATTCAAGAACGGTAACACTCATGGCTAGTAGTCTTCCCAGTGCAGGTGTTAAAGAAATTATTGTTGTTGGAAGTAAACTTGATTCAGGCATTCTTAATGAAAATGACAATGATTTTGCTAAGGCATATAAAAAATCTATAGCAAGTTATAAATCACAATTCAAAAAGAATTTGGAACAAGCGAAGAATACTGGAAAGCATATCGATATATTAGGCAAAATGAGTGCTGAAATGGTCTTATTTGTGTCATCTTCTTGCTTTGCCATAGATAAAAAGATAAAAGCCAATATTGTGTTAGATGATAATGAACATAATATTTACAACAATTTACACGGAAGATTTCCGAATTTTAAGGATGATTATTTAACTTCGTTAGGTGGATTTAATAGCATAAAAAAAGCGTTAAATGCGGTGTTAGACAGAAAGAAAGAAATTATTGACGGAAAAAAATTCAGATTTATTGGAACGTGTTAGACTTAATCATCTGCGTATCTTGGAAAAAAATATTGCAGGAGACTGTGTCAAGTAGAACCAAGCTAGAAACTACTTCTGCAGAAGAGTTAAAACAGAAGTCTAACAATATTAGAGATATAATTGATTCGTCTAGGGATAAGTTAATGCATATTTTTGATAATGCAATAATCAAGTGTGATGAAAAAGTACAGCATATTTTACCACAGTTGACTGCAGAGAAAGGACAACATAAAAGACTTGTAGTTAAAACAACATCAAAAGATGAGCTTGAGACTCAAAATGTTGGATTGTTCGGTTGGAAAAAAGAAATTGTACATTTAACAGTTACAAACAATATCGCAGATATTTCTTCAGTCGTCGAGAATATTGAAATGTATTCTGCCAAATGTCATTCTTTTGTCAACGGTGAATTTAAAAATATCTTTAACAAAGAGAAATTTGCTCAGGATATTAAAAATGTTGTATTAAAAGCATTTAGCCAGAGTCAGAAGGAATTTGACGAGGATGATATATTATTACCACTTCAAAATGTGTTGGATAAAATATCTATTCCACATATCACATTTGATTCTACACCGTATATAGATGAGCTAGAAACTAGATTTAAGGAAGGATATGCGAAAGATGAAGCAATACATGAACTAAATGTTTTACAAAGTAGGTTGTTGAATGATATTGAGAAGGATATTTCAACACAACTGGCAAATGAGTTAAAAGAAATAAAAAAGACACTAGAAACCCAAGCGGTACTTTTTGCAGATCAAATCGAAAATGAGTTTTGTGGTGAATTAGAAAAATTGCAAGGACAAGTTGAAGAAAGAGAAAAGTATATTGAGAAATACCATGAATTTGCAAAATCAATAAAAGATTTGAAAGCGAAGTTATAGTTTTATATTAGTAGTTAAGGTGTCTATCTGAATTAAAACAGATAGACACAATTATTTTTATAAGAGGTGAGTAAAAATGCCATTTGATGTAGAATTTGATAATGAAATTGATTTGAATATTTTGTTTGAAGATATTGATGTTCCAAATGAAAATATGTATATTTCAATGAAGATAAAGCAGTAGAATTGATTGCGGAACTAATAAATAATAACTCTGATACATCGGCACGCTTCCGTAGAAGAATAGAGAAAAAAATAAATGATTTATTTTTCATTATTCTCGGAAGTAACAATAAAAGATGAAATGATTATTTACGAAAAATTTTTTTGAATTTATGCTCTAGACTTTCGGAAAGAAAGAAGATACAGAAATTACATAATAAAGTTGTTATAAGTTTTTGGTGGGAGAGTAAGCTCGGGTAAATCAAAAATTTATCAATACTATTTCTGGAATTGGAAATAAGCTTCCAGTAGACCAAAAACAACGACAGCAATACCAACATATATTATTAAGTCGAAGGAAGATAAAATTTACGCCAATAGTGTTTATGGCTACTCGTCAGAAATAAGTAAAGAAGCAATGAATGCAATGGCGATGAGTTTGATGCTGTATATGGCATTGGTTTTCCAGCATTTGTAGATAGTATAATTATTGAATCAAATGAATATTTATTACCTGAAGAAATAGCTTTTGTTAGATACTCCTGGATATACTAAATATGATGAAGATAATAATTCTAGAAAAAGTAGTATCCGACAGAGAAAAGGCTTTCGAGCAATTAAGTATTTCAGATTATTTGATTTGGTTAATTGATATGAGATACTGGTGCTATAACTGAAGATGATATACAATTTATTGAATCATTACACATTAAAACTCCGATATTAATCATCTTTACAAAGGCTGATTTAAAGCCTCAAAAATGAAGTTGAACAAATAATAACGGTTGCAAGAGATATGATTAGTAAAACAAAAATAGATTGTTTTGGAATAACTGCATATTCTGCAAATGATGAAAAAGAATATGGTACTAATGAAATCATAAAGTTTTTTTAATTATACAACGAGTGGAAATATTAGACAAAATGATATTATTACTGAATTTAAAAATGTAGAAATAGAGTTGCGTGAGGCAATTAGGTTAGAAATAAAACAGGCTCAGAATACTGAAAAAAACATTGTTTAATTATATTTCTAACTCAAAACAAATAATGGACATAAAATCGTTGACTAAGTTATAGGGGCAAATCAAATCAAAATGGTTATATGTTGAACAACTTATTAAAGCAATATGATATTAAAATTAGAGAAATTAAAGAGGAAATTAATGAATTCTTCTTGGAAGGGTATGATTATGATGACTGATACTTCTAAATATTTATCTATTCTCGCAAAGGTAATGCGTAATAAATGTCTCTTAGAGGAAAATAAAATTAGAGAGAGTTATGATAAATTGTATTATCTAATTCATACGAGGTTAACTGAAATCCTACAAATATCTATGTATCCTTATACTCTGATGTAGTCCAGCGTACGGAGAATATGCTAAAAAGCAATGGAATCATTATATTCATGTAATGAAATTATTGAAAAATGCTTGTGGGTTTCATCATATATTACCACAGATATATTTGAAATCTGTGATTCATTAATGGAGAGTAGTGATTTTTACATCTCTATTTAAAAAGATTCATACACAAATTCCTCTTGTAATTGTTGATACGGATGGGATAGATTATATTGAAGTAGTAAATTACGCTAATATAAGGATAATGCTAAGTGCAAGTGAATTTACTTTTTTTGGTTATTGAAAGTGGTAAACGAAAAATTGCTTTGAATAAAGTGGTACAATTTATAATAGTTCACACTAAAATGAAAGATTCCTCACTCTGTATTATTTTCAGATAATTTATATTTACATGCAGAACAACTTTTTGCACGAGCACTGTCTGGGAGACTAGTATATCTTGATGATGACGGGATTAATGGAATTAATAAGCGAAAGGCTGTTAAAAAGCTTCGCTATTATTAAGTAAAAAGAATTATTTTGGATGCCATTAATAATCCTAATGTAAACAAGTACGATATAGTTCGCATAGACGAGATTGAAAATTTTTGTAAGTAGCTATGTTAAACCAGTATTATATGGTTTTTGGGAAGAGTGGATTTTCGATAGAAATGAAGATTATAGAATATTATGAATCTCAACTTGAGCAATCAAAATCTATTCTACAAGAAGTTATAGGGGATATTGTTCGTTTTAGGGATAGTAATGACGGTACACTAAAGTCAATCAAATTATTGGAGGAAAGTAGAGAAAAGAAACTTAAAGTAGAGAAAACCAATTTATATAAGATTTTTAAAACAATAGATGAACTAGTTTTTGCAAATTTGTTTTGGAGTTAGGGGAAAAACTTTGTTGCTGATAAGATAATTTCTAAAGATGTGTTTGATAATTTGTTCACTGCAATGTTTTGCTGTAAAACTTTTAATAGTGGAATGGGAGAGAGAATTATATCAAAAATTGTATTCGCTTGGATATGATAATTATGATCTTATAAATGCATATATACAATCGACTCAAGGCACTACATATTCAGTTTTGAAGCCATTGATATACAAAAAGCACGAGTGGGGAAAAAGCAAAGATGCTACTATTCATTCTAGATCCTGATAAAATTAAGGAAGAAGCGCTAAAAAAATATGTGAATGTTTTGGGGAAAAAAATTGTAGTAGTGGAAGAGAATTATATGCTAAAAGCATTAACTGTGACAGAAGGTGAAAGACAATATCATTTTCAAGATAGTCTAAGGAAAGGCTACGATGGCAGCAGGAGATAGGTTGATAGGCATGTATAAAAATGGTAGGAGAGGTGTTAACCTAAAAACATTAGCTAATTTTTTAGTTCCTGAAGCGTGTATGATTTTAGCAGAAGAAAATATGAATAAGTATACTAGAAAAAGGAGATTCATTAATTTAACAGATAAATGGTTTACATATTATAAAATTGCAGCAGCAAGTCAATATATACCTGCAATTGCCAAGATAATCGATATTATTTTTGAGTCGAGGTTTAATTCGGGATACCAAATTCTGAAAAGCGAAATAAATAAAGATAAATATGATGAAATGATTGAAAATGGGCGTGTTATTTGTATGCTTTGCTATTACTTGATTTCTAAAATGTATAATCAAACTTATTATCAAGAGATATTGGGTATTGTATTGTTTAGTTTAAATGAGGATCTTTCTGGTGCGATGAGATTTTTGTCAAATGCTAAAACTGCCCTTGGATTGTATTGCAAAGGAAATATGTATGAGTTTGGTGGTGGTGTAGCAATTGATTTGGATGAAGCTATAAAAAATTATGAGCAGTCAATAAAAAAATGCAACCGTCACCAAAAACTGAAAAAGAGGTTAGTTGCTTGTCTAGGTAAGAAGGAACGTAACAAGTATGCAGATGAAGTAAATGATTATTATCGAGACGATAAAAAATATCGTTCGGTATCAACATATAAAAGCTCTGCAACTGTTGATGAAGGATGCTTTGTACCAAAGACGAGAATTCTTATGGCTGATGGTTCATATTGCGAAGTTGAAAAAATAAAAGTTGATGATTCAGTCATGGTTTATGACCATTATAACGGAAAATTATGTTGTGAGAAAATTGTGGCTAATGTCTCATGAAAATACTGGTGAAAAGATGTTTGACATAATAAGTCTGATATTCGAAGATGATAGTATATTATCACTTGTAAAATCACGATGCTATTTTCGATGCAGATGAGAATAGGTATGTTTGGATAACTGCAGACAATGTAAGCAATTATATAGGTCATAGCTTTATCTGCGTTATGGACAGTAAAATTACTACAAAACAGTTACTTAATTATGATATTGTACGAGATAATATAAAGTACTATATGCCAATAAGTAAAATTCATCTTAATGTAATTGCAGAAGGTGTTTTAACAATACCACCTACAAAAATGACAGTTAATATGTTTGAATTTAAAGAATATATGATTTATAATACAGATATAGTGAAGATGTGTGGTTGGACAACATATGATGACATAAAATCGTTGGTTACAATTGAAGAGTATGAATGTTTGCCTTGTAAGTATCTTAATGCCGTATGTATGTTAAAAAGGTTTATCTATTGATGATTTTATGGAGGCAATTAATTTATATAGGGAGCAAGAGAAATATAATATTATTATGTAGTAAAAAAAGATAATTTCTAGGAGTATCATTATGAACCAGAGCTCAAGAATAGGATAGTACTCCTACATATTGAAGACGGAAGAAAGCTTAAAGTATTACTGGTGGATATTGTGTTTCGCTTGCAAGCATCGCAAACTGGATAAACCAGTTTCGAAATGAAAGCAAACCCAATGAAGAAGCCAAAGCAGACTATGATTTTATGGAGGAGAATCGCAATCTAAAAAACGAGCCTGTGAAACTTTTTCTGTAAATAGCTATTAAGCAACAGGTCTTCTATGATAAAATATAAATCATAGGAGATCTTTTATTATGGCAAAAAGAGAAAAGAAACCGGTACGCAAGGTTGTAATGACTGAAGGTAAAAGAAACATCATTCAGCAACTACTTCAAGAGTATGATACCTAAACAGCTGAAGACATTCAGGATGCGATTAAAGATTTGTTGGATGGAACCATTAAAGAGGCGGTAGAAGAAATGAATGAACGTCTGAAGGTTTCGTTTCTGATGTAACGGATAAAATCATGCCTCATATTGAAGACTGGTAAGCAGATTGTTAGATGGAGTTTATCAATTCCTTTATATTAATCCTATCTATTATTATGTCCGTTATAATGGTGTAATAAGGCAGCTATTGGATTCGCCTTTCTTAAAACAAATATCAAAGGTGTATTGCCTATCAGGTTTGTAATATATTAAAATGTGTGCCTGATAAAGACTGGAGAGTGTTTTTGACCCCATTTGACAACCCACCCCCTTCCCTTATACAATAGCCTTAGAAAAGAGGTAACTATATGCAAACAATAACTCCGACTACGGTCTTAATGAAGTAGAATTTGCCATATTTTGTATAGAAAATGTTGCAGCTGCGCTTAATAAAAATGCTGTCATAACTTATGATGCATTAAAGAATTCAGGGATTTTACACGAATACATCTTTGCTTGTTATGATGTGCTCCACACACAGGGAAAGGAGTATATTGTAAATGACATAATAGAGCTTATGAAGAGAAAAGGGGTAGAATTATGATTTTATATCATGGCTCATATCTTGAGGTACCTAAGCCGGACTTAGAGCATTCGAGGCTGAATGTTGACTTCGGAAAGGGCTTTTATACCACGCCAATTCTCGAACAAGCTGAGAATTGGTGTAAAAAGGTTAGAAGTGAAGGTAAGGAAGGAATTGTGTCGGTATATGAATTTAGCGAAGAGGCTTTTGTCAGCTTAAAGACCTTGAAATTTGATTCATATTCGGAAGAATGGCTGGATTTTGTAGTAAACTGCAGACTTAGTAAAGATAAGTCTGATTATGATATCGTTATTGGTGGTGTAGCCAATGATAAAGTATTCAATACCATTGAATTGTTTTTTGATGGACTTATTGAGAAAAAAGAGGCAATAAACCGTCTGCGTTATGAGAAACCAAACTTGCAGGTTTGTTTTCGTTCGGAAGAATCGCTCAAATATCTCCATTTTGAAAGGAGCAATATAGTATGCTAGCACACCCAATCCTTTTACAAAAGAAATATGCAAGAATTGTAGTAGCCTATGCAAAAGAGCGTAATAAAACGGTTGAAGAAGCCTTGGATTATTTTTATCACTCTATAGTTTACACACTTATGAGTCAGGGAATATCCAATATGCATTGTATGAGCGATGCCTATCTAGTCGAAGAACTTATTTTAAGGGAAACTGCCCCCCCACAATCTTAGAAAAGAATAAACATTATGAAACCAACCAATATACTCACTTACCTTGATGAAACTGCCACAAGCTACCCCGACAAGCCATCATTTATAGGTGAAGCTTCCGCCTTGACCTTTTTGGAGCTTAAATCGAAAACCGAAGCTATAGGAAGCTTTATAGCTGATAAAAATATCTATAACGAGCCTATACTTGTCTTTATGGAGAAGTCCCCTGAGGAGGTTTCTGCCCTTTTGGGAGTAGTCCGCTCGGGGAATTTTTATGTGGCGTTAGACCTTGATATGCCTGAGGTTAGGCTTGACGCCATCATGGCTATAACTAAAGCAAAGCTTATGATAGTTGACGGACATACTAAGGAAAAGGCTAAAAGCCTTGGATTTAGTGGAGATATTTGTAGCTATGAGGAAGCTCTAAGCAGGCAAGCTAATGATGAGTTATTGCTGGAGATAAGCCATAAGGCAAAAGAGACTGACACTATTTACCTGGTATTTACCTCAGGCTCTACAGGAGTACCAAAGGGAGTGGTGGCAAGCCATAGGAATGTGATTGACTACATAGAGGGGCTTGGCAAGGTCTTAGGATGTGATGAGAATACTATTTTTGGCAATCAGGCGCCACTCTACCTTGATGCAAGCCTAAAGGATGTCTATACCACGCTAAAATACGGGGCTGTTACATATTTTATTCCTAAGAAGCTATTTATGTCTCCGGTTATGCTCATAGAATACCTTAATGAACATAAGATAAACACTATTTGCTTTGTATCCTCTGCCCTTACCATATTTACTAAGCTATCAACCTTTGACATAGCAAAGCCTGAGTACCTAAAGGTTATTGCCTTTGGCGGTGAAGTATTGTCTATTAGCCATTTGAAACAGTGGATGAAAGCCTGCCCTAGGGCAAGATTTATCAATCTGTACGGTGCAACTGAGTGTACAGGGATGAGCTGTTATTATGTGGTTTATGATGTGGAGAAACTGGAAAACTGTATACCTATCGGGAAACCGCTTTCCGATACGGAGATTTTTCTCATAGATGAAGAGGGTAACCTTATAGCAAATCGGCTTCCTGGTGCAGGAATTTCCTCGAAGGACGAAGAAAGTTACCACACAGTAAAACAGTCTGCTGAAATGGAGATTTTAAGGCATAAAGGCGAAATCTGCATAGGTGGCACAGGGCTTTCTTCAGGCTACTACAAAGATGAGGAGAGGACAAAGGAGAAATTTGTAAACTACACATTAACAGACGGCAGGTCTATACTCCTTTACAAAACAGGCGACATAGGCTACTTTGGAGAGGATGGAGAGCTTTATTTTGCAGGAAGAGGGGACAATCAGATAAAGCACAGAGGCTATAGGATTGAACTGGAGGAGATAGAAGCCTGTGGAGGTGCATTTGAGGGAGTTGACAGAGGATGCTGTATTTATAACCCTGAAAAGGAGGTTATAACATTTTTCTACGAGGGTAGAACGGAAAAAACCAAGGTAAAGGAGAATTTTAGAAATAAACTTGCCTCCTATATGGTTCCGGGCAAGGTAGTTAAGCTTGATAAGCTTCCGATTATGGCAGGCGGTAAGATAGACAGGAAGGCTTTATCAAAACTCATTTAAAAATATTCGCCAAAGTGTTATAGTTATGTGTTAGTATTTTAAAAGTAAATGGGGAAGCTATAGCAATCCCATATCACAGGTTATTTTAAGGAGAGCCTTTATGAATAAGACTGAATTACTTGACATTTTGCAGGACATCCACCCGGAGGTTGATTATGAAAAGGAGAAAAGCCTCATAGATAGCGGGATATTTGACTCATTTGACATAGTGACTCTCGTATCGGAAATCGCAGAGGAATTTGATATAAAGGTGCCTGCCAATGAGATTACGCCCGACAACTTTAACTCACTTGAAGCGATTATTACCCTTTTAGAGGAATTGGAGTAGAGATGCTATTCGTATCTTATGGATTTATAGCCTTTTTAATAGCGTTCATTATCTGCTATTATACTGTATTTAAGCGGTTTCAGTGGCAGTTTTTGCTCTTTGCGGGCCTTTCATTTTACTTCTATGCCGGCAAAGTCTATCTCATATATATGGCTCTGGTTACGGCCGGAGTCTGGTTTGCAAGCCTTAAAATAGACGATATCTATGTGAATATATCTAAAAGAAATTCAGAGTTAAAAGCGGAGGGAAAGCACCGATTCACTGCCTCAGGTAAGGGGAAAAAATGGCTGTACATCGGTCTTATTTTCAGCCTTGGAACCCTCATAGTGGTAAAATATGCTGACTTTGTCATTGCCAATATCAACTCCATATCATATGCACTTACAGGCGGGGGAGGATTTAAGTTCCTTAACCTCATTTTACCTATGGGAATTTCTTTCTACACCTTTAAGAGCATCAGCTATCTCGTGGATGTATACCGCAAGAAATACAGAGCTGAGAGAAATTTTTTTAAGTTCGCCCTTTACATATCATTTTTCCCACAGCTGATTCAAGGCCCTATAAGCAGGTTTGACCATATCTCTGAGTCTCTTTTTACAAGGCATAATTACAATCACAAAGACTTTGTCAGAGGGCTTTACAGGCTGTTATGGGGATACTTTAAGAAAATGGTAATCGCAGACCGCATCTTACCTGCAGTTCTTACCATTGTTTCTGACTCTGAGACCTATAACGGAGCCTTTGCCCTTATGGGAATTATGTTTTATGCACTGCAGATATATGCGGACTTTTCAGGCGGAATAGACATCACCATAGCCATAGCGGAAATGCTTGGAATCAAGGTGGAGGAGAACTTCATCAGACCGTATTTTTCAAAAAATGTTAAGGAATACTGGAGGCGCTGGCACATAACCATGGGGGCTTGGTTTAGGGACTATGTCTTCTATCCACTTTCCGTATCGTCATTTATGCTTAAGCTGTCAAAGTTCTCCAGAAAGCGTCTTGGGAAAAACATAGGAAAGCGTGTGCCTGTCTACATTTCAGCACTTACAGTCTGGTTCCTCACAGGACTTTGGCATGGAGCAGGCTGGAACTTTGTAGTATGGGGACTCCTAAATGGACTCTGCATACTGATATCTGACGAGCTTAAGCCTGTCTTTGCGACTTTTCACAAACTTATTCCGATAAAGAAGCTCCCGTTTAGAGCTTACGATGCATTTTCAGCCATCCGCACCGTATTTATAATGAGCAGTATCAGAATGCTTGACTGTTACGGCGATGTAGAAGTGACTTTTAAGGCATTTTTTAGTATATTTTGGGTAAATAATTGGGGAAAGGCGGTAGTCACCGACCTTGGGATAACTACAGCTGATTACCTCGTTTTAGCTGTGGGAGTAGTTATTTTATTTGTGGTAAGTCTTGCCTCAAGAACTACTGATATAAGAGACAGGATATTAGCTAAAGATGAGATTGTCTGGTACCCTGTGCTTGCCCTGCTTTTTGTAACGATTCTGATTTTTGGAGTCTACGGTATAGGCTATGACAGCTCACAGTTCATATACAACAGGTTTTAGGAGGAGGAATGAAGAGGAAAATATATATAATTTCTACCGTTTGTCTTAACATTGTCATTCTTTTTCTTATTCAGAGACTGCTCCTTCCTAAGTATGTGGAGAACAATCCTGAAGGGGCGCTTATCAGTGAGTATTATGATGTGAAAAAAGACCACGACCTGCTCTTCGTGGGGGACTGCGAAGTCTATGAAAGCTTTTCGCCGGAGGTTCTTAGTAAGGAATATGGCATCAAGTCCTACATAAGGGGAAGTGCCAACCAGCTTATATGGCAGTCTTACTATCTTCTTGAAGAAATGCTTAAGTATGAGAAGCCAAAGACCGTAGTTTACAATGTGCTTGCAATGAAGTACGCTAGGGCTCAAAAGGAGAGCTACAACCGCATGACTCTTGATGGTATGAGGTGGTCTGCTTCTAAGGTGGAGGCAGTCAAGGCTTCTATGCTTCCTGAGGAGAAGTTTATCACCTATGTCTTTCCTCTGCTTCGTTTCCACTCACGCTGGAGTGAGCTTACGAGTCAGGACTTTAAGTATATTTTCACCAAGCCAAAGGTGTCTGAGGACGGCTACCTTGTGAATAAAGGGATACATCCTGTGGATAAGATTCCTGTAGGGAAGCCTCTTTCCGACTACAGACTGCCTGACATATCTTACGAGTATCTTGACAAGATGGTGAAGCTATGTAAGGAAAACAATGTAGAGCTCATCCTTATGAAGGCGCCAATTCTTTATCCTTACTGGTACAAAGAGTGGGATGAACAGATTAGGGATTATGCAGGGGAAAATGGCTTAAAGTACATCAATTTTCTTGATAAACAAGATGAGGTGGGGATTGATTATTCCAAGGATACCTATGACGGAGGGCTTCATCTAAATCTCTATGGAGCAGAGAAAATGAGCAGGTATTTTGGGAAGTTGTTGAGGGAGAATTTTAAGTAAATGATTAAGGGGGATGAAGGTATGGATGAATTACTTAATGAATTAAAAGCTGCTTACGGTGAAGGAGCAGAATTTAGAGAAGGGCAAAGAGAGGCGATAGAATATGCTGTAAACGGGAAAAGAGTACTTGTAGTACAGAAAACCGGATGGGGAAAAAGTTTGGTATATTTTCTTGCTACAAAAATACTAAAGAAAAAGAAGAACGGAATAACGCTTATTATAAGCCCTTTGCTTGCATTAATGAACAATCAAATTGAGTCTGCTAAAAAGCTTGGGGTACGAGTTAAAACAATCAATTCTGAAAATATTGATTTTTGGAATCAAATAATGTCCGATATAGAAAATGGCTCGGTTGATGCTTTAATTATATCGCCTGAAAGACTATCCAATCAGCAATTTAAAGAGTTTATGCTGGAGAAGATGGCAAAGAAAATAATGCTTTTTGTTGTCGATGAAGCTCATTGTATTTCTGATTGGGGACATGATTTCAGGCCTGATTACAGGAGGATTGTAGATATTCTTAGTATTTTACCGGGTAATATTTCTGTCATAGCCACAACTGCAACTGCCAATAACAGAGTGGTAAATGATATAAAAGAACAGCTTGGTGACAGCTTGCAAATAATTCGTGGCAGTCTTATGAGGGAATCCCTATCTTTGCAGGTTGTAAAACTGCCATCCAAAGAAGAAAGGATGGTGTGGATACTACAGAATATTAATGATATCCCGGGAACAGGTGTTATATATTGTCTTACTGTAAATGACTGCAAGCTGCTTGACAATTGGTTGAAGAAAAATGGAGTAAAAAGTGAAAGCTACTACGCAGCCTTGGATATAGAGAAAAAACACGAGATTATAGAATCATTTATGAATAATCAAATAAAGGTTATGATAGCAACAGTAGCCTTTGGAATGGGCTTTGATAAACCGGATATTAGCTTTGTTATGCATTTTCAAAGACCTGGTAATATTGTGGCATATTATCAGCAGATAGGACGTGCAGGAAGAGGAATTGACAATGCCTATGCAATATTGCTATGTGGTGGTGAAGATGATGAAATCAATAATTATTTCATTAACTCTGCATTTCCAACTGAAAAACTTATGACAGCAGTTGTTGAAACAGTTAAGAACAATCCGGGGATTAGAATCAGAGAGATGGAAACTCTTATAAATATGAAAAGGGGTAAAATCGAAGCCTGCGTTAAATACCTGTTAGTAAATGGAGATATTTATGTTGAAAAAGGTAAATATTATAAGTCTGCAAGAGAATGGAAGCCTAATCTGGAAAAGAGTGAACGAATAACGGAAATAAGAAAAAATGAGCTTTTGAAGATGGAAGAGTTCTCGAGGCAGAATAACTGTTATATGGAATTTATAGCAAAAGAATTAGACGATATTTCAGCAAAAAAATGTGGAAAATGCTCTAACTGTAAGGGACATATGCTTATAGGAACTGAATTATCTAAAGATTTGGTATTGGAAGCTCAGAGATTTATTAAGGATGACTTTAATGTTATCGAAGCAAGAAAAAGTGGCCTGATGGAATAAGGGTTAATGGTGTAAATAGGATATCTGACGAATCTAGGTGTGAAGAAGGCTTGGTGCTAAGCAATTATGGGGATTCGGGCTGGGGCATATCAGTCTCTGAAGGTAAATATAAAAATGATCATTTTGATGACAGCCTTGTAGAAGCCTCTGTAGCATTACTTGAAAAATTTGTTAAAAATAATAACATACAATGGGTAACAAACGTACCTTCTCTAAGGCATCCTGAATTAGTAAAGTCATTTGCAAAGAGGCTTTCAGAGCGGTTGGAGCTTTCATACTATGAGGCGATAGAGAAGATAACAAACAATGTATGTCAGAAAGAGTTAAATACAAGCTATCTTCAATATAACAATGCCAATAGCTCATTTGAAGTAAGAAAGTGTCCTGATGGAAATGTGCTACTGGTTGATGATATGGTTGATTCAAGGTGGACTTTTACAGTATGTGGGTATAAACTAAGGGAAAAGGGCAGTGGAAAGGTATTTCCTTTTGCATTGGCAAATAGTGCAGGCAAAGAGGAGGAATAAAAATGCAATTTTCAGATAATGAAATGAGTGCAATACTGTTATGCAGTTACATAGGGATAAATAAAAATGACGATTTAAAGCCTTTTTCTATGGGTGAGTGGAATACATTTTTAGATAGAATAATTGATATGAAGTTAGAACCGGGGATAATTCTAGATGAAGAAAATGAACTGTTCAACCAGCTTGGGTACGAAGCTAATGAGAGAGAACGTATTAAGAAGCTTGTATCAAGAGGGGGAGCAGTAGCCTTAGAGTTTGATTCCCTGATGAATAAAGGGATACAAGTAGTAACTTTATTCAATAAAAATTATCCGATGTTATTAAAACAAAAATTGGAGAGGAAAACTCCACAAGTACTGTTTTATTCGGGGGATATAGAACTTGCTAAGAAAATGGGAATTGCAGTTGTAGGCTCTCGTAATGTAGATGAAGCAGGAATAGATTTTACTAAAAAACTTGTTACCAAAGCAACTGCAGAAAAACTTATAATATATTCAGGTGGTGCGAGAGGTGTTGATTCGATATCTGAGAACACTGCGATAGAAAATAATGGTGCAGTAGTATCATTTATTGCAGATTCATTAAGTACAAAGATAAAGAAGAAAGATGTGGTTACGAACCTGATAAATAAAAGACTGCTGCTCATTTCTGATGTAAAACCGGACATGGGATTCAGTGTTGCCAGAGCTATGAGCAGGAATAAATATATATATATTTCTGCTTATTGCGGAGCTTTTGTTGTATCATCAGATTACAATAAAGGTGGCACATGGGCAGGGGCGATAGAGAATTTAAGACATAACTGGACAAAAACCTTTGTTTGGAATCATAAGGAATATATGGGTAATTCAGGTCTTATTGAAAAGGGAGGAATTCCCTATGAGATAAGTGAAAAAGATAAGCGATTTAATGAAGAGCCCGGGAAACACTATCTGCAGAGAAATTAAAAGAGAAGACAGTTATGAGCAGATGGATATTTTTAGACTGGATACAATGGCGGTTGGAGAAAGCGCCAATAATACATATAGATAAATGTAGTAAATAAACAGTCACATCACAGTTTCCCTTTTTTATTGAATAACCCCCCGCTTCATGTTATACTGAAATCACCAATATTTCTTACAAAAAGGAGCAAAAGCATGGAAGGTATGTACAGTGTACCATTGTCAGAACTCATCGAGAAAATGAGCCTTGATAATCTGACACCGGGAATAGATACAGAGAACATTTTGATTAAACATATAGACGTAAACCGTCCTGCACTTCAGCTCGCAGGTTTCTTTGATTACTTTGATTCAGAGCGTATTCAGGTAATTGGAAATGTAGAGCATGCCTATCTTAAGAGGATGGATGAGGATGACGGAGTTAAGGTTCTTGCCAAGCTTATGGACTACAAGATTCCCTGCCTCATCTTCTGTAGGGGAATAGAAGTCCCTGAGAAGCTTCTTGAGGTGGCAGTAAAAAAGGGAGTTCCTGTACTTTGGACAGACAAGGCAACCTCCGCTTTCATGGCTGAGGCCATCCGCTATATGCGCCACCAGCTGGCTCCAAGGATATCCATACATGGTGTATTTGTAGATATCTATGGCGAGGGAGTCCTCATTATGGGAGAGAGCGGCATAGGTAAGAGTGAGGCTGCTCTGGAGCTTATAAAGCGTGGACACCGTCTTGTGTCTGATGATGTGGTAGAGATTAAAAAGATAAGTGAGGATACCCTTGTGGGCACTGCTCCTGAGATAACCAAGCATCTTATAGAGCTTAGGGGTATAGGCATCATCGATGTGAGAACCCTTTTCGGTTTTGCAAGTGTAAAGAACTTCCAGAACATCGACCTCATAGTAAAGCTTATGGAGTGGAACAAGGACTATGAGTTTGACAGACTTGGACTTGAGGAACAGTATACAGAGATTCTTGGAGTCAACCTCATAAGTCACAGCATACCTATCCGCCCAGGTAGAAACCTTGCCATCATCTGTGAGGCAGCGGCAGTTAACAACCGTCAGAAGAAGATGGGTCACAATGCGGCTAAGGAGTTCTATGACAGGGTTACATCCAATATAATGAAAAACAGAGATATCTAAAGAGCAAAAAGTGTAATTGATGTGTATGTTGGAGTAGATAACAGCTGATAGGATTAGTCTACGGATAGTATATAAACATACGGTTTGTTATGGATGAAATCAGATAGATATTTGAAGGAGAAAACTATGGGTAAATTTTGTTTTGGAGTAGACATTGGCGGAACCTCAGTTAAACTTGGTATGTTTACCATGAAGGGGGATCTAATCAACAAATGGGAAATACCTACGTTGCCTGAGAGCGTGCTTTCAGACGTGGCAAGATCGATAGAAGACCGCTTTAGCGATGATTATCCAAAAGAGGACTGCGAGGGTATAGGTATAGATGTGCCGGGACCTGTAACAGAGGATGGCTTCGTTTCACAGTGTGTAAACATGCATTGGGGCAGAACTGACGTAAAGGGAGAGATTGAAAAGCTAACAGGGCTTAGGGCTATGGTAGCTAACGATGCCAATGCTGCTGCTCTTGGAGAGAAGTGGCAGGGAGGTGGTAAAGGACACGAAAGCCTTACCATGGTCACCCTTTGGAACAGGAGTAGGCGGTGGAGTTATAATCGGTGGCAAGATAATAGCTGGCTCTAACGGGGCAGCAGGAGAGATAGGCCACATCTGCGTGAATCCGAACGAGGAAGCATCCTGTAACTGCGGTAAGAAGGGCTGCCTTGAGCAGTATGCATCTGCAACAGGTATAGTCCGCCTTGCCAAGATGGAAATGATAGAGGGAAAGAGCTCTACTATCTTAGCGGATATAGACGGCTTCTCAGCTAAGGATGTTCTAGACGCTGCTAAAAAGGGAGATGCCATAGGTGTTGACGTACTTGACAAGCTTGGCTGGTATCTTGCATTTGCCTGTGCAGGTATAGCGCAGATAGTTGACCCTGAGGTATTTGTAATAGGCGGTGGAGTATCCAAGGCAGGTGACATCATTATCAAGGCCATCACAAAGTACTATAATGAATTTGCTATGGATGCGGTTAAAAATAAAGAATTCAGACTTGCAACTCTTGGAAATGACGCAGGCATCTACGGCTGTGCGGCTATGATAGCGGGAAAGAAGATTGGGTATGAAAAGTAGATTTGTAGAAAGGCTTCAAAACATTTTATGTGGCGAAGCCATATTTTTAAATGAAGACATGAAAGCCCACACCAGCTTCAAAATCGGTGGGCCTGCGGAAGTTTTTCTTGAAATCTCCGACATTAGCGGCCTCCTAAAGGTGACCAACCTCTGCAAGGAAGAGGGGGTAGAGTTTTTCGTTATTGGCAAGGGAAGCAACCTCCTGGTAAATGATGAAGGGGTGGAGGGAGTTATCATCCACCTTACAGGAAAGCTTGCAATGGCAAGGATAGAGGGAGACGTCATAAGGGCAGGAGCGGGACTTAGCCTGTCTGAACTGGCAGCCTTTACCGTGGAGGAAGAATACACAGGGCTTGAGTTTGCATCAGGTATACCCGGCTCAGTTGGAGGAGCTGTATATATGAATGCAGGGGCCTATGGCGGAGAGATGAAGGATGTGGTGACAGGAGTCTACATAATCACAGATGGAGAGCTTAAGCATTATACTGCAGATGAAATGGAGTTTTCATACCGCCACAGTAAGGTATCACAGCTTAATAATGCAGTCGTAGTGGCTGTGGACTTTAAGTTAACCAAGGGCAAGAAAGAAGAGATTCAGGCTAAGATAGATGACTTAAACTCTAGAAGAAGTGAGAAGCAGCCTTTAGAATATCCAAGTGCTGGCTCTACCTTTAAGCGCCCTGAGACAGGCTATGCTTCACAGCTTATAGAGGAAGCGGGGCTTAAGGGAACCAGAGTAGGAGGAGCAGAGGTCTCAAAGAAACATAGCGGGTTTATTATCAATGTTGATAATGCCACGGCTAAGGATGTAAAAGAACTAATAGCTTATGTACAGAAGGTAGTAGAAGAAAAAAGCGGTGTGAAGCTCTATCCGGAGGTAAAAATGCTATGATATCGTCAAAACTTGTAATCATCACCGGTATGTCGGGGGCAGGGAAAACTACAGCAATCAAGAGTCTGGAAGATGCAGGATATCTTTGTGTGGACAATCTTCCTGTAGACTTTTTGGTTGACTTTGCAAAGCTTACAAAGGCAAAGGGAGAACACATAGGGACCGCAGTAGGGATAGACATAAGAAGTGGCTCAGGTCTTGATAAGCTTGCGGATATCCTGCCTGAGGTAAAGAATGAGGGGGCTGAAATCCTCTTTATGGAAGCCTCGGATGAGAGCCTTATCAGGCGTTACAAGGAAACAAGACGTACCCACCCTCTTTCGGGCACAGGAAGGCTTGAGGTGGGCATACAAAGAGAGAGGGAAAGGCTCGGCTTCTTAAAGAAGAATGCTGATTATATCATAGATACCAGCAGGCTTCTACTAGGGAGTTAAGAGCCGAGCTCTATAAAATATTTATAAATGAGGAAAAGTATAATGGTTTTGTGACTACTATACTTTCTTTTGGTTATAAATACGGAATACCATCAGATGCTGATTTGGTATTTGATGTGAGATTCCTGCCCAATCCTTATTACATACCTGAACTTAAGGAAAAGACAGGTAATGATAAAGAGGTATATGAATATGTCATGTCAAGTGAGGCTGCAAGGCAGTTCCTCTCAAAGCTTACTGATATGGTGGATTTTCTGCTTCCAAACTACATCGCAGAGGGGAAGAACCAGCTTGTCATTGCCATTGGCTGTACGGGAGGTAAGCACAGGTCTGTAACCCTTGCCAATGCTTTACTTGAGTGGTTTGGAGGAACGAATTATAAGGCCAGGATAGAACATAGGGAGATTTGATATGTCCTTTTCATCAGATGTAAAAGAAGAACTTACGGAGTATATGCCAAAGGCAAGACACTGCCAGATAGCTGAGCTTGCAGCTGTTATTGTGCTTTGTGGAAGGATAAGAATAACGGAAACAGGTGGTTACAGACTGCTTATTCACACTGAAAATATATACACAGTCAGGAAATTTTATGAGCTTTTAAGAGAGGCTTTTGATATAAGGGGAGAGGTATCAATCAGAAAGAATATCTCTAAGAATTCAATGATGTACACCATCCTCGTAAAGGATGAGGCTGCGAAAGAAGTACTTGAGGCTATAAAGCTTCTAAGTAAAGAAGGGAGTTTTAGAGATGATTATTCTCTTGTGTCAAATATGATTGTGCAGAGTATCTGCTGTAAAAAGGCCTTTCTAAGAGGGGCTTTTTTGGCAGCGGGTTCAGCCAGTGATCCTGAAAAAAGCTATCATTTTGAAATAGTTGTAGACAGCGAAAGTAAGGCTTTGGAGCTAACAGGGATATTTTCAGAGGTAGGTATAAAGGCGAAGCTTATTAAGAGAAAGAACCATTATCCCGTATATATCAAGGAAAGCGATGAAATCTCAGAGTTTCTTGGGATTACCGAGGCTCACAAGGCCTTAATGAATTTTGAAAATATAAGAATATACAAGGATGTCAAAAACAAGGTAAACCGCAAGGTAAACTGCGAGACTGCCAACATAAGGAAAACTGCTTCAGCAGCGGGAAAGCAGCTTGATGACATCTATTATCTTAAAAATATAAACAAGCTTGAAGACCTGCCTGACGGACTTAGGGAGTTAGCGAAGCTAAGGATGGAATATCCGGATGCTACCCTTAAGGAGTTGGGAGAACTTCTTGATACACCTCTTGGCAAGTCGGGGGTGAATCACAGGCTTAATAAAATCAGCCGTATAGCTGAAGAGAACAGAGTTTAGTAATTGCATCAATAGAAAGAAGGGTAAAATGAGCTTCACTCATTTACATTTACATACAGGATACAGTCTTCTTGATGGCTCAAGCAAGATACCTGAGCTAGTTAGAAGAGTCAAGGAACTTGGCATGGATGCCTGTGCCATCACAGACCATGGAGTTATGTACGGAGTTATAGAATTTTACAAGGCCTGCAAGGCTGAGGGTATCAAGCCCATTATCGGCTGTGAGGTATATGTGGCTCCAGGCTCCAGATTTGAAAGGGAAAGGAAAAGTCTGCCGAGCGGTACAACCATTTGATACTGCTTGCTGAAAATGATACAGGACACAAGAACCTCATGAAGCTTGTATCAAGGGGCTTTACAGAGGGATTTTATTATAAGCCGAGGGTGGATTACGAGCTATTAAGCGAGTATCACGAGGGCATAATTGCTTCATCCGCCTGTCTTGCCGGCATAGTGCCGACTAAGCTAAGACAGGGGGACTATGAGGGAGCAAAGGCTGAAGCAATGAGGCTTCAGGAGATATTTGGAGAAAATAACTTTTTCCTGGAGCTTCAAGACCATGGACTTTCAGAGCAGAAATTTGTCAATCAGGGACTGATGAGGATATCATCTGAGACAGGTATTCCTCTTGTAGCCACCAATGACTGCCATTATCTCTATAAAGAGGATGCCGAGGCTCATGACGTACTTATCTGCATTCAGACTCAGAAAAATGTATATGATGAAGACAGGATGAAGTACGAGGGCGGACAGTTCTATGTGAAGTCTCCGGAGGAAATGGAGGAGGTATTTCACTACATACCTGAAGCCATACACAATACAGAAGAGATAGCAAGGCGCTGCAATGTAGAGATAGAGTTTGGCAAATACCACCTGCCACTCTATCCTGTGCCTGAGGGCTATACCTCACTTTCATATCTTAATAAACTCTGTGAAGACGGATTTAAGAAGAGGTATGAGGGGGTGGATGCAGATACTGAGGCCTCTCTCTTCGTGAAAGGCTTAAGTACGAAACTGATACTATCACGAGCATGGGTTTTGTGGACTATTTCCTCATAGTATGGGATTATATCAACTTTGCAAAGGAAAACCATATAGCGGTTGGCCCCGGAAGAGGCTCGGCAGCTGGAAGTATAGTGGCATATTGTCTTGGAATTACGGGAGTAGACCCTATCAGATACAACCTCCTCTTTGAGCGTTTCTTAAACCCGGAGAGAGTTACTATGCCCGATATAGACGTTGACTTCTGCGTACTTAGAAGACAGGAGGTAATAGACTATGTTACCGAAAAGTACGGCAGAGAAAAGGTAGTACAGATAGTAACCTTTGGTACCATGGCTGCAAAAATGGTTATAAGGGATGTGGGAAGGGCTCTTGACCTGCCTTATAGCTTCTGTGATAAGGTAGCCAAGATGATACCCAATGAACTTAAAATGAATATTGAGAAGGCTTTGTTAATCAATCCTGACCTAAAGAGGCTATATGATGAGGACGAGGAGGCAAAGAAGCTTATAGACCTATCAAGGAGGCTTGAGGGACTTCCGAGGCATACCTCCATCCACGCAGCAGGAGTAGTTATAAGTAAGCGTGAAGTAGACCGCTATGTGCCTGTTTCCACAAGCAGTGACGGTGCTGTTACGACACAGTATACCATGGAAACCATTGAGCAGCTTGGACTCCTTAAGATGGACTTCCTAGGCCTTAGGAACCTGACAGTTATAGAAAAGGCAGTAGAGCTTGTAAATAGAAATAGAAAGAAAGAAGGAAGGGACGAGCTTGACATAGAAAAGATAGACATGGAGGATGAAAATATCTATCTGATGATCAGCGAGGGCAGGACAGAGGGAGTATTCCAGCTTGAAAGTCCCGGTATGACAAGCTTTATGAAGAAGCTTAGGCCTGACAACATAGAAGATATAATTGCGGGAATTTCCCTCTACAGACCAGGCCCTATGGACTTTATTGATGATTATATAAACGGTAAGAGAAATGCTGCTGCAATAGAGTATGACTGTGAAGAGCTGGTCCCAATCCTTAAGTCAACCTATGGCTGTATAGTGTATCAGGAGCAGGTTATGCAGATAGTGCGTGACCTTGCAGGCTACAGCTATGGGCAAAGTGATTTGCTCCGCCGTGCTATGTCAAAGAAAAAGGACAGCGTGATGAAAGAGGAGAGAAAAAACTTTGTCTATGGTGATCAGTCTAAGGGAATACCGGGCTGTGTGGCAAATGGCGTTTCCGAGCAGGTTGCCAATAAGATATACGATAAGATGATTGACTTTGCAAAGTATGCCTTTAACCGTTCGCATGCCGCTGCCTATGCTTTCATAACCTATCAGACTGCTTATCTCAAATACTATTACCCTAAGGAATATATGGCGGCTCTTTTAACCAGCGTCATGTCAAATACAGGAAAGGTATCAGAGTACATCCTTTCGGGCAAGGAAATGGGAATAGCCATCCTTCCTCCCGATGTCAATGAGGGAGAGGGTAACTTTACTACGGCGAGTGGTGGTATCCGCTATGGCATGTCCGCCATAAAGGGGCTTGGAGAAAATGTAACAGATGCCATAGTAAAAGACAGAGAGGAAAGAGGAGCCTACAAGAGTCTGACTGATTTGATTGAAAGACTTTCAGGTTCAATCAACAAGAAAGGCCTTGAGGCCCTTATCAAGTCAGGTGCGCTTGATGGACTTTCCGGCAGCAGAAGGGAGAAAATGGCTGTGTATGAGCAGGTACTAGACTCCATCTCACATGAAAAGCACAGCAAGATGGCAGGACAGCTAAGCCTTTTTGATATAGCACCCAAGGATGAATTATCTACCTTGGAAGTGAAGATGCCTGTACTTGGCGAGTTCGATGTGGAGACAAAGCTTGCATTTGAAAAAGAAATGCTTGGAGTCTACCTTAGCGGGCACCCCCTTTGGAGCTATCAAGATATGCTAAAGTCTGTCTGCAATGCCACTTCCTTGGACTTTGCTTACGATGAAGAGGAAGGGATGGTAAATGTAGCACCTGGTAAAGACTACATACTTGGAGGAATCGCAAGTGTGGTAAATATCAAGCTTACAAGAAATAATCAGCGTATGGCTTTCATTACCCTTGAGGACTTGGTGGGAAGTGTTGAAGTTATAGTATTTCCAAGAGATTTTGAAAAATACAGGGAACTTATAGAAGAGGGAAGAAAGTACATAATTTCAGGTAAGGCTTCGCTTGAAGAAAATGATGCTGCGAAGTTAATTGCAGGAAAGATTATTCCTTTTGAAGAATTACCTAGAGAAGTATGGCTGCAGTTTAAGAATAAGGCCGAACTTGAAAGGATAGAAGATGAGTTAAACAAAATATTTGAAGGCAATAAAGGAAATGCAAGGGTTATGCTATACTGTAGGGAAGAAAGACAGGTAAAGCAGGTAAATGCGATTAGGGGCATATCTTATGCAGAAGCTGTGATAGATGAGCTAAAACACAAGCTTGGAAGTGAAAATGTAAAAATAGTCGTAAAAATACATTAAACCTATAGCTAAACTTTGGTTAATCTTTTTGTTGATTGTGACCTTGTTTTGTATTAAAATATAGCCCATAGGACTTTGGTTGTAATTTTTTGCGAGACTGCAGATTTTAATAAATTCATGGAGGTAGATTAAAATGGCTAAGGAAGTAAATACAATAGGAGTACTTACAAGCGGAGGAGATGCACCGGGTATGAATGCCTGCATTAGAGCGGTTGTTCGTGCTGCCCTTGCAGCAGGTAAGAAGGTTAAGGGTATAAGAAGAGGATACGCAGGACTGATTGATGAGGACATCGTTGATATGGATTCAAAGAGCGTATCTGATATCATCCAGCGTGGTGGTACAGTGCTTTATACTGCAAGATGTCCTGAGTTTAAGAATTCAGATGTACAGGATAAGGCAGCTGAAATCTGTAAAAAGCACGGAATCGATGGAATGGTAGTCATAGGTGGTGACGGCTCATTCCAGGGAGCAGGAAGACTCGCTGAAAGAGGAATCAACACCATAGCACTTCCTGGAACAATCGACAATGATATAGCCTGCACAGAGTACACCATAGGCTTTAATACAGCTGTAAATACAGCTATGGAGTGTATAGATAAGGTTAGGGATACCTCTACTTCTCACGAGCGTTGTAACATCATCGAGGTAATGGGAAGAGGAGCGGGTTACATAGCACTTTGGTGCGGTATAGCCAACGGTTCTGAGGAAATTCTTACATCAGATACCTATGACGGCAACCTTGAGGAGATTATACATAGAATTAAGTACTTAAGAGCAAAGGGCAAAAAGCATTACATCATAATCAATGCTGAAAGCGTAGGCAATTCCAATGAAATGGCTAAGCTGATTGAGATGGCTACAGGTATGGAGACCAGAGCAACAGTACTCGGACATATTCAAAGAGGTGGAAGCCCAACAGCTACAGATAGAGTATATGCTTCTATGTTTGGAGCAAAGGCTGTAGACCTTCTTCTTGAAGGTAAGACAAACAGGGTTATCGGTATGCAGGCCGGTCATTTTGTAGACTATGATATCGCAGAAGCACTTCAGATGACTAAGGAAGCTGACCCTTGGATGATTGAGCTTGGAAGGAGGTTAGTAAGATAATGTCTTTATTTGAAGGAGTTGCAACAGCACTTATAACTCCGTTTAGCTCGGATGGAAGTGTGAATTATGCTAAGCTGAAGAGCTTATCAACAAGCAGATTGAGGACGGGGTGGACGGACTTGTTATCTGTGGTACAACAGGAGAGTCAGCTACCCTTACCGAAAAGGAGCATATGGACGTCATCCGTGAGTCTGTGAAGTTTGTAAACGGAAGGGTTCCTATGATTGCCGGAACAGGTTCCAACTGTACCCAGACAGCTATTGAGATGTCTAAGGAGGCTGAAGAATACGGTGCTGACGGACTTCTCCTTGTATCGCCTTACTATAATAAGGCTACGGCAGAGGGACTTTACGAGCATTTTGCAGACACGGCTAACGCTGTTAAAATCCCTGTAATCCTCTATAATATAGCAGGAAGAACAGGCATCAACATCGAGCCTGAGACCATATATAAGCTTGCAAGAGACGTCAAAAACATAGTAGCAGTCAAGGAAGCATCAGGCAATATTTCTCAGATAGCAAAGATTGCCGCGCTTACAAAAGACTTGGACTTTGACATATATTCCGGAAATGATGACCAGGTCATCGCCCTCTGCGCTATGGGTGGAAAGGGAGTTATCTCAGTAGCTTCCCACGTCATCCCAAAGCAGATGCACGATATGGTTATGAGCTTTAGAGCAGGCGATACAAAGAAAGCACTCGATATACAGAACAGGTATCTATCACTTATAAATACCCTCTTCATCGATGTGAATCCAATCCCTGTAAAGGAAGCTATGAATCTCTTAGGATACGAGGTAGGAGGCTATAGAAAGCCGCTTACACCTATGTCTGATGCCCATAGAGAGATACTAAGAAGCGAAATGATAAATGCAGGATTATTATAATCCGATATCGGAGTTAATAATACAATGATACAAGTGTCAAGTAAATTTGCCACCCACATCATAATAAAATTTAGGAGGTATTTTCATGAAAAAATTAGTTGGAATCGCTGCAGCTATAGGAGGCCTTGCCGTTATAGCAGGTATTTGTTACTTTGTCTATAAGCATTTCTTCTGCTGTTGCTGTGAATGTGACGGAGAAGACTGCGAATGTGATGGAGAGACTTGCGAAACAAAAGCTGCCCCTCACTCAAGAGGCTATTTTAACCTCAGAAGAGTACAGGAAGCAGCTGCAGAAGGTGAAGTTTCTGAAACAGAAACAGATATCTAAATCAGATTAAAATGTTCCATTGCCTTGTATATACCATCTTCAAGTAAAGGAGGTGCTACATACGAGGCAATTTTTTTTATGTTTTCATCTCCGTTGCCCATACAGATGGAATTCGGAAGCCAGGTAAGCATCTCTCTGTCGTTCTCACTGTCACCAAAGCCATAGGCTGAGGAAAGAGGAAGATTAAGATGGCCTAATACCGCCTTGATTGCAGTTGCCTTATTAAAGCCATTTGGAAGGAACTCTACAAATCCGTACCCCGCCCAGCTTACCTTATCGTCCTTGCTGTTAGTATCAAGGGGAGTATTGGCAGCGGTAAACTTCGCTTCATTTGGCCTTCTGTGTATTATGACAGTCATAAAGTCTTTGATGTCATCAGCCATTTTCATGGCATAATCCCATTGTAAAGGACTAATCATCCCAGAAAATTTGCCTACACTAAGTTCTTCAAGGTTGTCTCTTCTTATCTCCTTTAGAGGGGCAGAGAGATCCTTTAGAAGAAGCTTAAGCCTGGTAGGGTCGCTATAGCGCTCAAAAGGAAGGACGTGGATGTATTCGTCACCCTCAAAGAAAAGGCCTAGGTCTGAGCCCTCAAACCAGTCTAAGAGCCTCGAAAGCTCGTCAGCAGATAGTCTGTGGTCAACAAGGATTTCATCCCTAAAAGAGATATAGGTTCCACCACCACATATAATGCCGTCAAAGTCAACCTCAAGGAGCTTCTTTGGCAGCATTGACTTACTGCGTCCACTGCAAATAAAGCAGAGGTTTCCCTTTGCCCTTGTCCTTCTAATCGCTTCTGCTGCCGATTCCGGCAGATATTCATTTCTCCCAAGGAGAGTTCCATCAATATCAAAAAATAAAATTTTATTATCCATAATAGATAATTATAGTTATTTCGGAAAAGAATTGGCAAGAGGGAAATGTGCTAACTTTCAAGGAAGAAGGAAGAACACCATCAACTGAGATTTATCAAAAAAAATAATTTTCTTAAAAGCGTCCTTCATAGTCATCAATCTTGCAAAGTAAAATCATAGAGAAGTCACTCGTAGATTGATGAAGTAAAAGTCTTTATTTCAAGACCTATTATAACACCAAATGACTGTCTTATGTATATACTGACTAATAAAAAAATCATTTGAAAAATGTTAAAGAATAGTTGTATAATATTGAATAAATAAGCCTTTATGGGCGGAAATTTTCAATGGAATGGAGTGGGGGTTATGGAAATTAAACGTGATAGTTATCTGCAACAGTTGATTTCATACCGTTTTGATGGCTTGGTAAAGGTAATCACAGGTATAAGGAGATGTGGCAAATCCTATCTGCTAAAAAATATATATAGAGATTATCTGCTTGAGAATGGTGTAAAAGATGAGCAGATTATTACAATTGAGCTTGACCTTGCAAAAGATATTAAATACCGCAATCCGCTTATACTTTCATCGTATATAAGAGAAAAGGTAGAAAAAAGTAAAGAGGAGTACTATCTCTTTGTTGATGAAATACAAATGTCTGATGAGGTGGCTAACCCGTACAATCCTGACGGTAAAAGGATTACTTTTTATGATGCGCTTAATGATTTGAGAGGTCTATCAAATTTAGATGTATATGTAACCGGAAGCAATTCAAAAATGCTTTCAAGTGACATTCTTACAGAATTTAGAGGGCGAAGTGATGAAATAAGAGTACATCCGCTTAGCTTTGCTGAATATTACTCTGCAGTTGGTGGAGATAAAAATGAAGCTTTTGATGAATATGCCTTCTATGGCGGTATGCCGCTGATTATATCAAGGCCAAACGATGCCGCCATGATGAACTATCTTAAATCTCTATTCCAAGAAGTATATATTAAGGACATTGTTGAACGAAAGAGAATAGAGAGGCAGGACGTGCTTGAACAAATACTTGACTTGCTATGCTCATCTGTTGGCTCATTAACAAATCCAACTAAAATTGCTAATACCTTGAAGTCTAAGCAAGGCTATAGCGTGTCAGCCAATACGATTCGTACATATATCGGACATTTGGAAGATGCTTTCCTTTTTTCGGAAAGCCGGCGCTATGATGTGAAAGGAAAGTCATACTTTGATTCTCCAAACAAGTATTATAGCGAGGATATAGGCCTTAGAAATGCAAGGATAGGCTTCCGTCAGCAGGAAATGACACATATAATGGAGAACATTATATATAACGAGTTAAATATAAGGCAGTTTTTAGTTGATGTAGGAGTTGTATATCAAAGAGCCGTTAATGACAATGGAAATTCAGTTCGTATTCCTAGAGAAATTGATTTTGTGGTAAATTCAGGAGGAAAGCGGACGTATATACAGTCTGCCTATGCGATGCCTGATGATGAAAAAGCAGAGATAGAACTAAGGCCTTTCACGCTTACAGGTGACTTTTTTCCAAAAATTGTAGTGAGAAAAGATATTGGAAAGCGCTGGTATGATGATAATGGCATCTTGAATATAAATGTTATTGATTTCCTGCTGGACAAAGATGTGATTTAACTAATGAATACTATAGCCTTTATAGGCTGAAATTATCAATGACATACTAAGGGACTAAAGGAAAAGCTTCTAATAAACCGGCATTTGTAAGGGGATACTACCAAGATATAAAAGTTTTGACAAAATGTATAATAACTTGGTTACGATATGCCGATATAATTGGATATAGGAAATTTTGGAAAGGAGTATTTTGTTATGAAAAACAGCGGGATTAAAGGTTTCATATCAATTTTACTTTGCTTTGTTATGATTATAGGCCTGTCTGCACCACTTAGAGTAAGTGCGGAGGATGACAAGAAGATTGCTGAGCTTGCAGCTGAATATATAGGAGTTAAGAATGAAAACGGCGATGTACTTGTAGGCACTGCGCTTAGTAAACAGACTTTAAGTTTACTATGCGCTATGACGGGGAAGAGAAGTTTGTTCCGCTCCCTGAGAGTGAGCTTAGCCATATAAAGCTTTCCCTTAATGCAGTTCCCATTGATGCAAAGAGTGCATTTGAGCTGGCCATAACTTATGACAATACAGCTAAGACAAAGACAGGCGAAGAGCTGGTGTATAAAATCACTATACCTAAAACCAATGAGACCTTCGATAAGATGGAGGCGACTTGGAATGGTGCAAGCAAGTATCATGTTGGAGACGCTATAAAGAAGGGTGAGATTACCCTGAGCGTGGTATATGGGGTGATTACACCTAACGGACGTACACAGACTACAAGGACTATCATCCATAACCAGTTTACCATTTCTCCCGAGGCTATAGTGGCTGACGGAAACAACAATATCACTGTCGAGTTTAACGGAAGAAAAACCAATGTTCAAGTCAAGGGCTATGGAGAAAAAGAACTTGAAGTAATATATTCAGGAGATAAAAACCCTGTAGTTGGGCAGATTGTAGACACTAAGAAGATAAAGGCGAGCATTGTATATACCAACAATGATAAAAAGGCTGTAAAGACCTCTGACCTTTCATTTGACAATCTGGAGGTGAAGGCTCCGGGTGAGAATACTGTCACAGTTACCTACGGCAATCTTAAGGGCAAGTTCGTAGTAAACGGAGTGGCAAAAACTGCTGAGAAGATGTCTGCCAAGTACACAGGGACTGACCTGGTTGTGGGAAGCAAGATTGACCTTTCCAAGATAACCATTGAGCTTACCAACAACGACAAGACAAAAGAAACCATAACAGCAGGCTTTACCATATCTCCGGATACGGTCAAAGAGGTAGGAGCCAATACAATCACTGTCTCCTACAAGGGCTTTAATGATACAGTAGTAATCAAGGGTACGGAGATACTCCCTACCAATATAACCGCCACATACAATGGTGGAACGGTGATAGAGGGAAGTAAGATAAGTAAATCGGGCATCTTGGTTACTGCTTATTATCCCGATGGAACCAATAAGACTATATCTGATTTTGACATTTCTACGGAAACGATGAACACAGTTGGGATGCAAGAGGTTATAGTCACTTATAAAAAGCTTACAGCCACCATCTATGTTCCTGTTACAGCGAAAACGGTAACTCAGCTTGAGGCTGTGTACAATGGAGGCGCACTGGAGCAGTACGAGTCCTTAGACCGCAAGAAGCTTGTTGTAACTGCTACCTATAATGACGGAAGCAGCAGCAATGTTGAAGACTATACCATTATGTCAACTACCGCAAGTAAGGTGGGAGACAATGTGTTTACGGTAAACTATGGTGCCAAGACTGCGACCTTCACTGTAGAGGCATTTGCAAGAAGGATTGCAGGTGTGGGAACTCTTGAGTCTACGGTAGGTGGAGGGGATTACAGCTCTACACTTACTGCATTTATACAGGATCAGTTTGTAAGGGAAGATATCAAGCTTGAGACGGAAGATTTGGAGGATGACCTTATTAAGCCGGCCATAAAGAGGGTGAATAGTACTAAGAAGTACATTGCCTTTGAAATGGATATCGACAGCTTTCAGTTTGATGAGAACCAGTATCTGATAGCAGAACTTACGATACCTGAGGAGTTTGACCCTGCCAGAGTAGCTGTATACTTCACCCCTGACAGGAAGAAGATAATGGTGCAGCAGACTGGCGGGCTGGTGGCAAACAATCTCTACCGTTTCTACGCTTACAGCTCAGGTACATATGTCATAATGGAAAATAATAACAATGATGTAACCAAGCAGGAGCTTAGAGATACTGAGCAGAGAAAGCCATTTATGGTGGTTTCCATAGATAAGAGCCTTACTGTGGGTACGAAGTCAAAGATAAAGCCTTATGTTTTATTTTCAAAGGATAAGGACGAGGAGTTCACCTATGAGGTTGACAATGAAGACCTTATGACTATCTCAAAGCTTGGAGAGATGACTGCCAAGGCTACGGGAACAGTAAGTGTTACAGTAAGCGCTAAAAAAGGCGGTTATTCCGAGACCTATGATATAAAGATAAGTCCAAAAGAAAAGAAGAGAAAAAAAGCAAATTAGAATAATAGAGGGTTGCAGTATAGCAGCCCTCTTAGCCTTTTAAAATTTTTAGTGAAAAATACTTTGGTAACTGCTATAATATGATACGTGTCAAAAAAACTTAGAAATTTTGTTTGAATTTGCTTACATAAAAATTTATATCTTTTTGGTACGAAAATAAGAGTAAGCAGCTATTTTTGTAAAAAGTAGTTGGATGATGAATATTTATACAAGGACTGCAGTAAGTGACAAAAATGTAGTTCTGTATTAATAGATATACAAGATTTTTGAAAGGAAAATATATGTCTGATTTAGTAAAAGAAATAGAAAAGCGTAGAACATTTGCGATTATTTCACATCCCGATGCGGGAAAGACAACACTTACAGAGAAACTTCTGCTCTACGGAGGGGCTATCAACCTTGCAGGCTCTGTTAAGGCTAGAAAAACCAGCAGACACGCAGTGTCGGACTGGATGGAAATAGAAAAGCAAAGAGGTATATCTGTAACCTCTTCAGTTATGCAGTTTGAGTACGATGGTTATTGTATCAACATCCTTGACACACCGGGACATCAGGACTTCTCAGAGGATACCTACCGTACTCTTATGGCGGCGGACTCTGCGGTCATGGTGGTAGATGCGAGCAAGGGTGTGGAGGCTCAGACCATCAAGCTGTTTAAGGTCTGCGTTATGCGCCACATTCCTATATTTACCTTTGTAAACAAGCTTGACCGTGAGGCCATGGACACCTTCGAGCTTATGGATCAGATAGAGAGCATACTTGGTATCAAGACCTGTCCTATCAACTGGCCTGTGGGCTGTGGTAAGAACTTTAAGGGTGTATATGACAGGAATACTGAGACTGTTATGGAGTTTAAGGCTGCAAATGCAGGTGCTAAGGAAGTTGAGACAAGCTATTTTAATATAAAGGATGAGGAGGCAAGGACTTCTCTTGGCAATGATAACTATGAGAAGTTAATGGAGGAGCTTGAGCTTCTAGATGGAGCCTGCCCTGAGTTTGACCAGGATAAGGTAAGCAGGGGTGAATTAAGCCCTGTATTCTTTGGCTCTGCACTAACAAACTTCGGTGTGGAGACATTCCTTACACACTTCCTTAAGATGACCTACATCCCTTCTTCAAGAATGACTGACAAGGGTGAGCTTGATCCACGCTCTGATGTGTTCTCGGCCTTTGTATTTAAGATTCAGGCAAACATGAACAAGATGCACAGGGACAGAATTGCATTTATGCGTATCTGCTCAGGCAAGTTTGAGGCGGGGATGGAAGTAAACCATGTGCAGGCAGGCAGGAAAATCCGCCTCTCGCAGCCGCAGCAGATGATGGCACAGGAAAGAAAGATAGTGGAAGAGGCTTATGCAGGAGACATAATAGGTATCTTTGATCCGGGCATATTCTCTATAGGGGATACTGTATGCTCGACAAATGAGAATTTTAGATTTGCAGGAATACCTACCTTTGCTCCTGAGCATTTTGCTAGGGTGCGCCAGATGGATACCATGAAGCGTAAGCAGTTTGTAAAGGGTATAGAGCAGATAGCCCAGGAAGGTGCTATCCAGATATTCCAGGAGTACAGCCAGGGATTTGAGGAAATCCTTGTTGGAGCTGTAGGTGAGCTTCAGTTTGATGTGCTTAAGTTCAGGCTGTTACAGGAGTACAATGTGGAGATTCGCCTTGAAACACTGCCTTATGAGCATATCCGTTGGATAGAGAATAAGGATGTGGATATGGACAAGCTGTCCCTCACCATGGATACAAAACGCATCAAGGACATGAAGGGCAGGCCACTGCTCATCTTTACCCATCCCTTGGAGCATACAGACAGTGCTGGAGCGTAATGAGGGACTGAAGCTTTCAGAATTTGGCAATGCGGAGATGTAAATAATTGCTTCACATCATTTATTAATCATATGATTGCATATGTAAACGAACAATGTTATAATTTGTTTAAAGGAGGCGATTTATATGGTAAATACATTAGTACAATTTAGGGTAGATGAAAGCGATAGAACTGAGGCTATGGAGATTTGTAGTAAACTTGGTATAGACTTACAATCATATTTTAGGATTTGTTTAGCTAAGCTAATTAGGGAAAAGGGAATTCCATTTAGCATGAAGATAGAAGAGGTTAAAGAGAACAAAGGGATTTCTGCGATGAAACGTGCAAGTAAAATTGCAAAAGAATATGGAATTTCTGATTTGTCTTTAGACGAAATTAATGAAGCAATAAGAGAGGCAAGAGGTTAAGATGATCTCGAGATAATATCAAATGGTAACTTGACAAATCTCTGATATAGGTCGATAATTTAAATATAATCAAATTTTTGGGAGGAAGAACATGAAGATTACAAATATCAACAACATTGAGAAGTTTTTTTCAGTTGGTGGATAAGTGCAGTGGCAAGATAGAGCTTGTCACCAATGAGGGAGACAGATTGAACCTTAAGTCAAAGCTATCTCAGTATGTGTCCTTAGCCAACATTTTCTCATCAGGAACAATACCTGAAATGGAAATAGTTGCATACGAGCCTGAGGATACAAAGAAACTCATTGAATTTATGATGAATGATAATGGCTAAGTAGTTAAAAATGCAATAAAACAAGGAGGGTTTTGCAGTGGATACATTATATTTTTGTTACAAAAATGCTCAGAAATTCATAGGTGACCACGAGGTGGAGAGCATTAAGCCTGCAGTTTTGGATGCGGCAAAGAGACTTAAGGAGAAAACCGGTGACGGAAAGGATTTCCTTGGCTGGATAGATCTCCCTGTCAACTATGATAAGGAAGAGTTTGCAAGAATCAAGAAGGCGGCTGAGAAGATTAGAAATGACTCTGACATCCTTTTTGTAATCGGCATAGGCGGTTCTTACCTTGGAGCAAGAGCAGCTATTGACTTCGTAAAGCATAGCTTCTACAATGACTTACCTAAGGAAAAGCGTAAGGCTCCACAGATTTATTATGTAGGTAACAGTATGAGCGGTGCTTACATTGAGGAGCTTATAGACCTTATAGGAGATAAGGATTTCTCTGTAAATGTCATTTCAAAGTCAGGTACAACTACTGAGGCTGCAGTTGCTTTAGAGTATTTAGAGAGCTTACAGAGAAGAAATACGGAAAAGAAGGAGCAGCTAAGAGAATATATTCAACCACAGACAAGGCACGTGGTGCTCTTAAGACTCTTTCTGATGAAGAGGGCTATGAGTGCTTCGTCATCCCTGATGATGTAGGCGGACGATTCTCTGTGCTTACTGCTGTGGGACTTCTTCCTATTGCAGCCAGCGGTGCAGATATAGACAAGCTTATGGAGGGTGCTGCCCACCTAAGGGAAATCTGCTTAAATAATGACTTTAGTGAGAATCCTGCACTTCGTTACGCAGCTATAAGAAACATCCTTTACAGAAAAGGAAAGAGTGTTGAAATCCTTGCAAACTATGAGCCAAGCCTGCACTTCATATCAGAGTGGTGGAAACAGCTCTACGGAGAGAGCGAGGGCAAGGACCAGAAGGGTATCTTCCCTGCTTCAGTAGACCTTACTACAGACCTTCACTCCATGGGACAGTTCATTCAGGACGGTTCAAGGCTTATGTATGAGACTGTTCTTGTGGTAGAAAAGCCTAGAAGAGACTTTACACTTAAGAGTGCTGAGAATGATATAGATGGCCTTAACTACCTCTCAGGCAAGACCATGGACTATGTAAATAAGTGCGCTATGAAAGGTACCATTGCGGCTCATGTGGATGGAAATGTGCCTACACTTCTCATCGAAATACCTGAGCAGACAGAGTACCACCTTGGTGAGCTTTTCTACTTCTTTGAATTTGCGGTGGGAGTAAGCGGATATATGCTTGGCATCAATCCTTTTGACCAGCCGGGTGTAGAATTCTACAAGGCAAATATGTTTAG
>BNJS01001957.1_pt1 | contig 61196 bp, 73 predicted proteins | sample 8540461 | NCBI WGS metagenome assembly BNJS01 (sample SAMD00202454, study PRJDB9452) | human saliva metagenome | isolation source: human saliva | place: Japan
AATGATTTTTTTATATTTTTTTCATAAATAATATGAAGTTAATCGATTTTTAAAATGGAGTATTTTTATATGATTTGGAGTGCTTTTTAGGACATAAAAAAAGCCCTTTCAAAAAGGTGAAAGGGCAAAATATTTGGAGTCATACTATGAGTTGTTGAATTAACAAATCAGGTATGGGATGTATTATAGTGCATTCATTAACAAATGCAACAATTTTTTAACAAATTAATTGTGTGGATTGCGTGTGTTGGTGTTGACCAAGTTACGCATCAACAATGCATAATCAAGTTGGACGTCTTGTGGGACATCTAAAAAGACAAAGTGGCCATCGCCAAGTGCGGCTTCCACATTTTCATTTTTGCGATTGAGCATTTTTTCAATTTTAAAGACGATGTTGCCTTGTGGAGTCATCATTTCTACTTCATCACCAAGCAAGAATTTATTTTTCACTGCCACTTCAGCCATACCTTGTTCGTTACGTTTACCAGTAAATTCACCGACAAATTGTTGGCGTTCAGAGATAGAGTAGCCATATTCGTAATTTTGGTATTCATCGTGCGTATGGCGACGTAAGAAACCTTCGGTATAACCACGATGAGCAAGGGATTCCAACGTATCCATTAAGCTTTCATCAAATGGTTTGCCCGCAGCCGCGTCATCAATGGCTTTGCGGTAAACTTGTGCCGTTCTAGCGCAGTAATAGAATGATTTAGTACGACCTTCGATTTTTAAAGAATGGACGCCAAGTGCGGTCAATTTTTCCACGTGTTGTACGGCACGCAGATCTTTTGAGTTCATAAAGTAAGTGCCGTGCTCATCTTCAAAAGCGGTCATTTGCTCATCTGGCTTTTGTGATTCGGTATAAAGGAAGACTTTATCCGTTACCGCACCTTCGCCCAAGGTTGGCGCGACATTTTTTACTTCAATTTGTTGAGCAGGGTCGATTTTTGGTACGATGTTGCCCACTTCATCCGTGGTGCCTTCTTCCATTTTGTATTCCCAACGGCAAGCATTCGTGCAAGTACCTTGGTTTGGGTCGCGTTTGTTGATATAGCCAGAAAGCAAGCAACGGCCAGAATATGCCATGCACAACGCACCGTGTACGAAGATTTCGAGTTCGATATCGGGCACATGTTGGCGAATTTCAGCGATCTCTTCGATGGATAATTCGCGCGATAAAATCACACGAGTTAACCCCATTTGTTTCCAGAATTTTACCGTTGCCCAGTTTACCGCATTCGCTTGTACTGAAAGGTGAATATCAATATCTGGGAAGTTTTCACGCACCAACATAATTAAGCCTGGGTCAGACATAATTAAGGCATCAGGGCCCATGTCGATCACAGGTTGTAAATCTTTGATAAAGGTTTTGAGTTTGGAGTTGTGCGGTGCAATGTTTACGACTACATAGAATTTTTTGCCAAGTGCATGGGCTTCATCGATCCCGATTCTTAAATTGGCATGATTAAATTCATTGTTACGTACACGTAAGCTGTAACGAGGTTGGCCTGCATAAACGGCATCTGCGCCATAAGCAAAGGCGTAGCGCATGTTTTTAAGGGAGCCCGCAGGGGAAAGTAATTCAGGTTTAAATGGGGTTGTCATAATGTTCTCTTGTCTGATTTCAGGTCAGTAGCTTGCTTTTGGCAAGCCGTATTAAAGGCCTGTATTTTAGGCAGATTTAGGGATTTGTAAAGTAAAAGTGCGGTTGGTTTTTCGATTGTTTTTTAGGCTAGAAATAAAAAAGGCGAACCATTCGTTCGCCTTATCAAGATGCATTTAATTAAATCGCCCAGCCGCCAGCATAGAATGCCACAAGCACAACAGCGATGATAATTGTACCGATGTTGAGTTTTTTCACATCGCCACTCACGATACGACCAATCACTAATGCCGCAAAGCCAAGCATGATACCCGTTACGATGTTTGCCGTTAATACTATGAATACCGCACAAACTAGGCCGCTCATTGCGCCTACGAAATCATCGAAGTCTAATTTGCTCACATTGCTTAGCATTAATAAGCCCACATACATTAACGCCGGTGCAGTTGCATAACCAGGCACTAAGAAGGCGAGTGGTTGGAAGAATAACATTAATAAGAATAATACGCCGACCACGATAGCGGTGATACCAGTTTTACCGCCTGCGGCTGTCCCTGCTGCTGATTCGATATAAACAGCGGCTGGCGCAGTACCGATAAACCTGAGAATAAGCTACTTACAGAGTCAGAGGTTAAGGCTTTGCCACCGTTGATGATTTGTCCGTCTTTATCTAATAAGTCAGCTTGACCTGCAACGGCACGAATAGTACCAGTTGCATCAAATACGGCAGTCATCACTAAAGCAAAGACAATGGGTAAAATGGCTGGTTGTAATGCACCTTGGAGATCTAATTGTAAGAAAAGTGAGTTTTCACCAAAGGTTGGCATTTTGAAGATTTGGCCATTGAATGTTACGTTTGGATCGAAGATTAAACCTACGATAGTAATGGCGATGATGACCCATAAAATCCCGCCTTTTACTTTCATTTTTTCTAAGCCAATAATGAATGCAAGACCGATTAAGGACATCATCACAGGGAAAGAGGTGAAATCACCTAATTTAACTGGTAAACCCGCTTGGTTGCCGACCACTAAGCCTACGCCATTTGCGGCGATTAAAAGTAAGAATAAGCCGATCCCGATCCCTGCACCGTGCGCGATACTTGATGGCAGGTTACGTAAAATCCATGAACGAATACCTGTTGCCGAAATTAAGGTGAACACCAAACCCATGAGGAATACGGCACCTAATGCCACAGGAATAGAAACATGTTGACCAATCACTAAGCTAAATGCGGTGAAAGCAGTTAATGAAATTGCGCAACCGATCGCCATTGGCGCATTTGCCCAAAAGCCGATTAAGATCGATCCAAGCCCTGCCACTAAACAGGTTGCGATAAACACTGATTCAGCCGGAAAGCCTGCATCACCAAGCATTTTAGGCACAACAATTACGGAATACACCATGGCTAAGAAGGTGGTTAAACCCGCAATGATTTCTTGACGAACCGTTGAACCGCGTTTACTGAGTTCAAAGGTTTTTTCTAAACTTGACATAAAGTCCCCTAGGTTAATAATCAAAAAAAGACGTGCTATTTTATAGCAAATTACTTAAAAGTAAACGTTTGCGCAATCGTTTTTTTGTCAGTCTGGCGGGAAAGTGCGGTCAGTTTTGAGGATGTTTTTCGCATATTTTTTTATCGGCTAAAAACTGCTATACTCTGCAAGTTTTTAACGTAATCAAAAAAGGAAAAACAATGGCTGATTTTAATCAAATTTTAACGCCAGGCGATGTAGATGCCGGCATTATCAATGTGGTAAATGAAATTCCAGAAGGTAGCTGCCACAAAATCGAATGGAACCGTAAAGTTGCAGCGTTCCAATTAGACCGTGTTGAGCCAGCGATCTTCGCAAAACCAACTAACTATGGTTTCATTCCACAAACTTTAGACGAAGATGGAGATGAGTTAGACGTTTTATTATTAACTCGCCAACCACTTGCAACAGGTGTATTCCTTGAAGCAAAGTTATCGGTGTGATGAAATTCGTTGATGATGGCGAAGTGGACGATAAAATCGTTTGTGTGCCAGCAGATGACCGCGATACCGGCAATGCATACAACAGCCTTGCAGATGTACCTGCACAATTAATCAAACAAATTGAATTCCACTTCAATAACTACAAAGCATTGAAAAAACCAGGTTCAACGAAAGTGACTCACTGGGGCGATGTAGAAGAAGCGAAAGAAGTGATTCGTGAATCAATCAAACGTTGGAACGAACGTTAATTTTTCATGTTAATGAATTAAAAGGCATCAGATTGATGCCTTTTTATTTATCTATGAGCAAAAGTGCGGTCAATTTTGGCCGCACTTTTTGTCTTATTGAATCTCGTTAAAATGAGAAACGTAGTTCTGCATTAACATTATTCGCTTTGGTATCGTGGTTATAAGCACCTTGATAGCCAACTTTTACTCCGAATGCCGGAGTAAATTGCGCTTGTAATGCCACACCTGTCGTGACGACATTTTTCAATTCTTTACCATAAAGATTCGCTACACTTTGGTTATTGAGCACCAAGCTGCCTTCAGCGGCTTTATCTTTATGGAAACGATGATAAGCCACATCACCTAATAGATTTAATTGAACGCCACCAATTGCAAATGGAATGGATGGACGTAAACCTACAGAGGTAACGATTAAATCACGATTGTTGTCTTTTAACTGGACTTCGCCTTTTGTCACACCTTTGTTTTTGATATGCATATAGCTTACACCTGCATAAGGTTCAATCGCAAAATGTTCCCCTTTTAAGCCAGTGTAGGCAAGCTCAGCAAAGACATTTTGTGTTTGGCTATGACTTTTCACACCTTGTGCAAATTCAGCCCGTTGTTCGTGTTTACCCCAGCTTTGAATAAAGCCAATTTTTGGTGTTAACACGTTGAAACGATGTTCAGCTGTTAAGCCTAAATGCACGGCACGATCTTTCGAAGTGCGGTCAATTTTGTGGCTATTTTGTGTTGAACCAACAAATACACCTAAATGTTTATTTGTATCAATGGTCGCATCAATACCCACAAGTTGATTGTACGCATGGCTGCTTAAGCTATCTGTGCTGAAGTGGGTGAAGGTGCCACTTGTCCAAATTTGTGTGCCTGTATCAAGCTGAGCTCTGACCGCACTTGGTTGGGCAAGTTGCTGACGAAGCAATAAGCCATTTAACACATTGTGTTGTTGGGCAGCGAGATCTTCATCATAGCTTAAACGAGCAAAGGCTTGGCGAGCATTTTCTTCAGTTCCCAAAACAAGGTTTTGGTAATCAGGGCTGTTTGTTGCTGCATCTAAGGTGTTGGCGATAGCCGCTTCATTTTCAGTGGTTGCTGCAGATGCAAGGGCTTTTTTCTGAACGGTCACTTTCAATGTATTCGCATTACTTTCATTTTTCACCGTAAGGAAATCATAAGTGCGAGGTGTTTCAACTACTGCATTTTCAGCTCCTACAAATGAGCCAGTACCTTGTACTGAAACCACTTTTTGTGGATCTTGTTGTAATTGAGGCAGAATTTCTTCGTCAAATTTATTTGGCACTAAAATAGAGCCGTCAGCAAAGGTTGCATTGACGTTAGCAATACCATTATTCAGTAAGAAACGACCACCTTTTTCCACTGTTGCAGTGACCGTTTTCGCAGTGCTGGTTAAGGTTTCGGTGGCAAATCCATTCTCACTTGGTTTAGTGACTTCCGCTTTCGGTAACACTTCCAATGTTGCACCTTGTTTTACGATGACTTGTTGTGCAGAACCAAGGGATTGATTTAACCCTGAAAGTTGACCTTCATTTACAGTAATTGCACCGGTGAAGCTGTTATTACCAGTGAGCGTTAAGGTACCTGAACCATTTTTAGTTAATGCACCGACATAGCCCTGTGCAGCACGTTCATTACGAGCTACTTCACGTGCTAAACCTACTTGATATTCAGCTTTTTCTTCAGCTGTCGCGCCCTGCACGATTTTGCATTAATGCTTGTAATTCTGCCTTGCGAGTTGTCCAAGTTGCGGCTTCAGCTTGATCTTCGACTTGACGTGCTTTGATGGCTTTATCGCTAATATCATTTGACCAAACATCATTTTTGATTGAGGTTGATTTTTCATGTTTCCTAAGAATTGACCAGGACCAAACATGGCTTTGCCAAGATCCAAAATACCCCAACCCCAAACGTTACTCGGTACACCTTGTTCGGTTTCCCAACGTTCTAACGGTTTACCTTCAAGCCCTTTACGCAACGTAGTTTGTCTTGCTGTAGTCAGCATGACATCACGCGCTTGATCGGTTGTCATGTATGGATAGCGAGAAAGAATGACACCTAACGCACCACTTACGTGAGGCGCTGCCATTGAAGTACCACCAGCCGATTTGTAGATAGGCTCACCATAAGTGTCGTTATCTTGTAATTGAATATAGGCGGAATAGATGTTGGCGGATGGCGCCGCAATCGTCCACCATTTTGAATGGCCGGCGAGGTTAAATTCTTGAATATCTGCGCCTGCTTTTTCATCGCTTACATCGTCATTTGAGTCATTCGGATAACCTTCACCACCGACTTGCCCCGTGACGTTTACCCAGTATTTTTCTGCATCAGGTCTGAAATAAGGCAACATCGCACGAGTAAAGGATTCCGCCATCATACTGCGGTTACCCGCTGTAAAAACTTGAATCACTTGTTTATTTTTTGCCACTTCATAAGCCGCATCAACAAAGTTTTTCTCACCACTCGTGACAAATTGATAATAAGCTTTTTCAGCCTCGCCTAAGTTACTTAAATAAATATGTGCCGCAGGACTAGATATTGGCTCAGGTGCTTTTGGTACATCATAATATTGCACGCCATATTCGGGCACATCACGCCAATCATATTTTGGTTTATAGCCTAAGGCACCGGCAAAGGATGAATTGACACGACGGTTTGAACCCCAACTGTTATTAATTACTTTGGCACCGGCATCTGCTAGGGCAGAGTAGCCTTGTAAGAAGAAACCATAGTCTTGATTTGGACCATAGGTCATATTGTCGTTACCACCGGTATTGGCAGAATACAGATTAGCACCGAATGCTACACCATGCATTTCATTGCCGTCACGCGTTGCCGCCATTGTACCGCCAACGTGCGTACCGTGTGCATCATTGGTATATTTATGCCATGCACCGTCAATATTGAAGGCTTCACCTTTAGTGAAGATGCCATTATCTGTTTTATCAAAATTGCGTTTGCCGTTTTTTACGGGTTCATTTTTATTAATTGGACCATTTCCTACCGATGCATCGGGATAACGCATACCATCTTTACTATAAGTCCCTTCCGTTTTTACAACGTGGATTCGACCATCTTGAAATTCAGGGTGGTTTAATAGCACGCCCGAATCCATCACGCCGATTTTCACGCCAGAACCATTAAAGCCAAGGGCATAAGCCGTGGAGGCATTCATTGAGGTCAAGCCCCAGTCTTTGAGGTATTCGGCGCTTTCCCAGCTTTTGGTATTACCGGCTTGGCCTTGTTCAGAATAAGCGGCTGCATTGGCGGCATACCAACCAACGAGTAGTGCGAGTGTGGTTTTTTGAAGTGTTTGAGGTTTCATGTTGTCTTCCTTTATCTTTTCGATTTTCGCAGGCTATTATTCGCCTCATCGAGAGGGGCTTCAATGACCCAAATCAAATTCCTATAGAAAAATGTTTATTCTGTGACAACGATCACACCAAAGTGCGGTCAAAAAAGGGGATAAATTTATGTATCGTCGAAATCAATGTTATAATTCGCGAACAAAAATAATTAAGGAGTAACTCATGGCTATTTTAGTAACGGGTGGAGCCGGTTATATCGGTTCACACACTGTAGTGGAATTATTAAATGCAAATAAAGAAGTGGTGGTATTGGATAATTTATGCAATTCCTCCCCAAAATCTTTAGAACGTGTGAAAGAAATTACTGGCAAAGACGTGAAATTTTATGAAGGCGATATTTTAGATCGTGCTTTATTACAAAAAATCTTTGCTGAAAACAGCATTCAATCGGTCATCCATTTTGCGGGTTTAAAAGCTGTGGGTGAAAGTGTTCAAAAGCCGGCTGAATACTATATGAATAACGTATCAGGCACGATTGTTTTGATTCAAGAAATGAAAAAAGCAGGCGTGTGGAACTTTGTATTTAGTTCATCTGCAACGGTTTATGGTGATCCAGAAATTATTCCAATTACAGAAGACTGCAAAGTGGGCGGTACAACCAACCCTTACGGTACATCTAAATACATGGTGGAACAAATTCTAACTGATGTTGCGAAAGCTGAACCGCAATTTAGCATGACAATCTTACGTTATTTCAACCCAGTGGGTGCGCATGCAAGCGGCTTGATTGGTGAAGATCCAAATGGCATTCCAAATAATTTATTGCCTTACATCAGCCAAGTTGCCATTGGTAAATTACCACAACTTTCGGTATTTGGTAGCGATTATGATACTCATGATGGTACTGGCGTGCGTGATTATATCCATGTAGTGGATTTAGCGATTGGTCACTTAAAAGCATTAAATCGCCATGAAAATGACGCAGGTTTACACATTTATAACTTGGGTACAGGTACCGGTTATTCTGTGCTTGATATGGTGAAAGCATTTGAACAAGCAAACAATATCGAAATTCCGTATCGTCTTGTGGCACGTCGTCCTGGTGATATTGCAACATGCTATTCCGATCCAAGTCTTGCTGCGAAAGAGTTAAATTGGACAGCAGAACGTGGTCTTGAGCAAATGATGAAAGACACTTGGAATTGGCAAAAAAATAATCCGAAAGGATACAGAGATTAATCTCACTTTTGTTGGGCGGAGCATCATTCCGCCCTTACTATTTTAATCAGATAAAACACGCTCAAAAATAACCGCACTTTATGTCAGAACAATCCCTTTCTAGTCAAATATTTACCCGTAAAATGCTGATCTGTGTTTTCACTGGATTTAGTTCGGGTTTACCACTTTTCGTGTTATTGCAAATGTTGCCAGTGTGGCTGACAGATAAAGGGCTTTCCGTTGAATTAATCGGTGCATTGACAGGGGTGATGGTGCCATATGGTTTGAAGTTTTTATGGGCACCATTATTAGACCGCTATTTCCCGCATTTTTTAGGGCGTCGTCGTAGTTGGTTATTAATTTCTCAAGTGATTTTGCTGATTTCCCTTTATGCGATTAGTCAGTTTGATCCTGTGGCACAGTTGGGAACAGTGGCTAAACTTGCGACATTTATTGCCTTTGTATCTGCGACACAAGATATTGTGCTTGATGCTTATCGCCGTGAAATTTTGACCGATAATGAATTAGGATTGGGAAACACCATCCATATCAATGCTTATCGTGTTGCAGGTTTAATTCCTGGCGGGCTCTCGCTTTATTTAGCGACGATTCATCCATGGGAAACCGTCTTTTTACGGACCGCACTTTGTATGCTAGCGGGTATATTTATGACGCTCTTTTTAGCGAAAGAACCAAACATTGCACAGGTTGATCGTGATCAACCTTTCTATATGGTGTTTTGGATACCCTTGAGAGAGTTCTTCCAACGTAAAGGCGTCGCCCAAGCCATCGGTTTTTTACTCTTTTTGTTCTTGTATAAATTTGGCGATTCATTTGCTACTACGTTACAAACTAAATTCGTCTATGACATGGGCTTTGAAAAAGAGCATATTGCATTGGTGGTAAAAAGTACCTCTCTTTGGGCAAGTATCTCTGCCGGTCTCGTGGGTGGCGTGATTATGTTACGCCTAGGCATTAACCGCGCATTATGGGTATTTGGTTTTATCCAATTGATTACCATTGGTGGATTTATTTGGTTGGCTGCATTTGGACATTTTGACCATATCGGTGCTGCAGAACTTTGGAAATTAGGTTTCGTGATTGCGGGTGAATATATCGGTGTTGGTCTTGGTACCGCCGCCTTTGTCGCCTTTATGGCTCGCGAAACGAATCCGCTTTATACAGCCACTCAATTAGCCTTATTTACCAGCCTTTCCGCTTTACCAAGTAAAGGGCTTGGTATGTTATCGGGCTACTTGGTTAAAGCAGTAGGCTACTATCATTTTTTCTGGATTTGTTTATTCCTTGCTATCCCAGGAATGATTTGTTTATTCTGGGTGGCACCATGGAATGAAAAAGGAAATAAAAAAGCTTAAAATAAAATAAAGTGCGGTCAAAATTTACAGCAAAATCATTTGACCAAACAAGGCTTTAACGGTATTTTAAACGGGTCTATTATTTATTGGAGATTTGTATGAAAATTATTCTTTTAGGTGCACCTGGTGCGGGAAAAGGCACACAAGCACAATTTATTATGAACAAGTTTGGTATCCCACAAATTTCAACAGGGGATATGTTCCGTGCAGCGATCAAAGCGGGGACAGAATTAGGCAAACAAGCAAAAGCATTAATGGATGAAGGGAAATTAGTACCGGATGAATTAACCGTGGCGTTAGTAAAAGATCGTATTTCTCAACCAGATTGTGCAAATGGTTTCTTATTAGATGGTTTCCCACGTACGATTCCACAAGCGGATGCATTAAAAGAGTCAGGCGTGAAAATTGACTACGTTTTAGAGTTTGATGTACCAGATGAAGTGATCGTTGAACGTATGAGTGGTCGTCGTGTACACCAAGCATCTGGTCGTTCTTATCACATCGTTTACAACCCACCAAAAGTGGAAGGTAAAGACGATGTGACGGGTGAAGATTTAATTATCCGTGCAGATGATAAACCAGAAACCGTGTTAGATCGTTTAGCGGTTTACCACAAACAAACCAGCCCATTGATTGATTATTACCAAGCTGAAGCAAAAGCAGGTAATACGAAATATTTCCGTTTAGATGGTACTCAAAAAGTGGAAGCTGTAAGCCAAGAATTAGATAAAATCTTAGGCTAAAAAAGATTGAAAACTGACCGCACTTTGAAGAGAAAAGTGCGGTTAATTTTTCAAAAGGATTTTGAGATCGTAAATTGAGATCGCATCTGGGGACGTTATGAGCAAGAAAAAAACAATAACATTGACGATTTCGGCTATCGCAGTGGCACTTGGGATCGGCGCACAATTTTATACCAATCACAAAATCGATCAGGTATTAAAAAATTTCCCTTACTCTTTGGATAATCAAGCAACATTGAATGTGACGCAAACTGCGAAAAACTTTTTTATTCGTGAGTTAATCTTTAGCGTAAAAAATAGCGAGTCGAAAAACACGAGTGTGATTTCAACCAAGCTTACCACGTTGCCTTTCTTTATTACGGCTGAGTCACAGTTATCCGATCAATTAGTTCGTCAATTAAATAAAACATTAAATATTACGATTGATAAAAATACAATTAACAGTAAATTTTCTCCAGTAGGGGATTATTTGCAGTCTGATATTTTGACGGAATTCCGTGATTTTGCGAATAAGTCCCAAAACCTTTCTATCGGTCTTAATTTCTTAAAAAAATAAAGAAGTTGAGCTAAAAACAACCCTTAGTGGTTTTTAATTACGATAAAGACACTAAACTGGAACAAATTGAAGGTGAAGCTCGTCTAGTGCCTGTCGATGCAAATCAGTATGACCTATCAAGTATAGAATTAACGGCGAAAAATGCCGAATTAGCGTTGTTAAATGGTGAAAATACACATATTTATCTTAAAAATGCGACTTACCATTTTGATGTAAAACCAGGTGAGGCAGATAAACGTGATCTGAGCACAAAATTCAGCAGTGATATTTTGCGCGTAGCCAATAAAAGCCGCATGACGGAAGAAAGTCAAGCAACAGCGGGTGGTTTAAATTTATTAGTTAAGCAAAACGGCGTACCAAGTTCGATCAATTTTCATCATGAATTTAAAAAATTAAGTGATGGTTCATTAAGCATTAAAGATGGCGTCAATTTGTTAACAAAAATTTTTACACAAAACGATCGTTTTGATAGTTCGTTATCTGTGCTTTCTGTTAATGTCCCTAAAAATAATCAACCTTACTTTAACTTACAAAATGCAGGTCTTGAACTTAAGTTGGCGAATACGGATTTAACTAAAGCCAATGTGGATTTTAAACTGAATGTTGAAAGTGTGAATCAAACGCCTGCCGATGAAGACCGTAAATGGGAAGCCAAAGGTGGTAAGGTTAATATTCAGTTAGATGATTACAATGTGGCAAATGAACTGGCTTTTGTACCATTTTTATTAGATACCATTGCAGAGAAAGAAGCGCCGTCAAAAGACAATAAAGATTTCTTAAATGCAAAAGATAAATGGGTAAAAGAATTTAGAGGTAAAACCAATATTGAAGCCGCATTAAAATCATTTAATATGGCAGATTTAGTGCTTGATAACGTATCAGCCAGTGATAAGACAGAAACATTAGACAATGACCAATATAATGAACATATCACATTGTCAGCAAATAAAATTGGTTATCCTAGTGCTGGCTTGCAATTTGAAAAAGTAGCAGGTGATGTACCATTTAAAATTAACCATAGTAAAGCGCATTTATCAGCAAGATTTTGCTCTGTGCCTTTCTATGGTGCGTTGTGCAGCACGCATTTAACATCTGCAACATTTGATAAGTATATTAAAAACTCCTGGAAAGAGCTCGATTTAATCGTCGATAATGCAACGTTAAATTTCAATTTAAATACTTATCCTGAAACCACTGCTTATCCAGTTAAATTGGAAGTCAGTGGTATTGTGCCTCAAGTACCAGAAGATGATTCATCGGATATGATTCCTGATAATATTGAAGGCACATTTAATCTGACATTAAAGTTAAAATGTTGTTTGATGATCCAAAATGAAAAAGCCTTAGCCATTAAGGAAAATTCATACTTTTGGCAATATTTAAGTAGCTTTGTGAAATATGATGGAAAACTTCATCGAGAATTTGTGGAAGAAGGTGATAATTACGTTTCTAGAGTGGAAAAAACAGAAAATGGCTACTTAATTAATGGTCGTACTCTTGAAGATCTTCGTCAAGAAAGCATGATGGAGAGTGATGAAGGCGAAGAAGAGAAACCAGCAGCAACTGACTAGTTGAAAGGATAATATAAAAAATGACCGCACTTGAGATTCAAGGTGCGGTCATTTTTTATCTGTTTTTGATTACTTCACTAATCCACCACTTGCTTGTAAATCAGCATGGTAGGAAGAGCGAACAAATGGACCACAAGCTGCGTGTTCAAAGCCCATTGCGTTGGCTTTATCACGGAACTCATCAAATTCGGCTGGTGGCACATAGCGTGCAACCGGTAAGTGGTGGCGACTTGGTTGGAGATATTGACCCAGTGTAAGCATGGTGACGCCATTTGCACGTAAGTCTTTCATCACTTCAAGAATTTCTTCATTGGTTTCACCTAATCCAACCATTAAACCTGATTTAGTTGGGATGTTTGGGAACATTTCTTTGAAATCATGAAGTAATTTTAAAGACCATTGATAATCAGCACCAGGACGAATTTCTTTATATAAACGAGGCACATTTTCCAAGTTGTGGTTGAATACATCTGGTGGATTGTCTTTTAATTTTTCTAAGGCCTGAGTAATACGACCACGGAAATCAGGCACTAAAATCTCAATTTTAATACCAGGATTTAATGCGCGTACTTCTTTTACACATTCAGCAAAATGACCCGCACCACGATCAGGTAAATCATCGCGGTCTACAGACGTAATCACCACGTATTTCAACTTCATATCTTGGATGGTTTCAGCTAATTTACGTGGTTCATCTGGATCAGGTGGTAAGGGTTTACCATGTGCAACGTCACAGAAAGGGCAGCGACGAGTACAAATTGCGCCTAAAATCATAAAGGTTGCCGTGCCATGGTTAAAGCACTCGTGTAAATTTGGACAAGAAGCTTCTTCGCATACAGAATGTAGGCCATGACGACGCATCCCGTTTTTAATCGTTTCGATCTTTAATGAGCTAGACGGCAATTTGATCTTCATCCATTCCGGCTTTTTCAATAATTCTTGGTCAGGATCGATATTTTTAACAGGGATAATTGATGTTTTGGCAGCATCGCGGTATTTCACACCGCGTTCCATTTTAAAAGGCGTTGACATTGTTCTTTCCTAAAGAAAAATGCCTGATTCAGGCATTTTTAAATGTGTTATAAAAGTGAATGTTATAAATTTGTAACATTATAGCCCAAAAGTTCGGCAAAGTGTTTAATTAATTTGGGGGAAACCTTGTCAAGTGTCGCCTCTTCTTTACCAATAAAGTCAGCAAGCTGACACATTTCAAGTCCAGCATAACCACAAGGATTAATATAATGGAAAGGGTTGAGATCCATATTGATATTAAATGCCAAACCGTGGAAAGAGCACCCTTTACGGATACGTAAGCCTAATGAACAGATTTTTTTGCCGTCAATATATACGCCTGGTGCATCGGGTTTTGGATAACCTTCGATGCCATAGTCTGCGAGGGTTTCCACGACAGATTGTTCAAGTGCGGTCACTAATTGACGGACATTTAAATGTTCATGACGTTTAATATCAATGAGCACATACATCACCTGCTGACCTGGACCATGATAAGTAATTTGACCGCCGCGATCTGATTGAACAACAGGTATATTACTACTTTGTAATAAGTGCTCTGGTTTGCCGGCTTGGCCTTGTGTGAAAACAGGGTGATGCTCGACAAGCCAAATTTCATCAGTTGTTTCTGCATTTCGATTATCGGTGAATTCCTGCATTTTGTGCCAGATCTCTTGATAATCTTGTAATCCTAATTGACGGACAATTAAATCTGTTTTGTTCATCTTAGATAACCATTTTGACACCTTCAACTTTAGCAAGCTCTTTGTAAAGCGTTTCTACTTGCTCAAAGTTTTGTGCCACGATATCAATTGAAACAGAATTATAGGTTCCTTTGCTGCTGCGTTTTTCCTTTGGAATATAATCACCCGGTAAATATTTTTGTATCACCGCAACGATATCTTGCGCTAAGCCTTCACGGTTAACACCTGCGATTTTAAATGTCATTGCAGCGGGGAATTCCATTAACTCTTTTAGTTTTTCATAATCATTTTCGGTTGTCATGTTGCATCCTTATTTAAGAGTAAGGTGCATGAATCAGTTAAATTCACACACCTTACGAATTTATTGATGTGATATAAATGGGGAAGTGCGGTTAATTTTCAAGGCCTTTAATCAAATAATCCTTTGATTGTTAACACTAACCAGTCCCAACCTTTACCGAAGAAACCACCTTCTTGCACGTCTTCTAATGCTTGAAGATTAACAATTGCCACATCCTTGCCATCTAGTTGATAAACGATTTTACCAACAACCTGACCTTTTGTTAAAGGTGCTTGTAAGTATTTGTTATCTAATTCGTAACGTGCTTTTAAGTCTGCTTGTTTGCCTTTTGGCACTGTAATAAAGCCATCTTGTAATAAACCAAGTTGAACTTCACCTTTATCACCGTAGTAAACCGATTGTGTTGAAATTTTTTCATTGGCTTTGTGGGCTTTTAATGTTTCAAAGTTGGCAAAGCCCCATTGTAAGAGTTTTTTGCTTTCTACTTCACGACCTTTATAGGTTGGTACGCCCATCACAACAGAAATCAAACGCATATTATTTGGACTTGTCGCTGATGCAACAAGGTTATAACCTGCTTGGCTAGTGTGACCTGTTTTCATGCCGTCTACATTAATGGTTTTGTCCCATAGTAAGCCGTTACGGTTAGGTTGTTTGATTTTGTTAAAGGTGAAGTCTTTTTCTGCGTAGATTTTATATTCTTCAGGTAAATCACGAATAATATGTGCACCAATAATCGCCATATCACGAGCAGTTGAATATTGATTTGGATCGTCTAAACCGTGTGGAGTCGTGAAGTTGGTATTTTTTAAGCCAAATTGTTGAACGTATTTATTCATGGTATCAACGAAGTTAGCCACGGTACCAGAAATATGTTCAGCCACTGCGACACAAGCATCATTACCTGAAACAATGATAATCCCTTTGTTTAAATCACCAACGGATACTTGTTGATTTAAATTTAAGAACATTTTTGAAGAATCAGGGAAGTTTCTACCCCAAGCACTTTCGCCAATGGTAACCATATCTTCATTATGGATTTTACCTTGTTTTAATGCCGCACCAATCACGTAGCTCGTCATCATTTTTGTTAACGAAGCAGGGTATTGGCGTTGGTCTGGGTTAAGTGATGCAAGTACTGCACCAGAATTGTAATCCATTAAAACATAAGTTTGCGCATTCACTTCTGGTACTGCGATACCGTATTGAATGTCTTCAGCCGCAGCAAATGTTGATGCTGCCATTAATCCCGAGAATAGAACAATTTTTTTCAATTTTGCAGATTGTTTTAACATAGCATTTCCTTTAATAGCTTATTGGTTTTTATAAGTATAAACGATTACGGGTTGCCCATTGATCGTTTTTTGTAGTTTTGTTTTTAATTGATTCATATCCGCTTGATCCGCAATTGGCCCAAAATGGATTTCGTAGTTTCGTCCATTTTGGTTAATTTCGGTTTTGATGTCGTCTAACGCGAGCTTTGTGATGATGCTTTCTGCTTGATTTTTTGACGACAGAGCGAGTAGTTTTAGCTTGAAGACAGTTTTTGCATCGTTTGTGCTGTCTAAGTTTTTTTTTTTTCGTTATTTTTATTGATAACTAAACGATCACTGGCTTCTTGCGTTTTAGCATGCTTGGCGAGTGTTTTTGCTCCCGCACCTGAAATTTGACCTTTATGATCCACATGTAACGCTTCAATTCTTACTTGCCCTGTACCACGAGCAATAAGACCCAATTCTTTCGCAGCAGAATGGGATAAGTCAATGATACGTTTCTCACTGAATGGACCGCGATCATTAATCCGCACGATCACTTTGCGATTATTATGCAAGTTTGTGACAACTGCATAAGAGTTTAAAGGCAACGTTTTATGGGCAGCGGTGAACAGTGCCGAATTATAGCGTTCACCATTAGCTGTTTTACGACCATTAAATTTATGGTGGTAATAGCTTGCTGTCCCTTCTTTTGAATAGGATTTCGCTTCATTACCTTGCGTGGTGTATGTTTTACCATTCACTTCATAGCTCTGTGGCGCTTGAACGGTCGTGGTAATCGACAGTGAATCCCCTTGAATACCATACATTTTTTGTGTATCTGCAAAAGCAGAGAAACTTGAGCTGCTTATCAAGGTGAAAAGTGCGGTCGTTTTTAAGATGTTTTTTAATGTCATACTTATTACTTTCAAGATTATCGGTGTTCTTTATAAGAAAGCCAAAAGGGAAATTAGTTCCCTTTCATAAAGCGTGGTTTGTGAGTATGAATGGACATCACTAAACCAAAGCTTGCCATAATGGCTACATATGAAGTACCGCCGTAGCTAAAGAGGGGTAAAGGCACCCCCACAACAGGCAAAATACCACTCACCATACCGATATTCACGAAGACATAAACAAAGAAAATCAGCGTAGTGGCACCGGCAAGAATACGTCCCGAAAAGAGGTTTCTGCATTCACCGCAATTATTAAGCCACGGATAATAATAAACAAATAAATTGCCATCAGAATAAGAAAGCCGACCATTCCATGTTCTTCACTCATCACGGCAAAAATAAAATCAGTGTGTGGTTCAGGCAAAAATTCTAATTGGGATTGTGTTCCTTGCATCCATCCTTTGCCTGACATACCGCCTGAACCTATGGCAATTTTGGATTGCAAAATGTGGTAACCCGCCCCAAGCGGATCTTTCTCTGGGTCAAGTAAAGTTAATACACGCATGCGTTGGTAGTCATGCATTAAATACATCCACATGATAGGAATAAATGCCGCTAAGCCAACTACCGCAGCAAGAATAAGCCACCAACTCATCCCTGCTAAGAATACCACGAATAAGCCCGATGCACTAACCAGAATTGATGTTCCTAAGTCTGGTTGAATGGCTACAAGTAAAGTTGGTACCATAATCATGGCGATAGCAATAAAGGTTTCACTCATTTTAGGGGGTAATGGTCGGTTACCTAAATACACGGCCACCATTAATGGTACTGCGAGTTTGACAATTTCAGACGGCTGAAAGCGAATAAAACCAAGATCTAACCAACGCTGTGCCCCTTTACTGGTTGTACCGAAGGCATCAACTAAAATCAGCATAATAAAAGCCAATCAAATATAAATAAGGGCGAGACGCTGATAAAATTTAGGGGGAAGTTGTGCCATAATCATCATGACAACAAAACCTAATATAACCTGAATGATACGGTTTTTGGAACATGACTTCACTGGCACCAGATGCACTATAAAGGACAAGCATACCATAGGCAGTAATAGCGGCTAAACCAATAAATAATAAGAAATCAATATGTAAGCGTTGCCATAATCGCAAGCATAAAGGCACTTTTTCTTCCATTATTCATTCTCACTTGGTTGGGGTTCTTGCAATGGTGTGTCTAACTCAGTTTGGTCCGTCATCTTTTCTTTTTCAGCATTTTGTTGACGTTCAATTTGCGGCAAGCGTTTATTTAGGTAGAAATCCATAATTTGACGTACAATTGGCGCGGCATTACTTGAGCCGCCACCTGCATTTTCTAAAATAATCGTGACAACTAATTTCGGATCTTCGTAAGGTGCATAAGCAGTGAACCAAGCATGGTCATGCAGTTCTTTTTTCAATCCTGCTGCATTATATTTTTGGTTTTCTTTTAAGCTGAAAACCTGTGCAGTACCAGATTTTCCTGCTACATGGTAATTGGTGCCGACAAAGGCTTTTCGTCCTGTTCCTGCACCAGAATTCACCACGTTAAACATCCCGCGTTTAGCGGCATCCCAATAAGCTTGTTTCGGATCAGTAATATCCTCATATAAAAGCGGGTCTTGATAGGGCTCAATGATAGAGCCTTCCACTGATTTCATTAAATGAGGCGTATGGATTTTCCCGTTATTAACCACGATAGAGGTGGCTTTTGCCACTTGTAATGGCGTAGCCGTCCAATAACCTTGCCCAATCCCCACTGAGATCGTATCGCCTTGTACCCAAGGTTTTTTATAACGTTTTTGTTTCCATTCTTTACTCGGCATATTGGCTGCAGCTTCTTCTTGGATTTCAATACCTGTCGGCATACCAAAACCAAAGCGTTTCATCCACATAGAGAAACGATCAATGCCTAAATTAAAGGCGGTTTGATAGAAGAAAGTATCCGATGATTCTGTAATGGCTTTATTTAAATCCGTATAGCCGTGCCCTGATTTTTTCCAATCTCGGAAACGCTTTGTCGAGTTTGGAAGCGTCCAGTAACCCGGGTCAAAAATGGTGGTATGAGGCGTAATCACCCCTTCCGTTAATGCAGCAACAGCAACAAATGGTTTTACTGTAGAGGCTGGCGGATAGACCCCTTGTGTTGCACGACTGTAAAGTGGGCGAGTAGGGTCGTCTAATAAGCGTTTGTAATCGCTAGCAGAAATCCCATCCACGAATAAATTATTGTCATAACTTGGTGTAGAAACCATGGCTAATACGCTGTTATCTTTCGGATCTAGCACCACAACTGCGCCTTTTTGTCCTGAAAGTAACGACATAATATAGCGTTGCAAGGCTAAATCGATAGTCAGATGAATACTTTTGCCCGCAGTGGCAGGTTGCTCACGTAATTTACGGATAACTTTTCCGCGGTTATTAATTTCAACCTCTTCAAACCCTGTTGTACCATGGAGTTGTTCTTCGTAATAACGCTCGATACCCAATTTTCCCATATCCGTAGAACCGGAATAGTTAGCAAATTTTTCTTCTTTTTTTAGACGCTCAACATCTCGGTCATTAATGCGTCCAACATAACCCAAAATATGGGTCATGGTTTCACCATACAGGTAGTTTCGTTTGAAATAAGGACGAACATCAAGGCTTGGATATTTATACTGGTTTACTGCAAAACGGGCAATTTGTTCTTCCGTTAAACTTGGTTTGAGTAAAATCGGCGTATAACGTGTACCGCGACGACGTTCTTTTTTGAAATGCTCAATGTCTTCATCAGTTAGCCCTACAACATATCGCAATTCTTCAAAAGTGCGGTCTAAATTTTCTGTTTTTTCCGGCACGATATATAAACCGAAAAAGGTGAGGTTTTCTGCCAGTAATTCGCCGTAACGGTCGTAAATTAATCCACGAGTAGGAGGAAGCGGAAGTAATTTAATACGGTTACCATTAGAGCGAGTTTGGTACATGTCGTAATTCACCACCTGGAGATGGTAAATATTGGCAAATAGTACGCCGCTGAGAGCCAAAATACCGATGAATGCCACCAATGTTCGACGCGCAAACAAATTTCGCTCCGCTTTTTTATCGCGGATCGGTTCATTAGTTGGTGCAGAAAAGAATTTTTTTAAATTCATCGGTAATGTAATGCGTTATTCTCTGTGATAAGGATGGTTTGTTGTCAGTGACCAAGCGCGGTATAAACTTTCTGCCACAACAACTCGCACTAACGGATGGGGCAGTGTGAGTGGTGACAGGGACCAACTTTGTTCTGCTGCAGCTTTACATTCAGGGGATAAGCCTTCTGGCCCGCCAATAAGCAAGCACACATCACGACCATCATTTTTCCAACTCTCTAATTGCTCAGCAAGTTGTGGCGTTGTCCAAGGTTTGCCTGGGATATCTAATGTTACCACTTTGCCTTTTCCGCAAGCGGCAAGCATCGCTTTACCTTCTTGCTCTAAGATGCGTTTAATGTCAGCATTTTTGCCACGCTTTCCTGCAGGGATTTCAATGAGTTCAAAAGGCATATCTTTAGGAAAACGACGTTGGTATTCTTCAAATCCAATTGTCACCCAAGCTGGCATTTTTGTGCCTACAGCGATTAATGTGATTTTCATCCTTTTCCCTTTCAAAAGATAGTCAAAATTGACCGCACTTTATGCCCAAAGTTTTTCTAACTGATACATCTCACGCGCATCACGTTGCATAATATGTACGATAGTTTGACCGAGATCGACCACGATCCAATCAGCCGTATTACGCCCTTCTTCACCAAATGTCTCATAACCCGCTTTTTTACATTCTGCAATAAGGTTATCTGCCATAGCAGACACTTGGCGGCTAGATGTACCAGTACAAATAATCATATTTTCAGTAATCGATGATTTGCCTTTTACATCAAAATGCACAATTTCGGTGCCTTTTAAATCATCGAGTTTATCAATTACAAATTCAACTAATGACATTTCTTTTCCTATTTAAATAAAGCGATGAATTCTATCATTGAATGAGGGAAAGGGGTAGGCTTAGGGTGGATTTTATTTGAATTGTTTTATGGTTGTAACAGTGCTTGGCATAAACATTGGGGCAGTGGTAGTGCCCCAAGTTTGAAAGGGTATTAAACCCATAAAAGAATCGCTAACAATTGTGGTGAAATGATCCGCAAGAACATTGTGAGCGGATAAACTGTCGCGTAGGAAAGGGATGCTGCACCACTTCCTTCTTTCAGTTCGTTTGCGAAAGCGAGCGCTGGCGGATCAGTCATCGACCCCGCCAATAAACCACAAAGTGAAAGATAATTTAATTTGGCATATAAACGCGCAATAACACCTACAATCATTAATGGTACGAGTGTGATAAAAATACCGTAGCCCATCCATTCAAGACCAGAACCATTGGTGAGCGTGTCTACAAAGCTACCGCCAGATTTTAAACCCACCACAGCAAGGAAGAGTACAATACCAATTTCTCGTAAAGCTAAGTTAGCACTTGGCGGCATAAACCAATAGAGTTTACCGATAGAGCCAATTCGAGCCAAGATTAATGCGACAACTAATGGTCCGCCAGCTAGCCCTAATTTTAATGCCACAGGGAATCCAGGAATATAAAAAGGAATAGAGCCGAGTAACACACCTAAGCCAATCCCAATAAATACCGGTAACATTTGAACTTGTAACAGTTTCTGTTTGGCATTCCCGATAACTGAAATGGCTTGGTTGAGAATGTCGGTTTTACCAACCATGTGCAATACGTCACCGAATTGAAGGGTGGTATGGGCTGTTGGCACCAATTCCACACCTGCACGGTTTAAGCGTGAAATCACTACACCATATTTTTTATGGATGCCGAGATGGCGAATTTGTTTGCCTAATACTTTTTCATTGGTAACTACAACGCGTTCAGAACGAATTTCGCCACTCAAGCTTGCGACTGGAACATCTACTTCTTCCCCGATAATAAGATGCATTTTTTTCAAGCCTTCAGGATTACCAACTAAATGCAAAATGTCACCAAGTTGAACATCAGTATCCGCTTTTGGCACAATGACTAATTCACCTCGTTTTAAGCGAGAACAAACGACATCTTCATCATCAAAACCTGGAATCTCAATCAAATGGATGCCGTTGAGATTGGCATTGGTGACTTTTAGAGAAATGCTTTTGAGAGCCTCTTTGTCGTGGCCACTTTCTTTTTCAAAATTTGCCGCTTCTTCATCCACTTTAATTTTAAAGAAAAGGCGAATAAGCCACATAGAAAGTAAAATGCCGCAAATCCCAAAAGGATAGGCCATCGCATAGGCCATCCCCATGTTAGATGTCGTTTGTGACATCCCTAATTCGGAAAGAATTTGCTGACCCGCACCGAGAGATGGCGTATTTGTGACCGCACCCGAGTAAATACCAAGTGCGACATCGAGGGGAATATCTGCAAACTTATAAATGAGAATCGTCACTAACGCACTGAGCGCAACAATTAAGATCCCTAACCCATTTAAGGTTAATCCCGATTGCCGTAAGGAAGCAAAAAAGCCCGGCCCCACTTGAATACCAATCGTATAAACAAACAGAATTAAGCCGAACTCTTGCACAAAATGTAATGTATGGCTATCCAGTTTAATGCCATATTGCGTAGTAAAATGGGCAACCAAAATACCACCAAATAGCACGCCACCAATACCTAATCCTACACCTCTAATTTTAAAATGCCCGATCCATAGACCAATTACGGCAACGAGGGCAAGCAAACTAATGGTAATCGCAGTTTCACTCATACCGACCTCTAATTTATTAAATTTAACTATTTTGGATTATAACAATTTGATTTCCTACCCGCTTGTAACAAAGTCAAAAAATGTTATCTCTATCACATTTTTTCTTGCTTAAAAATAAACACCGCCTAAAATGACCGCACTTTTTTGATTTTATAGGTTGATTATGGATTACGCTCAAGAGGCCATTAATTCGCTTTTATGGATAGTAAAAACTCTAGCGATGACGGCAGTTGTGTTTAGCTTTGGTATTTTCTTATTAGTCCGTTTTACCCACTGGGGTAAACAATTTTGGCAATTTGCGGGGGGGTATCTTTCACCACGTCGAAGTATTAAACCTTTGCTATTTTTCTTGTTAATTGTGGCGATGACATTAGTCAGTGTGCGTATTAGCTTGGTGCATTCAGAGTGGTATAACAATATGTACACGTCCTTACAGGAATTTAATGAACCAGTGTTTTGGGATCAAATGGTGCTGTTTTGTGTGATTGCGACAAGCTCTGTCATGACGGCATTACTTAGCTATTATTTAGAACAACGCTTTTCTATTAATTGGATTGAATGGTTGAATAGTCAGTTAGTCGATAAATGGATGGATAATCGTGCGTACTACAAAACGCAGTATGTTTCCGCTAACTTAGATAACCCCGATCAACGTATTCAACAAGATGTGCAATCTTATGTGAGAACCTCGCTTTCCTTAAGCACTGGTGTGATTGATGCTGTCACCTCGATGATTTCTTACACGATCTTATTGTGGGGATTAGCGGGGCCAATGATGGTATTTGGTACTGAAATTCCTCGTATGATGGTGTTCTTGGTGTTCACTTATGTGATTATCACCACCGTGATAGCATTCCGTTTAGGACGACCGTTAATTATGTTGAATTTCGTCAACGAACGCTTAAACGCTAACTATCGTTATTCTTTAATTCGTATCAAGGAATATGCGGAAAGTGTAGCATTTTATGCCGGTGAGAAAGTTGAGAGTAGCCAACTTTATAAACAATTCGGATCGGTGATCAATAACATGTGGGATATTGTTTATCGAACCTTAAATTCTCTGGTTTTAACCTAGTGGTTAGCCAAGTTTCGGTCGTGTTCCCTTTACTCATTCAAGTGGGACGTTATTTCGAGAAGCAAATTAAACTCGGCGATCTTATGCAAACGCTACAAGTATTTGGTAAGTTGCATTCAAATCTTTCATTCTTCCGTAATTCTTACGACGGTTTTGCCGGATATAAAGCCACATTAGATCGTTTAACTGGCTTTAGTTATGCTATTGATATGGCGAATCGTCAATCTACGTCGCATTTACATGAACACGAAACAGACGTGATCTTTAAGGATTTAAGCATCAGTAATCCATTTGGAAAAACCTTAATTGAGAATTTAAATTTGACGCTGCCAAAAGGTTCAACCCTATTAATCCAAGGTAATTCTGGTGTGGGGAAAACCACGTTGTTGAGAACCGTGGCAGGGCTGTGGGCGTATTCTGAAGGGGATGTATATTGTCCAACCCACCAGCTTTTCTTATCGCAAAAACCTTATTTACCACAAGGTAGTTTATTGACTGCACTGGCTTATCCGAATGAAGAAAAGGTCTTTAATCGTGATGAGATGATTGAGGTATTAAAACAAGTGTCTTTAGGGCATTTACAAGATCGTTTAGATCAAGAACAAGACTGGACACGTATTCTTTCCTCTCGGTGAGCAACAACGTTTGGCTTTCGCACGTTTGTTATTACATAAACCAAACGTCGCTTTCTTGGATGAAGCAACTGCGAGTATGGATGAAGGCTTAGAAGATAATATGTATCGACTATTAAAAGAACGTTTACCTAATACAACGGTTATTAGCGTGGGGCATCGTTCAACTTTACAAGCTTTCCATCAGCAACAATTGATGATTTTAGGTAACGGGAAGTGGCGATTCACTGACCAAAATCTCGTATAAAACACCATTAAAATTGACCGCACTTACCTTGTTAGAAAAAATAGTGAGGTAAGTGTAGATGAACAAAGTAAAAAATCCTGTTATCAAACACGATTTTTTGGTACATTTATCACAATTTTTTTCTATGCTCAGAAATGAGTAATTTTTCACCAAACTAATGACGGAATTCTTATGTTATTCAAAAAAATTCGTGGTTTATTTTCAAACGATCTTTCTATCGATCTAGGTACAGCAAATACATTAATTTACGTGAAAGGCCAAGGCATCGTACTTGATGAACCTTCAGTTGTGGCAATTCGTCAAGACCGTATGGGAGCATATAAAAGCATTGCGGCGGTAGGTAAAGAAGCAAAACAAATGCTTGGTCGTACCCCAAAAAGTATCGTGGCTATTCGTCCGATGAAAGATGGTGTAATTGCTGATTTCTCTGTAACAGAGAAGATGTTGCAATACTTTATCAAACAAGTTCATAGCGGTAACTTTATGCGTCCTAGCCCGCGCGTACTCGTTTGTGTACCGGCTGGTGCAACTCAAGTTGAACGTCGTGCAATAAAAGAATCAGCATTAGGTGCAGGTGCACGTGAAGTATATTTAATTGAAGAGCCAATGGCGGCTGCAATCGGTGCAAACTTGCCTGTTTCTACAGCTATCGGTTCAATGGTCATTGATATCGGTGGTGGTACTACTGAAGTTGCAGTGATTTCTTTAAACGGTATCGTGTACTCATCTTCTGTACGTATTGGTGGTGACCGTTTTGATGAAGCGATCATCTCTTATGTTCGTCGTACTTTTGGTTCAGTTATCGGTGAGCCAACTGCAGAGCGTATCAAACATGAAATTGGTACAGCGTACATTCAAGAAGGCGATGAAATTTTAGAGATGGAAGTGCACGGTCACAATCTTGCGGAAGGTGCACCACGTTCATTCAAATTAACTTCTCGTGATGTACAAGAAGCTCTTCAGCAGCCATTAAATGGTATCGTTGCAGCGGTGCGTACAGCGCTTGAAGAATGCCAACCAGAACACGCTGCAGATATTTTCGAACGCGGTATGGTGTTAACGGGTGGTGGTGCTTTATTACGCAACATTGATGTATTGTTATCAAAAGAATGTGGCGTACCAGCAATCATCGCAGAAGAACCATTAACTTGTGTAGCTCGTGGTGGCGGTGAAGCAATCGAAATGATTGATATGCACGGCGGCGATATTTTTAGCGACGAAATTTAATCTCTAAAAGTGCGGTCAGAAAAATCGGCGTTTTTAATTCGTCTGATTTTTTGACCGCACTTTTTCCTTTTCAACCCTAGGACAGTGAATGAAACCCATTTTTGGTAAAGCACCACCATTAGGTATTCGACTCGCATTAGCAGTGATTGCTTCGATGACACTCATTTTAGTTGATGGGCAAACCTCATCAATGACGAAGGCGCGTAGTGTCATGGAGACTGCTGTGGGGGGCTTGTATTACCTTGCGAATGGGCCAAGAACGGTTCTAGATGGTGTATCAAGTAACTTGGTGGATACCAACAAACTGCTTATTGAAAATAAAGTATTGCGTGAGCAGTTGCGTGAGAAAAATGCCGATCTTTTATTATTGGATCAACTTAAGGTAGAAAACCAACGTCTTCGTTTACTGCTTAATTCGCCTTTACGCACGGATGAATATAAAAAGATTGCAGAAGTGCTCACAGCAGAAACCGACGTCTATCGTCAGCAAGTGGTGATCAATCAAGGTGAACGTGATGGCGCTTATGTCGGTCAGCCAGTGATTGATGAAAAAGGGATGATCGGACAGATTATATCTGTCGGCGAGAATACAAGCCGAGTATTACTTTTGACCGATGTGACCCATTCTATTCCAGTGCAAGTTTTACGTAATGATGTGCGCGTGATCGCAAGTGGCACAGGACACTCTGATGAGCTTACCTTAGATAACGTTCCTCGTTCTGTGGATATTGAAAAAGGCGATTTATTGGTGACTTCAGGTTTGGGCGGCCGTTTTGTGGAAGGCTATCCTGTGGCTGTTGTGCAAAGTGTTTCTCGTGATGGCTCAAATTACTTTGCAACGGTGAAAGCGAAACCTTTGGCTGAGTTAGATCGTTTACGTTATTTGCTTTTACTTTGGCCGAGCAATCTTGATATGTCGAAAGTCAAATCCATGTCGCCGGAAGAAGTACGTCGCCTTGTACAGCAACGTTTAGAAAGTCAAGCTAATGAAGCAACTCATTCAGTGAGTAAAACCAAAATTACAGATGATCAAGAGGATGGAGTACAGCCGCATACAGGAAAAGAAATTGTGGATCCTGACATTCCGACCACAATGCCTCAACAAGAGGAACCCATTTCTCCAGATCAGCAACAACATAGGGAAGAAGACTAATGCAAGGGCGTTTTATTTTTCAATGGGCGACCATTTTATGCTTCTTTGTTGTGGCATTAATTATGGAATTAGCCCCATGGCCAGCAGGCTTTCAAGCTTTTAAACCGTCTTGGTTGGTTTTAGTTTTGCTTTACTGGACGCTTGCGTTACCTGATAGAGTAAGCATTGGTTGGGCATTTTTTTACTCGGGGTTTTTATGGGATATCGTGCTAGGCTCTATTCTTGGGGTTCATGCACTGGTGCTTTCTGTCGCCTTCTATTTTGTTTCCAAATATTACTTAATTTTGCGCAACCTTTCTCTTTGGTTCCAAAGTTTATTGGTACTTCTTTTTGTTTTTGCGATTCGAGTGGCTATTTTCTTGGTTGAATTCTCTTTGCATGGGGCATTTTTCAACTGGCAGGAAATCTTTGGTGCCATCGCATCAGGTGTGTTATGGCCATGGGTTTTTCTTATTGATGCGTACTACACGTCGAAGAGTCGGATTACATTAATCATAAAAAAAGCTGATGAAGGAGTTCATCAGCTTTTCTTTTTAGTTTTTACGACGGTAGTTTGTTTTTCTCGTCGTAGTATTTCTTGTTTGAGGAGCAGGATTGCGTTTTAAACGATAAGGTTTTGGAATATCACTAATCAATGAATTCGGGTCATATTGGCTGACCGGAATAGAATGACCAATGTATTCTTCAATTGCCGGTAAATTCATCGCATATTCTTCACAAGCAAAGCTGATAGACGCACCACTTTCACCCGCTCGACCAGTACGGCCAATACGGTGAACGTAATCTTCTCGGTCATCGGGTAGATCAAAGTTAAAAACATGAGTCACGTCTGAAATATGTAATCCACGCGCTGCAACATCGGTTGCAACGAGAATATCGAGCTCACCATCGGTAAATTGTTTGAGCAATGAAAGACGTTTTTTCTGTGCTACATCCCCTGTGAGTAATCCCACACGATGGCCATCTGCCGCTAAATAGCCCCAAATTTCTTCACATTTATGTTTAGTATTTGCAAAGACAATACAGCGCTCGGGCCATTCCTCTTCCATTAACGTGAGTAAGAGGGGGATTTTATCTTCATTTGACGGATAGAACAGTTCCTCTTTAATTCTATGTCCCGTTTTTTGTTCTGGTTCAATTTCGATATATTCAGGGGAATTCATATCTTCAAAGGCAAGTTCGCGCACTTTGTAAGAGAGCGTTGCAGAAAAGAGCATGGTGAGGCGTTCTTGAGGAGAAGGACATTTGCGTAATAAATAACGAATATCACGAATGAAACCTAAATCAAACATGCGATCCGCTTCATCTAGTACCACAACCTGAACATCATCTAAACGGATAATGCCTTGTTTCACGTAGTCAATCACACGACCAGTGGTACCAATTAAAATATCCACGCCGGCTTCAATCGCTTTAAGCTGTTTATCATAGCCATCTCCACCATAAGCAAGTGCGGTTCGTAATCCACTTGTTTTAGCTAATAATTCTGCATCATTATTAATTTGCACAGCTAGTTCACGGGTTGGAGCAAGAATTAATGCACGGGGTTGATTGGTAGCAAAATCAGGTTGATGTGTTAATAAGTGATGAAATGTTGCCGTTAAAAATGCCATCGTTTTACCCGTACCGGTTTGTGCTTGGCCAGCAACATCTTTTCCTTGTAATGTGATAGGTAATGATAACGCTTGAATAGGGGTGCAATATTCAAATCCCTTATCTTGTAGGGCTTTTTGTACGATAGGATGTAATGGAAGATCAGCAAATCGCTGCTGACTTAAATAATTTTCTTGCATGATAAATAATGGTTCTCAGAAATAAATGGGGCTAAGGATAGCACGAAGTCAGAAAAATATCCTTAAAAATGACACGCTTATTAATAGGATTAAGCTTGGGATTGAGCAGATTGGGTTCGTTCCCATTTTCTTGCAATATAGCTACAAGTTGGGTGCAAAGTGAGCTTTTTAGCCTGGATAAAATGAATTAAGGCTTGATAGAGTTTGTCTGCCACACCTTGTCCTCGAAGAGAATCATCAACAAACGTATGATTAGCATTAATGGTATCGGGTGTTTCATAAAAATAGGTGAGTTTCGCGATTTTCTTCCCTTGCTCATCGAGTAAGAAAAACTCTCCCTGCTCACCATTATCATGATGCTGAAGACTCATTTGATACTCCATTCATCACTGAGATTGGGATCCATGGCAAAATCTGCTGTATCACTTGGAATAGCTTTTTCTTCTGCAGCCCATTCCCCTAAATCAATGAGTTGGCAACGTTTGCTACAAAAAGGGCGAAATTGGCTTTCCTGTGTCCAAGGTACAGGCTTTTGGCATGTCGGGCAGGGGACTTCAAAAATTTCATCAGACATTTTTCTTTCTCGATTCACTTAAATAAAATTGGTGCAATTCTAGCACTTTTTGTTTTAAGTGCGGTAAGTTTTCTGGCAATTTTGCATCATTTGAAATAATATCATCTGCCCATTTTAATCTTTCTTCACGGCTGACTTGTGCATTCATAATAGCTTGAATTTGCTGAATATTATTATGATCTCTTGATGACGCACGAGCCAGCTGAGTTTCGGGTTTAACATCGACAACAAGTATGCAGTCGCAAAGCGTGGTGAGCTTGTTTTCAATAAGCAGTGGAACGACAAACAAGGTATAAGGAGCGGTCTGAGCATTTAACTGTGCCAGCATTCTTTCGCGAATAGCGGGATGTAATAAATGATTGAGCCAGTTTTTTTCATCTTCGTCTGCAAATACTTTTTTTCGTAGCTCGGCCCGATTTAATTCGCCTTCTTCAGTCAAAATTGATTTTCCAAAGTGCTCAGCAATTTGAGCAAGCAGCGGCGAGCCTTTTTCAACCACTTCTCTTGCCACAATATCTGCATCAACAATGGGGACACCAAGTTCAACAAAAAGATTTGCAATTGTGCTTTTTCCACTACCGATGCCGCCAGTTAGGCCTACAATATAAGTCATAATATTCCTTGCTACTTGATTTAGGGGATGTCTTACATCTATCCCCTAAACACAATATTTTTCAATGTTGCCAATATATTACATTTATAGGGTTATTGCACTGGTGACGATTAACGATATGCAAAGAAAGGGCGCAAAAGGTAAAACAGGTTTGCGAGAAATCCAATAGACTATGATGCCTAATAGACAGGCGATGAATAAGAAAAGTGGTAAGTGTGCGATGGTGAGATAAGTGCTATTCCCTTAAAGCGAGCCAATAATCGCCACGGCCTAACGCTTCCTTCTTATAAAACCATTTAGACAAATGATAGATAATATAAAAAACACCGAAAAAACTAACCGCACTTTCTAAACTTTGAGAAAGCGTTAGAATTGAAAATTCTTGATGTGCGCCGAATAAACCCAAGAAAAATAAAAAGAGGCAAGGTGTAGGTGAAATCAGTTGATAATGCCAGTCTAGCCAACTGATAACAAAAAGTAGACTAAGCGTAATCGCGAGCCATAAAGTAAATAATTCATCCTGAAGAAAATAACAGAGTGCAGCAAAACAGAGTCCAAACCCTAAAAAATAAAGACAAATATGACCGCACTTTTGAGATTGAATCGCTGCTTTTTCGCTATGGAAAATAGGACTGTTTTCAGGATAAAGTTCGATATAGTTCTGATAAATTTCTTGTTGTAGATTGGGGATAAAACGATCAATATAAAACCAAACAAAGATACCCGCTAAACCACCCAATAAGAAAAAGGCTAATATCATCATTGGATTACGGATCCCATATTAAAAATCGGCAGATACATGCCCATCATAATAATACCGATTAAACTACCAATGATGAGCATCATTAAAGGCTCTAAAAGTTGGGAAAGTAAATCAATTTGATGATTGAGCTTTTCTTGATAGTTATCAGCAATATGACGCAACATCAACGCAAGTTTTCCACTTTTTTCTCCAATCTGTAGCATTTGTTGTGCTTCCATTGGGAAAAGATGACTACTGACACTTTCTGAAAATGGATAACCTTGCGAAACCCACTGTAAAATTGACCGCACTTCTTGTTGTAGCAGAATATCACCTTTTAAGGTACGTTGTGTTTGCCAGGTTTGTTGTTTTGGGAGGAAGCTATTTAACGCAGGCGTTAATGCCACTCCGGATTGAAGCATTAATTGCAGGTTATGGCTAAAACTGATTAAACGAGAAAGGCAAATGATATTGCCCCAAATCGGCATACGATTAACTAGCGCATTCTTTTTTTGATTCAGCCAAAGGGAATGTTTTAATGAGATCTTCAGCATAAAAATAACGAAAATACAGACAATCATCAAGGTGATAAAGTGATGCTGTAAGAATTGGGACATGGCTAATAACACGGCGGTTAATGTAGGTAGCTCAGCAGAATTTTCGCCATACATTTCAGCAAATTGCGGTACAACGAAGAGTAATAAAATCAACGTAAGTGAAAGCGAAATACCTAATACCATGGCAGGATAAAGCATAATTTTTTGCAATTTGCGTTGAAGCGTTAATGATTGTGTTCGACGTTCGGCAATTTTAGTGCATACCTCTGCCAGTTTTCCTGTCATTTCTCCCACTTGAATAAGTTGAATCTCTTGAAAGTTTAAATACTTTCCTTGTATTTCCAAGCTTTGTGAAAACGGAAGACCACTTTCAATTAACTCAATTAAGGCGCTAAGCCACTGATGCAAACCCAATTGTGTGCAGTTGTCTTGCAAAATATGTAATGCATTTTTTAATGGAATGGCAGAACTGAGCAATGTAGCCAGTTGATTCAATAAAGCACTGATTTCTGCATTTTTCGGTTTCTGATTAAGTTGCCAATCTTGTTGCAAGCGAATGTGACTAAAACCTTTTGCAATTAACAGAAATTGTGCGGCTTGTTTAGATTGAGCAACAAGGCTACCTTTTTGCCATTGTTGTCGCTGATCATAGGCTTGGAAATAAAAGAGTTTTTGCTTTGCCATAGAGACTCCTATTTTTTACCTAACACACGTTGAATTTCATCAAGATCGGTGATGTTATCTTTTACTTTTTCTAATGCACTTTGATAAAGTGAATCGAAATCAGTTTGGTAACAGTTATTTTCACATTGTAAAAATTGATACACCCCAATACGCCCTTGATACCCCTGATGGCAATCGCAAGACTCACTAAAATGTTGACTGCACTTTAAGCAACGTTTACGCACCAATCGCTGTGCGATAACTAATAAGAGACTATTTTCAATTTCATGAGATTGAATGCCTAGTTGTTGCAAGCGTGAAATTGCTGAGAGGGCATCGTTGGTATGTAAGGTCGAAAGCACTAAATGGCCGGTTTGAGCTGCTCTTAATGCCATTAATGCACTTTCTTCATCTCGAATTTCACCAAGCATAATAATGTCGGGGTCTTGTCGTAAAAATGTACGAAGTAATCGGCTAAAATCTAAACCAATTTGCGGATTCACTTGAGTTTGAATGATGCCTTCTAATTCAATTTCAACGGGATCCTCTGCCGTCATAATATGTTTATCTGGCGTATTGAGCCATTGAAGTGCGGTATAAAGTGAGATACTTTTTCCACTTCCTGTTGGTCCCGTTACAAGGATTAAACCCTGAGGTTGACCGAGTGCATGTTGAAATTGATTTTGTTGGTTTTGTGTCATACCCAATTCAGCAAAACTTAACTGAACAGGTTTATTTTGTTGCAATCGTAATACCGCTTTTTCTCCCCAATGCGTGGGCAAGGTAGAAAGGCGGAAATCTAAAATATCGGAGAATGTCGTTTTGAATTGAAAACGGCCATCTTGTGGTAGCCGAGTTTCACTGATATCCAGTTTGGCTAAGAGTTTTAAACGAGAAATCACACGATTGGCGAGTGATTTACTGATAATCGGCTGTGGTTGTAGTACGCCATCAATACGCAAACGAACTAAAAGCCCATTTGGCTGAGTTTCTAAATGAATATCGGAGGCATTTTTTTGCAGGGCGGTTTCAAAAATACCATTTAATAATTGAATAACGGGTTCATCTTCATTAGATAAATTGGCAGTGCTTTCGTCTTCTGAATGATGATAAAACGTCGCTTGTTCTTCTATTTGATTGGCTTTCGGTGCAAGGGATTGTAAAAGTTGTTTGAGTTGATGTGTTTCAAATAAAATTGGTTCAACTAATTTTCCACTTAAAAAGGCAAAGGTTTCACAAGCTGCAAGATTATTCAGCGAATCTACTGCAAGCCATAAATGGTGTTCGTCTTCTTTAAGAGGGAGCGCAAAGTAACGCAACAGCAAAGCTTGTTGCTGTTGGTTTTGTTGCCAATATTGTGGCGAGATCTGATAAATCTCGCCATTTTTTGCGATTGCTTGATAGGCCATGTTTCGCTATTTGGTAGGAGAACAGAAACCCGCTGGGAATAAATCCGCATTGCTTGGGCAAGCAGTTGTCCAGGTGACACCTGATGAGGTTGAGCCTGTCGCCGTTAAAGAATAACTGATCCCATCCAATGCGCCATTTCCTGTTACCGTAATCACACCCGATTTCGTGGTAATGGATTTAACATAGCCTTTGCAGTAGTGATATCTGCTGCAATGCCATTTGAACCACCAGAACAGTTTGTTGGGGCATTGGTGCTATAGACACATAATTCCACATCAGATTTATAAGGCGCAGAAGCTTGCAACAATTCGGAGATGGCTGCTTTTTTGGTATAATTTTGATAAGACGGAATGGCGATCGTCGCGAGAATAGCAATAATCGCAATCACGATCATCAATTCAATTAACGTAAAACCTTTATGTAAGGGTTTAGAAAAAGTCAGTTTCATTAAATTAAATTTCCTTTTGGTTGAATAAAAAAATGCCAGAATTTTGGCTGCAACATTGTGTAAAAGGGAAAGATGAAAGTAAAACTGACCGCACTTCTTTTGCGATCGAGATCGCAAAAATGAAATTTAATCGCAGAAAAACAGATGAATAAGATAAAAAATGGCTGGTTAAGCCAGACAAGAAAAGTAATTTCACCACATTTTGATGAACGTCCTGATGTAGAGGATATTTCATTACTCGTCATTCATTACATCAGTTTGCCGCCAGAACAATTTGGTGGGGGATATGTAGATGATTTTTTCCAAGGAAAACTCGATCCCACTATCCATCCTTATTTTGAAGAGATTTATCAATTTCGAGTGTCAGCCCATTGTTTAATTGAACGGGATGGCAAGGTGACGCAATATGTGAGTTTCGATGATAGAGCATGGCATGCGGGGCTTTCTTGCTTTGAAGGTCGGGATAAATGCAATGATTTTGCGATTGGGATTGAGCTAGAGGGCAGTAATGAACAACCTTTTACAGAGGAAACAATACCAAGTGCTTGCTGCATTAACACGAGATATCATGCAAGCTTATCCGAAAATAACGCTCGATCGTATCGTTGGTCATTGCGATATTTCGCCAGGTCGTAAGATCGATCCGGGTCAATATTTTGAGTGGGAACGCTATTTAGCGTTAGTCAAAAAAGGCTTGGATAAAAAATAATCACTAAAAATTTTGATTGAATGTGAGTAAGATAATTTCTGTGAATAAACCTTATCTTAATGAAATTAAAGAGAAAATCTTCTCTCTAAAATTGAAGCTAAAATGTTGAGAAGAGTTATGCAACACTCGCCATTTGCTCAATCACAGTTTTATCCACAGAAATATTGAATAACTCACAGTTGTTATTTCTTCACCAAGCAAGGAATGTTTAAATTAAAAAATGACTGAATTTTTGACCGCACTTTGACGAGAAAAAGTGCGGTCATTTTTTTCGGAAAATTTTTGATTAAAGGTTATGCAAAAATGAAAAAAATGAAGTGTGAAAAGCGATTTTTGATCTTTATACACAGTTAAATTTAGATTATCCAAGTGTTACCCACAGAGTTATCCACAATAGGGTAAATATGCCCATTCGGTTGATAAAAAAGCGAATTTATGAAACAATCTGCAAATTATTTTTGTACAAAATTTAAGGTGAACGATAGTGATCGATTTTGATGGCTACCGTCCAAATGTAGGCATTGTCATTTGTAATCGCAAAGGACAGGTGCTTTGGGCTAAACGATACGGGCAAAATTCGTGGCAATTCCCGCAAGGTGGAATTAACGATAATGAAAGTGCCGAACAAGCCATGTATCGTGAATTATATGAAGAGGTTGGCTTACAACCCAAAGATGTGAAGGTGCTTTATGCCTCTAAACATTGGTTGCGTTATAAGCTGCCGAAAAGATTGCTGCGTTATGACAGCAAACCCATGTGTATTGGGCAAAAACAACGTTGGTTTTTGTTGCAATTAGTGGGTGATGAAAAAAATATTAATATGAACACAACAAAATCACCCGAATTTGATGGTTGGCGTTGGGTGAGTTTTTGGTATCCCGTACGTCAGGTTGTGTCCTTTAAGAAAGATGTTTATCGCAAAGCGATGAAAGAGTTTGCTCAAGCGATGTTTGGTAACGACAAAACATTGCTTGAAAATACGCAAGAGCATGAGATAAATAAACCGTATCAGGTTCCACGTAAGAACAGCTTTTCTAAATATCAAAAACGTCCATCTTATAAATCAAGGGGACAATAATGCTCACTTTTATTCTACTTTGTTTGCTTGTCGGGGCTATCGTTGGTTTTCTTGCTGGATTATTTGGCATTGGCGGCGGATTGGTTATTGTGCCAACATTGGTTTATTTATTGCCGATGATGGGCATTCCAGATCAAATGTTGATGTCCACAGCATTAGGAACTTCATTTGCTACTATTGTGATTACTGGATTTTCTTCCGCACAGCGCCATCATAAACTGGGCAACATTGTGTGGAGTGCAGTGAAAGTACTCGCGCCGGTGATGATGATTACGGTATTTATCTCAGGTTTATTTATTGGCAAACTCGATCGTGATGTATCCGCTAAAATCTTTGCTTGTTTAGTCGTTTATTTAGCAGCAAAAATGGTCATTTCTATTAAGAAAAATACAGTAAATGCTAAGCCTTTAACAACACAATCTTCCGTTATTGGCGGTATCTTGATTGGTATGGCATCAAGTGCAGCAGGCATTGGCGGAGGTGGTTTTATCGTACCATTTTTAAACTCTCGCGGTATCGATATGAAAAAATCTATCGGTTCATCTTCGTTCTGTGGCGCGCTTCTTGGTTTATCTGGCATGTTAAGCTTTATGGTGAGCGGTTGGGGCAACCCTTCCATGCCGGATTATTCCTTAGGTTATATTTATTTACCCGCAGTGCTCGGTATTACGGCCTCCTCATTTTTCACTTCTAAATTAGGGGCAACAGCGACCTCAAAACTCCCTGTATCAACCTTGAAAAAAGGCTTTGCCTTGCTATTAATTGCAATCGCAGTTGATATGTTTATGAAATAAGGAATGTTATGAATTCAGAATTTTTGATGCTTCCACATTTTGATCCGACTATTTTCACTTTTGGTGACAGCAATATTGGGTTGCGTTGGTATGGTTTAATGTATTTATTAGGCTTTATCTTTGCTCGTTGGTTGGCCGTTCGCCGTGCTAATCAGCCAAACAGTGGTTGGACTGTCGATCAAGTGGATACGTTACTTTTTAATGCTTTTATGGGGGTATTCTTAGGTGGACGTATTGGGGATGTTTTCTTCTATAACTTTGATCATTTTATGCAAGATCCACTGTATTTATTCCGTGTTTGGGAAGGGGGAATGTCATTCCATGGTGGATTAATTGGGGTGATTATCTCAATGATTTGGACCTCTTATTCTCAAAAAAGAAGCTTTTGGCAAACGGCAGATTTTGTGGCGCCTTTGATTCCCTTTGGTTTAGGGATGGGACGAATTGGTAACTTCATCAATTTAGAACTTTGGGGACGAGAAACAGATGTACCTTGGGCCATGATTTTCCCAAATGATCCATTGTTATTACCACGCCATCCTTCACAGCTTTATGAAGCATTCTTAGAAGGTTTCGTGCTGTTTATTATTCTGAATGTCTTTATTAAAAAGCCTCGCCCAGCAGGTTCTGTAGCAGGATTATTCCTGGTTGGTTAGGGAGTTTTCCGTTTTATCGTTGAATATGTCCGTGAGCCCGAAGTGGAATCTTTCTTAGGCATCATGACACGTGGCCAAGCTCTTAGCTTACCGATGATTATTGGTGGTGGATTAATTATGGCATGGGCATACAATCGCGCGAAAAGTGCGGTTCATCAGTAAGGAGTTTTTTATGAAACAATATTTAGATCTTTGTCGACGCATTGTAAATGAAGGTGAGTGGGTTGCTAACGAGCGTACTGGCAAGCGTTGCCTTACTGTGATTAATGCGGATTTAGAATATGATGTTGCCAATAATCAATTCCCCTTAATTACAACGCGTAAAGCTATTGGAAAGCAGCGATTGCGGAATTTTTAGGCTATATCCGTGGTTATGATAATGCCGCGGACTTCCGTAAGCTTGGCACCAAAACATGGGATGCAAATGCCAATGAAAATGCGGCTTGGCTTGCCAATCCACATCGTAAAGGCACCGATGATATGGGGCGAGTTTATGGTGTGCAAGGCAGAGCATGGCGTAAACCGAATGGCGAAACCATCGATCAACTTCGTAAAATTGTGAACAATTTAAGCCGAGGGATTGATGATCGTGGTGAAATCCTGACTTTCTTTAACCCAGGCGAATTTGATCTAGGCTGTTTGCGTCCTTGCATGCATACACATACTTTCTCTTTAGTCGGCGATACATTGCACTTAACGAGCTACCAACGCTCTTGTGATGTGCCACTTGGCTTAAACTTCAATCAAATTCAGGTCTTTACTTTCCTTGCTTTGATGGCGCAAATTACCGGCAATAAACCGGGTAAGGCATATCATAAAATTGTAAATGCGCATATTTATGAAGACCAACTTGAGTTAATGCGTGATGTGCAATTAAAACGTGAACCATTCCCTTCACCACAATTAGAAATTAATCCTGATATTAAAACCCTTGAAGATCTTGAAACTTGGGTAACGATGGATGATTTCAAGGTGGTGGGTTATCAATCTCACGAACCGATCAAGTATCCTTTCTCAGTTTAGGCATTCAAAGTGCGGTCAGATTTAGACGAGAAATTTATGCAACACGCCCTGATGCTTGCCGATCGTGCAGAGGCACTCGGCGAGATTCCTGTCGGGGCGGTGTTGGTGGATGATGACGGAAATATTCTCGGTGAAGGCTGGAATTTATCTATCATTGAAAATGATCCGACCGCTCACGCTGAAATTGTCGCATTGCGTAACGCCGCACAAAATATTCAAAATTATCGTCTGCTCAATACCACACTCTATGTCACCCTTGAGCCTTGTACCATGTGTGCTGGGCGCGATTTTACATAGCCGGATTAAACGATTTAGTCTTCGGTGCATCAGATTATAAAACGGGGGCTGTAGGTTCTCGCTTTCACTTCTTTGATGATTATAAAATGAATCACACATTAGAAATTACCTCTGGCGTGCTGGCAGAAAAGTGCGGTCAGAAATTGAGTGATTTTTTCTAAAAAAGACGAGAACAGAAAAAGGAAGAAAAGCGGGAAAAAGAATCTCCCGCTTGATGTTGAATCGCAATCTTAAACTTGCCAATCAATTTCAGTTAAACCATGTTGCTTTTAAGTATTCGTTGGTTTTAGAAAAATGATGGCATCCTAGAAAACCACGATGTGCCGAAAGAGGGAGAAGGGTGTGGGGCAGTTAAAACATAATGACGATTGCGATCAATAAATTGTCCCCTTTTTTCTGCGCATGACTTCCCCAAAGTAAAAATACTACTTTTTCACGGTGTTCATTAAGTGCTGCAATTACTTGATCCGTAAAGATTTCCCAACCAAATTTAGCGTGTGAATGTGCCATGCCGCGCTCTACAGTTAGCACAGTGTTAAGCAGTAGTACACCTTGCTCCGCCCATTTCACTAAGTAGCCATGATTTGGCATTTGAAAACCAGGAATGTCGTTAGCCAATTCTTTATACATATTCAGCAGAGAAGGGCGGAATAGCAACCTCAGGTTTTCACCGAAAAAGCTAAACCGTGCGCTTGATTTGGACCATGGTAGGGATCCTGTCCTAAAATGACGACTTTCACCTCATCAAATGCCGTATATTTAAAGGCATTAAATACTTCGTCTTGCGGTGGGTAAATGGTTTTTCCGGCTAGTCGCTCTTGATGCACTTGCTGTAGAATGTGTTTAAAGTAAGGTTTTTCTTTCTCTTGACCGATAACATCTGTCCAGGTTTTCATTCTGTATTTCCTTATTGGATAAGCTTGGGCATATTATAAATGAAATTGCTTAGAAAGGCTTTATCTGCGTCTCATGTTAATATTTTGTTAATTTTAAATATGCATTGAAGCCTTGTTACAACTAAAATCTTAATCTAGATCAATTTTTAAAAAATAGTCGAAAAAAAGAACCTGTTTTAGGTCAAAATTAATTGAATTCTTCAAATAGTTTGATAAAATTTGCACAGTTTAATAAATATACAAACGCCAAATTAGGAGGCTCTTTATGATCAAAGGTATTCAAATTACTCAAGCAGCAAATGACAATCTTTTAAACTCATTCTGGTTATTAGACAGCGAAAAAAATGAAGCTCGTTGCTTATGTGCAAAGCTGAATTCGTAGAAGACCAAGTAGTAGCAGTAAGCGAATTAGGTCAAATCGAATATCGTGAATTACCAGTAAACGTAGCACCAACTGTTAAAGTTGAAGGTGGTCAACACTTAAACGTAAACGTATTACGTCGTGAAACGTTAGAAGATGCAGTAAACAACCCGGATAAATACCCACAATTAACTATCCGTGTTTCTGGTTACGCAGTACGTTTCAACTCTTTAACACCAGAACAACAACGCGACGTTATTACTCGTACTTTCACTGAAAGCCTATAATTTCAGTTTGAATGAAAAAAGAAACCCCGAAGTAATTCGGGGTTTTGTTTTATCTAAAAGGTTTGAAAATTTGACCGCACTTTTCCCTTTCATCCCTAGCGATTTCCGCGCTTTTCAGGTACAATCCGCCAGTTAAATTTAATGATTTTTGAGAAAACTAATCTATTTATGAAGAATATTCGCAACTTTTCTATTATTGCCCATATTGACCACGGTAAATCGACCCTTTCTGACCGATTAATTCAGACCTGTGGGGGCCTTTCGGATCGTGAAATGGAAGCGCAGGTATTAGATTCCATGGATCTTGAGCGTGAGCGTGGTATTACCATTAAAGCGCAGAGTGTAACCTTAAATTATCAAGCCAAAGACGGTGAAACATACCAATTAAACTTTATCGATACACCAGGACATGTGGACTTCTCTTATGAAGTATCGCGTTCTCTTGCGGCTTGTGAAGGGGCATTGTTAGTTGTGGATGCAGGACAAGGTGTAGAAGCACAAACCTTGGCAAACTGCTATACCGCTATTGAAATGGATTTAGAAGTAGTCCCGATTTTGAATAAAATCGATTTACCGGCAGCTGATCCTGAACGTGTTGCAGAAGAAATTGAAGACATCGTGGGTATTGATGCGATGGAAGCTGTACGTTGTTCGGCTAAAACCGGTGTGGGTATCGAAGATGTATTAGAAGAAATTGTTGCGAAAATTCCCCGCGCCAGAAGGTGATCCTGATGCACCGTTACAAGCATTGATTATTGACTCTTGGTTTCGATAACTATTTAGGCGTGGTGTCATTAGTTCGTATTAAAAATGGCGTATTGCGTAAAGGCGATAAAATCAAAGTAATGTCTACCGGACAGGCTTACAACGTTGATCGTTTAGGGATTTTTACGCCAAAACAAGTGGATACGACAGTATTAAATACCGGCGAAGTGGGTTGGGTTGTTTGTGCAATTAAAGATATTTTAGGTGCACCAGTAGGGGATACCTTAACGCATCAACATAATCCAGCAAGCCATGTATTGCCAGGTTTTAAGAAAGTAAAACCGCAGGTTTATGCTGGTTTATTCCCAGTTAGCTCTGACGATTATGAAGCTTTCCGTGATGCGTTGGGTAAATTAAGCCTAAACGATGCATCACTTTTCTATGAACCAGAGAATTCAACCGCTTAGGTTTTGGTTTCCGTTGTGGTTTCTTGGGGCTTTTACACATGGAGATCATTCAAGAGCGTTTAGAGCGTGAATACGATCTTGATTTGATTACCACAGCGCCAACCGTAATTTATGAAGTTGAAATGACAAGTGGTGAAGTGGTTTATGTGGATAGTCCAGCGAAATTACCGCCATTGAATAATATTTCAGAAATTCGCGAGCCTATTGCGGAATGTAATATGTTGGTACCACAGGAATTCTTAGGTAACGTAATTACCCTTTGTGTGGAAAAACGTGGCGTACAGACCAATATGGTGTATCACGGTAACCAAATTGCGTTAACTTATGAAATCCCAATGGGCGAAGTGGTATTAGATTTCTTCGACCGCTTAAAATCTACATCACGTGGTTATGCGTCTTTGGATTATGGTTTCAAACGTTTCCAAGCCGCAGATATGGTTCGCGTGGATATTATGATCAACGGTGATCGTGTTGATGCGTTAGCGTTAATTGTTCATAAAGATAATGCCCCTTATCGTGGTCGTGAGTTAGTTGAAAAAATGCGTGAGCTTATTCCACGTCAACAATTTGATATCGCGATCCAAGCAGCTATTGGTAACCACATTATTGCGCGTTCAACCGTAAAACAATTACGTAAAAACGTATTAGCAAAATGTTATGGTGGTGACGTAAGCCGTAAGAAAAAACTCTTACAGAAACAGAAAGAGGGTAAAAAACGAATGAAATCTTTAGGTAACGTGGAAGTACCGCAAGAAGCGTTTTTAGCGATCTTACACGTTGGTAAAGATAAATAGGAAAGAGCTATGTCGAATGTATTTTTTATTCTGTTGTTAGCCGTGGGATTTGCCGGTTGGAAAGCGTTAGACCATTTCCAACTGCCTAACACATTTAGCATTTTATTGCTGATTTTGACCGCACTTTCTGGCATTTTATGGTGTTATCATCGTTTTGCGGTGATGCCAAGACGTCGTCGTCAAATCGCACGAGCAGAACAACGTTCAGGCAAAGCATTAACGGATGAAGAAAAAGCGAAAATTGAGCCAATTTCAGAAGGTTCAGAATTTATTTCTTCGCTTTTCCCTGTGTTATCAGTGGTGTTTCTTGTACGTTCATTTATTTTTGAGCCATTTCAAATTCCATCAGGATCAATGGAAGCGACATTGCGTGTAGGGGATTTTCTTGTTGTTAATAAATACACTTATGGTATCAAAGATCCGATTTTCCAAAATACGATTATTGAAGGTAATAAGCCAGAACGTGGTGATGTAATCGTGTTTAAAGCACCTGAGCAAGCGTTACTTCGTACGAGTTTAGGGGCAACCCGAGCAGCGTATGCTGAAAATCTTGCGTTAACATCCAAAGACAATATGTCAGGTGTGGATTACATTAAACGTATTGTGGGTAAAGGGGGTGATCGAATTATCCTTGATGTTGAAAAAAGCGCTTTAACAATTGTTCATGGTAAAGATGGCAAACCTTGTGAAATAGACTGCCAAGCTAAAGTATTTGAATATAAACAAGAACCAACTAATCCAGCATTCCCAACTCAAGTGGAATATCTGGAAATCGGCGATGTGACACATAAGATTTTAGTTGAGCCAATGCGCCGTTATTCTGGTATTGAGTTCTATCCACAAGAAGGTTTACCTGCTGCAGAATGGATTGTGCCTGAAGGGCAATATTTTGTGATGGGTGATAACCGTGATCATAGTGATGACAGTCGCTTTTGGGGATTTGTACCGGAAAAAAATATTGTGGGTAAAGCCACTTATATTTGGATGAGTTTAGAAAAAGAACCAAATGAGTGGCCAACAGGCTTCCGTTTCGATCGTTTCTTTACGAAAATTAATTAATATGAATCATTTAGATCGATTAGAACGAAAAATTGGTTATCAATTTTCCGATCTAAAATACTTAAAATTGGCACTGACACACCGCAGTGCCTCCACTCAACATAATGAACGCCTAGAATTTCTAGGCGATTCGATTCTCAATTATGTCATCGCAGACGCGCTTTATCATCAATTTCCTCGTTGTAATGAAGGTGAACTTAGCCGTATGCGCGCAACATTAGTGCGTGAGCCTACACTGGCAATGATTGCCCGAAATTTTGAACTTGGGGATTATATGTCCTTAGGCTCTGGTGAGCTGAAAAAGCGGGGGCTTTCGCCGAGAATCTATTTTAGCTGATTGTGTTGAAGCGGTAATTGGCGCAATGGCATTGGATTCAAGCTTTGATAAAGCGGCAGATATTGTGCGTAGTTGGTATAAAACCTTATTGGCTGAAATTAAGCCGGGCGATAACCAAAAAGATGCCAAAACACGTTTACAAGAGTATTTACAAGGTAAGCATTTCGCCTTGCCAACTTATGAAGTGATTAAAATTGAAGGGGAAGCTCATTGTCAAACCTTCACCGTGGAATGTACGGTAAAAAACGTACCAAATATTGACCGCACTTTTATTGCAAAAGGTTCTAGCCGCCGTAAAGCAGAACAAGCGGCCGCAGAACAAATTTTAAAAACATTGGAAATAAAATGACCGAATTAAATCAAGAACAAGAGACCTATTGTGGTTTTATCGCCATTGTAGGCCGCCCAAATGTGGGGAAATCCACCCTGTTAAATAAAATTTTGGGGCAAAAAATCTCGATTACTTCTCGCAAGGCGCAAACCACGCGTCACCGTATTGTGGGAATTAAACCGAAGGCATCTACCAAGAAATTTATGTGGACACGCCGGGACTTCATATCGAAGAAAAACGAGCGATTAACCGTTTAATGAATCGTGCAGCAAGCTCAGCGATCGGGGATGTGGATCTCATTATTTTTGTCGTGGATGGCACACATTGGAATGCCGATGATGAAATGGTGTTAAACAAATTACGTAATGCCAAAGCGCCTGTTGTACTCGCTATCAACAAAGTTGATAACGTCAAGAATAAAGATGATTTGTTGCCATTTATTACTGATTTAGGCAGTAAGTTTGATTTCGCACACATTGTGCCGATTTCTGCACAACGTGGTAATAATGTGCATCAATTAGAGAAAATTGTTCGTCAGTCCTTACGTAAAGGCGTTCATCACTTCCCTGAAGATTACGTGACCGATCGTTCACAACGTTTTATGGCGTCAGAAATTATCCGTGAAAAATTGATGCGTTTTACTGGTGAAGAATTACCTTATTCCGTAACCGTTGAAATTGAACAATTCAAAGTAAATGAGCGTGGTACTTACGAGATTAATGGCTTGATTTTAGTTGAGCGTGAAGGTCAAAAGAAAATGGTGATTGGTGCTCAAGGACAAAAAATTAAAACCATTGGTATGGAAGCACGTGCTGACATGGAACGCTTATTTGATAATAAAGTACACCTTGAACTTTGGGTCAAAGTGAAGTCTGGTTGGGCGGATGATGAACGCGCCTTAAGAAGTTTGGGTTATATGGACGAATAAAAACTTGAGTAATACTCTATACTATTCTATTATTAGCAAAATTTTTATGTTTGCTAATAAAAACAAGGAGATGGTAGATGAGTATCTATACCTTAAAACCCAAATTCCAGAATTTACTTCGGCCTTTAGTTAGGCAATTAGCGGCAAAAGGCGTAACAGCAAATCAAGTTACGCTAATTGCTTGCTTACTTTCTATTTTATTAGGTGTGGTTCTCGCACTATTCCCGACATTTTCCACTCTTTTCTTCCTTATTCCTATTTGGTTGTTTTTGCGTATGGCGTTAAATGCTGTTGATGGCATGCTAGCACGTGAATTTAATCAAAAAAGTCGATTAGGGGGTTATCTTAATGAAATTACTGATGTCGTCTCTGATGCTGCACTTTACCTTCCTTTTGCTTTTGTCGCGCCTTTTGATGGTATTCAAATCTCAAGTATTATTTGGCTTGCTGCGTTGAGTGAGTTATGTGGCATCTTGGGACAAGTTCAAGGCAAAACACGTCGTTATGATGGCCCAATGGGTAAAAGCGATCGTGCGTTTGTGTTTGGTGTACTCGGTTTACTCTATGCGGTGAATGGTAGCTTGCATTCACTTTTCTGGTGGGTAGCCAATATTCTGATTATCTTGCTCATCGTGACTTGTATTAAGCGAGTAAAAAATGGATTAGCGGAAGTGGCAGAGTAATAGGAGTAAATATGATCGCGAGATTAATCGATTTTTTATTGTGTCGTTTTGCCTCTTTTATTACAGGTGTTCGACCTCAAGCAGCGATAGCTGAACAATCTTCAGAAGGGCATCGTGTCTATTTTGCCAATCATAACAGCCATGGTGATTTCATCTTACTTTGGATTTCATTACCTTATGAAGTGAGAAAACAAACGCGTCCCTGTCGCAGGCAAAGATTATTGGACGAAAGGCGCAATTCGTCGTTTTTTAGCCAATAAAGTGTTTAATATGTTGCTTATTGAGCGTAATAGCCAAGATCCACAAGCGGCAATACGACAAATGACGGAAGCATTGGAGAATGATTCGCTTATTCTTTTTCCTGAAGGAACCCGTAAAACGGATGATGATTTGCCTCTCCAACCCTTTAAAAGTGGCTTGTATTATCTAGCAAAAGAAAATCTTGATTGTGAATTTGTCCCAGTTTGGATTAGCAATATGAATAACGTTTTACCAAAAGGCTTTTATTTTTACCCAATCCCGTTGTTATGTGATCTTTATGTTGGTGAACCATTAAAGCTTGGGACAGATGAGACTAAAGGTGAATTTTTAACACGCGCTCAATCGGCATTATTAAGTTTAAACATCAGTGAAAAAGGCAAATCTTAGGAGTAAATGATGACGGAAATATGGCAACTCTTCGGTGGTTTATTTATCGCCTTAATTTTTGCTTCCACAGTGGGATATGTTTTAAAACGCAGAGCGGGTATGGATACACCCTAAATAGCGTTATTGATAATCTGAATGCACGCATCAATGCTTGGTGGGTGATGATTGGGATTATCTTTATTGCGAGCTTATTGGGCTTTTATGGCGTGATTGTGCTCTTTTTGATTATTTCATTTATGGGATTGCGTGAGTTTCTTTCTCTATTGAATATTCGTCGAGGCGATCATCTTGCACTCGCTGCCTGTTTTTATGTGATCTTGCCATTGCAATATTTTTTAGTCGCCATTGATTGGTTTAGTATGTTTACTATCTTCATTCCAGTATATGGCTTCTTATTTTTACCTATTCTGTCAGCATTACTCGGGTGACCCCTGCACATTTCTTAGATCGTTCTACGAAAATTCAGTGGGCATTGATGATTAGTGTATTTCTGTATTTCACATATTCCGGCTTTACTGACACTTGATATCTCTAGGTTATGAAGGAAAAAATCTTCTATTAATGATTTTCTTAATCTTGGTGGTGCAGTCTAGCGATGTGTTGCAATACGTTTGGGGTAAACTCTTCGGCAAACATAAAATTGCGCCAACCTTATCCCCATCCAAAACAGTAGAAGGCTTTGTTGGCGGTGTATTAAGTGCAAGTTTATTAGGTATGCTACTTCATTGGATGACACCATTTAATGCATGGCAGGCGTTTTTAATGAGCATGTTAATTTGCCTAATGGGATTCTTGGGTGGACTCGTGATGTCAGCAATGAAACGCAGTATGGGCGTGAAAGACTGGGGGAATATGATCAGCGGTCATGGCGGTATTTTAGATCGTATGGATTCGCTTTGTTTCTCTGCACCAATTTTTCTTCCATGTTGTGCGTTATTTCTGGGCTTAGTCATAAATCATAAAATAAAAAAAGAGCGGTTAATTAACCGCTCTTTTTTATTATTGACTGATAAGTTTCTAAGAAACGAGCCAGTTTGCCAATCGCTTCTTCTAATTGGCCAGTATAAGGGAGTGTCACCACACGGAAGTGATCCGGTGAGTGCCAGTTAAAGCCTTTACCATGTACTAAAAGCACTTTCTCTTTACGTAATAAATCGAGTACAAATTTTTCATCACTATGAATGTTGAATTTTTTGATGTCGAGTTTCGGGAACATATACATTGCTCCCCATTGGTTTTACGCAGCTAACACCAGGGATTTGAGTGAGCAACTCGTAGGCTTTATTACGTTGTTCAAGTAAACGACCGCCAGGTTGAATAAATTCATTAATGCTTTGATAGCCACCTAATGCGGTTTGAATGGCGTGCTGCATTGGCACGTTTGCACATAAACGCATAGATGCCAGCATATCCAAGCCTTCAATATAGCCTTTTGGCGTGTTGTTTTGGCCCATTTAAAATCATCCAACCTTGACGGAAACCCGCAACACGATACGCTTTTGATAAACCATTGAATGTAATCGTTAATACATCTGGTGCAAGGGCAGCGATATGATGGTGGACTGCACCATCGTAGAGAATCTTTGTCATAAATTTCATCAGCAAAAATAATCAGATTATTTTCACGTGCTACTTGGATAATTTCTTCGAGTAACGCTTTGCTATAAACCGCACCAGTCGGGTTGTTCGGGTTGATCACGACGATAGCTTTGGTTTTGGCATTGACTTTCGCGCGAATATCATCAATAGCAGGGAACCAGCCCGCTTCTTCATCACATAAATAATGTACTGCTTTTCCGCCCAGAAAGCGTCACAGCCGCAGTCCATAACGGATAATCAGGCATTGGGACCAATACCTCATCCCCATCATTGAGAAGTGCTTGCATTGACATGGTAATTAATTCAGATACACCATTCCCGATGTACACATCGTTTACCGTTGAATCATGAATACCTTTCGATTGGTAGTATTGCACGATAGCTTTACGTGCTGAATACAAGCCCCTTTAGAGTCACAATAACCTTGTGCAGAAGGTAGGTTGCGGATGACATCGACTAAAATTTCATCTGGTGCCTCAAAACCAAATGGGGCAGGGTTACCGATATTTAGTTTTAAGATTTTGTTGCCTTCTTCTTCTAGGCGTAAAGCTTCTTTGTGAACCGGTCCGCGAATATCGTAGCAAACGTGTTCTAATTTGTCTGATTTTGGAAATGAGCGCATTAATAACATCCTATGATAATTAGATTTTCATTCAAAAATTATGTCTAATTTACGCTTAAATTCTTATCTTGAAAAGATTTAATAAAAAAATTTTTTGAATGTATTAAAGTGCGGTAGAATATGGACTAATTTTTTGTGTATTTTATTATTTTTCATGGGCCCTTTAGAACAAGCTAAATCTGCGCTAATTCGCCAATTTGACGCTTTGGCGACAACGGATCAGCAAGCATCTATTGTACATCTTCAAACGAAGGTGGAATCGGATGTTGATCTTTTGGCGTGGATGAAAGGGCAGTCAGTCTATCCGCAATTTTATTTGCGTTTTCGTGATGAAGCTAAAACCGTCGCAGCCGTGGGTAAAGTGCGGTCATTTTCAGATGTGAATTTGGCACAGCAATTTATTCAAGAGCATGATTTCCCTTTAGTGGGCGGTTTACAGTTCAAAGGTGAAAGTCAGTTTATTTTGCCTCAAGTTTTAATTGAACAGCAAAAATGGTGAGACCGTGGTTTCAGTTTTTGTTGAAACAAATGAGCTTGATTCAGCAAAAGTGGTGTTGAATTCATTTGAAAAAATGACCGCACTTTTACCGCTCAATCAATTAACCATCGAAAGTGTAGCGCCAAAAGCGAATCAAGACACGTGGTGTGATTGGGTCAATCAAGCGCTCACTCGAATTCGACAAGGGGAATTAACCAAGCTTGTCTTAGCAAATGAAACGGTATTTCGCATTCAGGGCGAATTAAACGGAAAAGATTTTCTTGCTGCAAGCCAAGCCAAAAATAGCGGTTGTTACCATTTTCTATGGGCAGATAACGTCCCAAAACTGTTTTGTGGGATCGACACCAGAGCGCTTGTTTGCACGAGATAATCGTCTGTTATTTACAGAAGCCCTTGCGGGCACTGCTCCTGTTAGTGATAATCCGAGTGAAAATAATGAACGTGCGAATTGGTTGCTAAATGATGAAAAAAATCTCAATGAAAACTGGTTGGTAGTTGAGGATATTTCACAAAATATCAGTCACTTAGTGGAACAAATTACCGTTGATGATGTCGCATTAAAGCCATTACGAAAAGTGCAGCATTTGATTCGAAAAATGCAAGCAAAAGTTGACCGCACTTTGTACGGATGCCGATTTGCTGAAAGCGATCCATCCAACGGCTGCAGTGTCAGGCTTACCGCAACAACAAGCGAAGAAAGCCTTGGCTGAAATAGAAACCTTTGATCGTCGTTGGTATGCTGGTACATTAGGTGTGATGAGCCAAAATCTCTCTGAATTTTGTGTCACCATTCGTTCGGCTTTTATTGAAGAAAACCAAGTGCGTGTATTTGCTGGAGCCGGTATTGTAGAAGGCTCACAACCTGTAGAAGAGTGGTTGGAAATTGAACGTAAAGCGGCAGGGCTCATTTCCCTGTTTGCAGAGAATAACGGAGAATAAGAAGAATGTCTGTAAGCGTATTTAATCGTTGTTGGTCAAAGGTGATCTTAGAAACCTTGGTTCGCCAAGGGGTTAGTCACTTTTGTATTGCGCCAGGTTCACGATCAACACCTTTAACGCTAGAAGCTGTGCGTTTACAAAATGCCTCTCGAGCAACGTGTCATAGTCACTTTGATGAACGTGGCTTAGGCTTTTTTGCCTTGGGTATTGCAAAATCTACGCAAGCGCCTGTTGCTGTGATTGTGACCTCAGGGACTGCGGCAGCAAATTTATATCCAGCGATTATTGAAGCTCGCCAAACAGGCGTGAATTTAATTATTCTTACCGCTGATCGTCCACCTGAATTATGGGAATGTGGTGCGAATCAAGCGATCGTGCAACAAAATATGTTTGCAGATTATCCAGTAGCAAGCGTGAATTTACCTAAACCTCAAGCAGATTATGCGGCGAAATGGTTAATTTCGACGTTAGAACAAGCTTGCTATAAACAAAAACAACAAGCCGGCGTGGTGCATATTAATGTGCCTTTTGCTGAGCCACTTTATAATGCGCAAGAGCAAGAAATTGACAGCCATCCATGGTTAATGCCAATTCAACGTTGGTTAAGTCAGCCTAAAAATTGGGTTGATCATCAACCATTGCAACAAGAAGTGCTGATGCATGAGAAATTGGGATAGCTGGCGTACGAAACGCGGTGTGATTGTCGCGGGGCAATTAACCCCAGAACAGGCAATGGGGATTAACTCGTGGGCAAATACCATGGGCTGGATTTTGCTGACGGATATTCAATCTGGTGTCGAGCCACTTACCCCTTATGCAGATATTTGGCTAGCAAATCAAACTGTGAAGCAAAAATTGCTTCAAGCAGATATCGTAATCCAATTTGGTTCTCGTTTTATCAGTAAACGTATTAACCAATTCTTAGCGGAATTCCAAGGTGAATTTTGGGTAGTAGAGCAAAGTCAAAATGCGGTCGATCCAAATCACCATACCCAAACTCGCTTTAATGCAAAAGCGCATCATTGGTTGCGTGCACATCCGCCATTGCGTCAAAAACCTTGGTTACTCGAACCCCTCGCACTTTCAAAATTCTGTGCAACTTTTATCGAGCAACAAGTCGGCGGCAATCTTAATGAAGCCTCATTAGCACATCATATTGAGCGTGTGTTGCCTTACAATGGTATTTTGTTCTTAGGGAAATAGCCTTTTTGTGCGCTTGGTTGATGCGTTAACGAAATTGCCAGAAGGGTATCCAATTTTCACCAACCGTGGTGCAAGCGGAATTGACGGTTTATTAGCAACCGCTGCGGGTATTGGTATTGGTTCGAATCAACCTGTAGTGGCGATGATTGGCGATACATCCACGCTTTATGATTTGAACTCTTTAGCATTATTTAAGAACGTGACTCAACCAACCATTATTTTTGTAATCAACAATAATGGTGGCGCGATCTTTGATATGTTGCCGGTTGATGAAGAGGTAAAAGAACAATTCTATCGCTTGCCACATAATGGTGATTTCTCACAAATTGCGAATATGTTTGGCTTGAAATACGCCTTACCTTACACCTGGGCGGATTTAAGTGCGGTATTAAAACAGGCTTACACGCGTCGCCGTGCAACCTTAATTGAAATCAAAACGAACCCTAGCGATGGCAGTGCAACTTACAAACGTTTGATTGATCAAATTAGTCATGCCGTAGTTGGTGAATAATTCATTTCCCTCTTAAATCAGAGGGGATTTCTTTATATGGCATTATGATGAATCTTATCTTCCTCCACGGCTTACTTGGTACAAAATCGGACTGGCAAAAAGTCATCGAAAATCTACCGCACTTTCGTTGTCTCTCTCTCGATTTACCGTTTCATGGAGAGAATAAAGCTATAGCGGTTGAAGATTTTGAGCAAACGGCTCAATTTCTTGAAACCCAAATACAAAGTCTCATAAGAGATGAACCTTATATCCTGATCGGTTATTCACTTGGTGGGCGAATCGCACAATATTATGCACTGCAGGCTCAGGTACAAAGAGGCAATTTACAAGCAGTGATTTTAGAAGGGGCGAATTTAGGTTTGCAGTCTGAGCAAGAAAAACAAAGCCGTTTAGTCAATGACAAAATGTGGGCTGAGCGTTTTTTTCCATGAAAACCCTGAAACCGTACTAGAAGATTGGTATCAACAGCCTGTGTTTTCTCATTTAAATGAACAGAAACGTAAGTCGTTAATTGAAAAGCGAAAAGCGAATTGCGGGGCAAATATTGGTAAGATGTTATTAGCAACTAGCCTTGCCAAACAGCCTGATTTTCGAGAGAAAGTGCGGTCAAGTTTGCTGCCATTTTTCTATTTTTGCGGTGAGCGAGATCAGAAGTTTCGTCAAATGGCAGAGGATAATCAACTTGATTTAACGCTTATCCCTCATGCTGGGCATAATGCTCATTTAGAAAATTCGACATATTTTGCTAAAAAAATTGAAGATATCGTTTTAAAAATCGCTAATCCTTAAGCCCTAAACAACAAAAAAGCTGATGCGTAAACATCGGCTTTTTGTCTTTTAAATGTAGAGATGGTCTTAACTTTCAGCAATCCCCATCGCACAAACGGCTGCAGAGCTCCATGCCCACTGGAAGTTATAACCACCTAACCTGCCGACAACATCCAATACCTCACCGATAAAATAGAGACCTTTAATCTTTGTCGCCTCCATGGTTTGGGATGAAATCTCATGAGTATCAACGCCCCCCATTGTAACTTCAGCTGTGCGGTAGCCCTCCGTGCCATTAGGAATAAATTGCCAGTTGTGGATTAAATTCTCTAACTTTTCTAACCGCACTTTACTCACGTTTGCGATCACTTCATCTTGAATCAAGCCTTGTTCTAACCAAAGTTCGACTAATTTTTTCGGCAATAAGCGACTTAATACGGTTTTAAGCTGCAATTTCGGCGAAGATTGACGCATCTCATCTAGGTGATGACGAATATCGTTATAAGGCAATAAATCTAAATGAATGCTTTCACCAGGTTGCCAATAATTGGAGATTTGCAAAATGGCTGGGCCAGATAAACCACGATGGGTAATAGCATTTGATGAGTAAAGGTTTTGTGTTGATTGGTCGCAGCCACATCTAATGAAACGCCAGAGAGTGCAGAGTAGAATTTGTCACTTTCTCGCCACGTGAACGGCACAAGACTTGCTCGCGGAGGAATTACATTTAATCCAAACTGTTCTGCAATTTGATAACCAAAAGGCGAGGCGCCCAAGCCAGGCATGGAGAGCCCGCCTGTAGCGATAATCAAATTCTGGCATTGCCATTCAACCGCATTTACCTTTAATTTAAACCGCACTTTAGGGTTGTTTTCAACCGCTTCAACATCACTCACTTCGCTGCGTAGTTGAATGTGAACACCGTATTTGTCACATTCTGCTCCGAGCATCTTCACAATATCTTCTGCACCGTTATCACAAAATAACTGACCTAATTCTTTTTCGTGGTAAGGAATGCCGTATTCGGCAACTAAAGCAATGAAGTCCCATTGTGTATAACGTTTTAAGGCGGATTTGACGAAGTGTTTATTTTGGCTGATATAACGGCCTGATGTGATTTCCATATTAGTGAAATTACAGAATCCACCGCCAGACATTAAAATTTTTCGGCCAATTTTCTTACCATTATCAAAAATAGTGGCTTGTTTGCCAAGTTTGCCTAACTGAGCGGCACAAAATAAGCCAGCAGCACCGGCTCCAATAATAATATTTTCTGAATAATGAGACATAGCTTATTGTGAGGTTTGTCCTTTTTCAAAATAGTCTATCATTTTGATTCGTTGGATAACAGTACGACGATCCACGGCTGCATTACCCGAATCTAATAATTGCTGCCAATAAGCTTTGGCTTTTTCAGCTTCATGATTTTTAAAGGCCTCAGTCGCCAATAATGTTATTACCGATATTTCATGTTTATCTTGTTTTAATGCCTCATCCATTATTTGCTGGATTTGTGGTGTGATGTTTTGACCTGCTTGATAATAAAGTGCGGTCGCTTTTAGGCCTAAAATAGCGGGTGTTGTACCTGAAATTTTTTCTGCATTACTATAGGCAATGAGTGCATGATCAAATTCATCATTTTGCATGTAGGCATCACCTAGCTGAGCCCAAAGCTCAGGGTTATTTACATCTTCTCGAATTTTATTTTGAATTTTGAGCACCATATCTTCTTTTTGATGCACCATTGATGTATCTGCTTTTTTGTTGGCAAGCTCAAGCATCTCTTTTTCGCCTTGTTGAACTCGCTCAAAACGATCAAGGGAGAAGTAATAACTTAAAGGAAGAATCAATAAGATTGCAAAGACCCAAATCGCGGATTTGGTTTCAAATTTGACCGCACTTTTTTCTTCTTTAGGGGCAGTATGAGGTTGATTTTCGAGTTGTTTTTGCTCGCCTTCTGATTTTTTAGTAGAAAATAAAATTAATGCAAAAGCCCCAATTAACAGCAAAATAGGCAATAGCCAGAGTAGTGCCGTATTCCACTGAAAAGGTGGCTTATAGTTCACGAAATTACCGAAACGAGCTGTCATCGTGTCGATAATTTGCTGATTCGATTTTCCTTCATCCACCATTTTATAGACTTCAATACGTAAGTCATAAGCAATCGGTGAATTAGACTCAACTAAATTCTGATTCTGACATTGTGGGCAACGTAAGGATTTTGCCAGTTCAACAGCACGAGTACGATCGGCTTGGTTTTTAAACGCATAGGTATCCACCATTTCTGCGTGAGCAAAAAGGGCAAACATCAGTAAAAGTGCGGTCAGAAATCGGGTTAATTTTTTCATTTTACTTTTTAGTTAATTCATCAAGTTTTGGTTTGATCTCAGTGAGCCACGTTTCACGATCCATATAGCCAGAATGACGATAACGGATCATGCCGTGTTCATCGACAATATAGGTCTCTGGTGCACCATCTACGCCTAATTGCATCGCAAATTCACCACGACTATCGTCAATAGTGAGTATAAATGGATTGCCCATGCGTTCGAGCATCGCAATGCCGTTTTGAGGTTTGTCACGATAGTCGATTCCAACAATGGGCACGTCTTTTGAAATTTCCATCAAAAGAGGGTGTTCCTGTTGGCAATAGCCACACCAACTTCCCCACACGTTAAGTAGGAAAGGTTTCTTTGGAAAATCTCTCGGGCTGACAATTTGACTCGGTTCAAGCAAATTCGCTTGATAGAATTCCGGCACAGGCTTATCAATGAGCGCTGAGGCAATTTGTTTTGGATCTTTATGTAAGCCAACAAAAAGCAGTAAGCAAATGCTCAATAACAAAATCAGCGGTAAAAACAAAATAAACTTTTTATTCATCACGTTTTCTCTTCAAATTGATGGCTGAACATAATGCGCCAAGTGCCATTAAAATGCCTCCGAGCCATAACCAGCGAATAAGCGGCTTGTAATGTAAGCGGAACGTGAATTCACCTTTGCCTAAGTTATCGCCCATAACAATATATAAATCGCCCCAAAAGCCTGCATCTAAGCCCACTTCACTCATGGTCATGGTGCGAACATCATAATAACGGCGTTCTGGTACAATTTCAGTGTAAGGTTTGCCTTGTTTTGACACGTTAAAGAAAGCAACTTCGGCGGTAAAGTTTGGTCCAATTTCATTGGAAAAACGATCATAATGGAATTCAAATTGACCTAATTGCTGGCTTTGTTGTGGTGCAAGTCTAACACCTAATTCACTGCCAAAGTAACTACTCATCACGGCGCCCATTGTGGCAATAGCCACACCACAGTGTGCGAGAATCATCCCAATATAGGACAGTCTTACTTTTGCCCAATTTTGCCATAAGGTGACGAATAATACCCAAATAGCGAGGGTGAGCAACACATAAGCGAAGAAATGGAAACGTAACGCACTGTCATTTTGCAGCGCATTCCAAATCATGCCATAAGCCATCACTGCAGCGGGAATAAGTAATAACAGACGTTTGAAAAAGCGTTTTTTGTCTGATTTAAACCAGTTTAAGCAAAGTGTAGCCGCCATCGAAAAAAGCACTAAAGTGAGTAATGGCAAGAAAATGCTATTAAAGTAAGGCGCCCCCACAGAAATACTGCCCCAATTCATGGCCTGGAATAGCATTGGATAGAACGTACCTAAGAAGGTACTGACGGTGGCAACGGTCAGTACGATGTTTAAGCCTAAAATCGCCCCAGTTTTAGAAATAAGCGGAAATTTGACCGCACTTTCATTGGTATTTGTGCGTAGGGCAAATAAGCTTAGCGAGCCGACAGTCAGTAAGAAGAAAATGAGTAATAACACATAACCGCGAGAACTATCCAAGGCAAAAGCATGAACAGAGGTTAATGCGCCTGAACGGACAATAAATGTGCCTAATACGCTGAATGCAAAAGCGAGTAGGGAAAAGAGTGTTGTCCAGTAGCTAAACATCCCTTGTTTTTCAGTTACCATCAAGCTGTGTAAAAGCGCGAGTCCCAATAACCATGGCATAAGCGAGGCATTTTCTACCGGATCCCAGAACCACCAGCCGCCCCAACCTAATTCGTAATATGCCCACCATGCACCGAGCACGATCCCTAATGTTAAGAATAACCAAGAAACGAGAACCCAAGTTCGCATTGCACGCGCAATTGCTTGTGTAGAACGATTAAAGATTAAGGCAGAAATGGACATGGCAAAGTTTACGGCAAAGCCTACATAACCTACATATAAAAGTGGCGGATGGAAAATTAAGCCAATATCTTGCAGCATTGGGTTGAGATCTCGTCCTTCCGCAGGGGCAGGAAATGCACGTCCAAATGGATTGGAGTAGAACAAAATGAAAATAGCAAATCCAAGACAAATTAAGCCGAGTAAAGAAAGGGTTTGTGCAGAAAAAGTGCGGTCATTTTTGCGAGAGAAAAAGGCAAAAGCCACTAACCAAAGACTTAATGTGAAAAGCCAAAATAAAATGGAGCCTTCATGTCCGCCCCATGTGGCGGCGACTTTAAAAAATGTCGGTAGTTGAGAATTGGAATGTGCAGCCACGTATTCCAATGTGAAATCATCTGTTGCAAAAGAGTAGGCAAGAATACCGATTGAAACGCTCGTAAAAATACCGAAGCAATAACTTAATCCCCAAGCTGTGTTGGTGAGAGAGGGTTTATTTCGCCAAATACCAATTTGCGGCACGATGGAAAGTAAGAGCGCCGCGGTGGTGGCAAAGAGTAATGAGAGAAATCCGAATTCGGGGAGCATAGTATTCTTCAATATTAATGGTTGTATTTGACAAATAAGGTTAATTTTAAGCATGAAAAACATACGTAAAATTAACCGCACTTTAGTCTTTTAAATAAACAAAAGGCGTATTGTATACGCCTTTTGATTAAATAAGAAGTTTATCCTTACGCAACGGTAAGTTGTCCTGCATACAAGATGAAGTAACGTAAGCAGAGAACCCCGATTAAGTCGAAGATTGACACAAGGATAATAAAGTTCTTGTTGTATTTTAAGTTGTCTTTTACGGCAAGGTTGGCAAGTAGTGGAATTAAGATACCAATTAAGAATACCCCAATCCAGAAGACTGCACCCCAGAAGCCAGATAATGCATTCTGTAAGGCAACCACTTTTTGGCCACCACCAAAATAAAGACCCACGAAGAAACAAACTAATAAACCAAGCTCAGTTACCATGATTGGCACTTCAAATTTATGAATGAAGTGTGATTCATGGCTATCACCTTTTAATTTACCTGCAATGAGGATAAATAAGAAGGTTGCAGCGATACCTGAAGAGGTACCTGAAGCCAAGAATAACGCTGGTAGAACAGGGTTATTTAACATTGGGTAACTAATCAATGCTGAAAGTAAGAAACCGGTATAAGCCCCTAGTACAGCAGCTAAGATGAAGAGAATGACTTCTACAGGACCAGTTAAACGTTCTAATACATTGATAATTTTACCGACGAAACCAAGTTTGGCATAAAACGTTGGATGAGCGCCATGATATCTTCTTTGAAGATAACTGCACACCAACATACCAAGAACAGCATATAAACTTGGAATAACATTACCCCCATAGACATTACAGAGTTGAATTGATAGTTAAACATCAATTTCCAGAATGTCCAAGGACGTGCCAAGTGGAAAATTAACAGGGTTAAACCAATTAATGTTGGCACAGAACCTAAAACGGCGGCTGCTCTGATAATCCAGTTTTTGCTAGGATTTTCTAATTTGTGACTACGTTTATAAGCAATCGCTAATTGTACCGCACCGGAAGAAATACCAAGTAAGAACAAATAGATAGCGATTGTTGAATCCCACACCAAATTAGGTGTGTGAAACGGAACAGGATAATCTAATGTCATCTTCTTGGCTCCCCGTGTTGGAATGGAATATGGTAGAGATTTGGTTGAGTACCTAATTCCACTTTCGTGCGATAAACCGGTTTTTCTTTCACTTTGCGGGACACTTCGCTGCTTGGGTCATTCATATCACCAAAGGTTAATGCTTTGGTTGGACAAGCTTCTACACAAGCAGGTTGTTTGCCAGCTGCTAAGTTTGTATCACGACAGAAGTTACATTTATCCGCAGTACGGTGTACTGGGTGAATGAAACGTACGCGATAAGGACAAACTGCGATACAGTATTGGCAACCCACGCAAAGATCTTTAGTTACATCAACGATACCTGTTTCAGGATCAATAAATGATGCACCGGTTGGACAAACAGCCACACAAGGGGCGTTTGTACAATGTTGGCAAGATTGACGGAAAAAAACTCGTATTCTTGATTTGGGAATTCGCCATAAGGTTCACTACGGAGAATTTCCAAACGTGAAACGCCTTCAGGAACGTGGTTAGTTTCACGACAAGCATCCATACAAGCGGTACAGCCGATACAAGCTGTTTCGTCGTGTACCATTGCATAGCGTTTCGGTTTATCCGCCTTTTCCTCTTTCGCTAAAGAGGTAACTGATGTCCCCGTCATAAGGATTAATGCCCCCATGCCGGAAACAAAGTTTCGGCGTGAACAAGCTGTCATTATTTATCCTTTTTGTTCGGTTGATTGCGTTTGTGATTGTGCTTCTTTTGCCGCTTTGCGTTTTTTTGTTGTTCGCCGTGGCAATCTACACAAAGTTTCACACGATTTTTTTCGGTTGAATACCTTTCATCGCATCATCTTTCGGGTGTAATGTGTGGCAGCTTGCACAAGGCAATTTCATTGCGTGAACATCGTGCGCCCAAAGTTTTTCACGAAGTTTTGCTGGTTGGTGACAAGCAAAACAAACTTGGTTTTGTTCTTGTGCTGTGTACATTGGTTTTTTATCACCAAAGATATCGCCATCAAAACGCATCACATCTTTTGCACCACGACGGTGATCTTCCGAAATATTACCGTGACAGTTTACACAGTTAATCGGTTTACCTGTGTTAGGGCTTTTTTGATTTAAGTGTGCGCCGTGGAATTTACCAAAATGTAATTCACCACCAGATTGATCTAAAGTTTGGTTTTTATCAACTTGGTCAAATTTGTGACATTTTGCACAATATTGGTTTGGATCACGTTGGTTATCCAATTGTGGCTCATAAGTGAGTTGAGAGGCAGGTGTTTTTGCCATCTCTTCCGCACTTGCAGCCATTGGCATTGCCGCAAGCATTGCAAGCAATGCAAGGGATTTTGCCGATTTGCTGATTAAAGAAGTTAAATTCATTCTGATTACCTCAAATATATGGTTAAAAATGACCGCACTTCGACACTTTAGTTACAAAGTGCGGTTCTTTTTTTATTGTTTTGTTGCGGTATCTTCAGCTAATTTGCCATTGGCTTTCGCTTCTTTTACCCATTGAGGTACAACAGTTTCTAAGAATTCTTTTTTCGCTTGACGTTCTTTCTCGATATCAATACCCATTACTTTCCATGCTTTATCAGCTGTAGAAATATCTGGTACTTCAACCGGAGTTTTCACGCCATGTTTAGTTAAGATTGCTGCAAGTTTAGCACGTGCATCCGCAGCTTTGTCGATACCAGAACCTAATACGCGAAGCATTACATCAGGTGCGTGCATGTGACCACCGTGGCTCGCTGCAGAGTAGTCCCAACGCCATTGTGCGTGACGGATATCCATTAAAGCAGGTTCCATTTCTTCTTTAGTTGCACCAGCATCCCATGCCGCTTCGCTTCAAAGTGAGCACGAACAACTTGATCTTCTAAACGACCCATTACATCTTTCACTTCTTTTTTACGTGAAGCAACGATGTCTTTAAGTTTTTCTTTGCTTTGATCGTGACAGTTTGCACATGTGGTATCAAATGCATCGAATGGGTTTTGGATTTGGTGGTCGGTGTAAACTTTACCGTCTTTACCTTGTACTTTAGGCATGTGACAGTCGATACAAGTTACGCCGTTTTTACCGTGCATACCTAAAGACCAAATTTCAAAGTCAGGGTGTTGAGCTTTTAACATTGGTGCTTTAGAAAGAGAGTGAGTCCAGTCACTGAAACCGATATCATCGTAGTATTTTTCGATGTCATCAACAGTTTGACCGTTATCCCAAGGGAAGGTTACTTGTTTTAAATCACCTGCGAAGTAGTACTCAACGTGACAGTTAGCACAAACTTCAGCACGTTTTTCAGTGCGAGCAGCTGTGTTAAAGCTTAAGTTAGCTTGTTCTTTACCTTCAGCTTTTGCTTTTGCTTGAAGTGCATTATTTAAGTGATCTAATGCACGAAGAACGTGTGGACGAGCAATACGTAATGCTGGTTTGCCTTCGGCAAAGTCTTTTGATGTAGTATCGTGACAGTCTGCACAACCGATTGAGTTGACCACTTCAGGTCCACCTTTAGCCCATTTTGCACCAAAGTAACCATCTTCACCCCATTCTGCAATTAAACGAGGAACGTCTGGACCTTTACAAGTCCAACATGCCATTGGTTGAGGGCCATCATTTGCATTTTTGGGCGCACCAGTACGTAAAATATTACGTACATCTTCTACTGCATAAACGTGACCACGAGGTGCGTTATATTCTTTTGCGAAAGAATAGCCCCCCCATAACACGATTAAACGAGGATCTTGTTCATTAGCATAGATGATTTTGTCGCCTTTTTCAGTCGCTTTCCACGAATTGAATTGGCTAGGATATTTCTCAGCAAATTTTTCATTCACTGCTTCGATTTTTAAATTAGGGTTTGGTGCTTCCACAGGTTGTTCAACAGGCTTGTACACCATTTCAGCCATAGCTGAGTTATACACACCTAAAGCTGCGAAAGAAGTCGCCAGAATAAGGCTTTTTCTCAATGCGTTCACGATAATCACTCCATTAGGAAAGAATAAAAAAACAATTTTAAATGCAAACAATTCCTATTAAGCTTTTGAATTCACTCATAAAAATAGTTCAGTGCAAGCATAAGATACCAAAAAGTAGTAGTTTTTCTAAGGTTATCTTCCAAAAGTTTGAGGTTGATCAAACTTTAAAATAAAAATACTTCTAAAGGGGTATAAAAGGGATTAGGGAAGTGGTAGGTGAGTTGCATATTAAGAGAAAAAAAGTGCGGTCAACTTTTACATTGTTTTTTTGACTTATATAAAGACGATTTCCATGCTCATTATTACTGACTTTGGCCTAATTTTAATGAGCATTCTTTTTACGCAAACGATACCTTGTATAGAAAATGTAAATTTTTTTGTGAAAAAAACTGGTATAAAAAGCGATCATTTTCTTGATCTTATAGATGAGTCAGCTATACTCCCAGAACC
>BNJS01004289.1_pt1 | contig 61188 bp, 97 predicted proteins | sample 8540461 | NCBI WGS metagenome assembly BNJS01 (sample SAMD00202454, study PRJDB9452) | human saliva metagenome | isolation source: human saliva | place: Japan
AGCGACGACGCTAATTATATATCGGCAATGCTACGAAGGAGTCTGATTATTAGGCTCCTTGTGCTATATCTTGCTTGAGGCCTTCGATTGACGCTTGCACGATATCGACAGTGCCATAGGAATATAGATTAGGAATGTCCTCTTCGTATGGCTTAATAAAATGCTCGATAATAAGTTCTGGGTCTAGCATCCGCTGACCGTCGTAATTGTATTGGCCGCTCATTGAATAGGCGCAACTCCCAACGTCTCGCACGAACCTAGCGATTTTTGCCGAGTCTTTGTTGGTTTGCTGAAATGTTTCGGTATCAATGCACCACGGTTCAGTGTTGATAGTAAATGCAAAGTTTTTTATTTGCGCATCATTCATTGTATACGGTTTTTCTAGGCTATGAAAATAATGCATAGTAGCGAATGCAGTACGGGCGATAAGCCGTGCTTTTTCTTCAGGTAGTATAGTCTCGCCGCGGTATTCGTCGATTAGGCTGTCGCAGCTCCGTACGCCTTGTATAAAATCGGTAATCACTGCCACTTCTTTCTCGAGGCGGATAACGCCCTTCGGTTCGAAGGTGTGAATTGCTTGAGTATGTTCTAGACTATTGATATGTCGCATTGTATCAATATCTTTCAATGCCGCGCGCGGTGTAAGATATGGCTTGATTGCCCAAGGTTGGGTTGTGAGAGGCACACCCGAGCAGTATGATGTTGCATCATAAAACCCAACTTCATTGATACTATTGCGGCGACCTTCTGAATAATCGTCGCGAGGATCTAATCCTATATAAAGATAATCTAGCGGCACACCTAACCGGTCAGTGCTAAATAATGCAATATTTCCTGGAGATAGTTGATCTACTTGTCCCCGTAAATCGCTCGTATCATCAATAGCGATTGGTGTTATAGATAAATATCCTTCGAGTTGGCGCATAAATTATTTTATATCATAAATCACTTATATTTGCAATAGCTAGGCGGACTTCATCGGTCGTCGTGGTGTGCATCAATTTTTCTCGAAGTTCCTTTGCACCATCAAAATCGCGAATATAAATCTTGAAAAAACGTTTTAGAGTTTCAAAAGGTCGCCCTAAAATTGGTTGGTAAGAATCGAACAAATCCAAGTGATAATTAAGAAGCGCCAACAGTTCTTCTTTGTGATTATCTGCGTTAGTTTTTCGATTCACGGAAGCAGAATGGATCGCTGAAAACGCCTCGCCCAATCATAATTCCATTCACGCCAGGATGCTTTCTGGCAATTTCAGCCCATGCTCTCGATCTCGAATGTCGCCGTTGATAGTCAGGAGTGTTTGTGGGGCAATTTCATCGCGCAGTTTAACAATCTCATCGATCAATTCATAATGCGCCGCAACTTTGCTCATCTCTTTTTGTCGCGCAGATGAATTGTCAAGTTCACGATGTCTTGTTTGAGAATTGTCGTCAGCCACTCGCGCCACTCATTGACGTAAGTATATCCCAGCCGAGTTTTTACGCTAACAGGCAATCCAGATTTTTTGGCGGCATCAATTGCAGCTATCGCTATGTCGGGTCGACGAATTAGAGCCGCGCCACCGCTTTTAATGGCAGATTTGGCGGGACAACCCATATTGATATCAATTCCGTTAAAACCAAGTTCCGCGCAGTGCTTAGCGAAAGCTTCCATATCCCCTGGCTCGCCACCCCAGATTTGCGCAATCAGCGGCTGCTCATCGTCGGTTTTAATTAATCGCCCAGCTATGGCTTTGTCGCCAGCGTGGACCCAGCCGGTAGCATTTGCGAACTCGGTGAAAAATATATCTGGTGCGCCAGCCTGTTTCACGACATGACGAAACACGACGTCGGTGACGGCTTCCATTGGTGCCAATATGAAAAATGGCTGCGGTAAATTATTCCAAAACGATGTCATCTCTGTTATTTTATCACAAAAAGGAGAAAACCCCTCACTCGCCTTTGAGAATGAGGGGTGGCGAAACTCGAGCGGTTCTGCTCGGAATTGTCCTCTGCGTTGAGGATGACTCTACGAGTGAATCTCGCGAACCCGAAAGTTGGAAAACATCAATACTTCCACGTGCCGGCTCACGTTGCTAGACGTCATTGTCTAGCGGGAAATATTGATGAACCTGAACGCTGCCGTTGAGGCGCTCGACAACGTTAGGTTTTTCGATTGCCGGATGGCGGACATGGAGGGAGTCGAACCCTCATCCTCTCTCTCGTACGAGAGAGGGGACCTCGCGGGTCACACGTCCTTTGATTCTTTTTCTGGTCTACCAGCTGGGCGAACCTGACCCAGGGACGGACGGACGCTCTTTTGTTAACACTGGGTTAACTTTTTCATAGATGGATTAAAATCCATGACCAGTCAGTTAGGAGGTCCCAAAAATCTAGTTAGAAGACTTGAGACTCTCCCTTCTGTGCAGCCCGGGCATCGTCGCCCATCTTGCCGACATACTTGGCGGCTCGGTCATTCATGGCCTTCTGGGCGCTGTCTGCCGTTCCATTCTGGACGGCTTCAGCAGCCTTACGGTATGCCTCCCCGGAGAACGGTCTTCAAAAAAACACCGCCTTCACCTCTTTCCTAAAAAGAAAAGAGCTGACCTCATCTGCGTCTCCTGGAGAGCGACGATATAGAATCAGCTCTACCAACAAAAGCGTTTATTATAATAACACTAATTATAAAAAAATGCAACAATATATTAGAATAATTTTTATATTTCGCCCGCCAGCAGGTCTTTTTCGAATTGTAGCATCCCCTTATAATCCGCCGAATAGTCAGAAATATCCGGCAGATCTAACGTGGTAATTTTTTTCGCCAAATAATCTCAATCAGTTGCGTAAATTCAGACAATTCTTCTCTGGAGAATGTATCTTCCAGGCTGATAATATCGCCGGTCTTCATGTCTGGCTCGACAAATTGTAATCGACCGCCAGTAAACGTGAAATTGCTATAATCGCGTGAATGCTCGGCCAGCAGCTGATAGAACATCAATTGCTGACGATATTTATGAAGTTTGATTTTTCTCGTAATCAGCCGAACCTTTCCAATAACGCGACGGCTTGCCAGTTTTATAATCCGTTACGAAGATGGTTTTATTTTTGCTTGTCGATGTCGACAACGTCAAGCTTACCAGTCAATCTGGCGTTATTTATAATTACGCCTTGGTTTGAAAAGTCTAATTCCGCCAAGTCCGTGTTGTGAAAATCTGAAGATTTGGCGTTTAAGAACGCAGCCAAAGCCGACTTCCCTTTGTCTAAATACAATTGAAAATCGTCCGCTGACAAATGTTGGCTCTCGAGGGATTTTTGGAAAAAAATTGGAGGATTTGTTCGGTGCTTGGCAATTGGTGATCGGCGCTGAATGAGCAATGTGCTTGCTGGAGGCTGCTGTGAATCGCGGTTCCGTAAGCTGCGGCGGAATTTTTTTGGCGGATGGAAAATGCAGTAAATTGTTCAATAGGAAATTCTGCGGTCCGCCACGTGAAAACGTCGAGGAAGTTGTTCAAATGCGTCGCAGAAAGCTTGTACGTTTCCAGCGCTGGCGCTAATAAATCCTTTAATTCTGGAACAATCGGTGAAGTTAGCCGCGTCGTCCAATCGGTTTCAGCGAGTTCAATTTGTTCAGCTGGATCATCGCTGGTCGGAATGATGGTCGGCGTGCAATTCGTCAAGAAACTGGCGATTATCGTGTCGCTGCCAGAATCGTTGGTTTGAGAATAAGTCATGATCAATGTGGTTTTGGCGCGAGTCATCGCCACAAAGAATAATCGAAGTCGTTCGTCGTAAGTGGCGCCCGCTGGCTGAAGTTGGAGGTTTGCGGGATATCGGATAGCTCGGCTGCGTGAACGAACCTTCTCGCCCCAAGCGCTGTCAATTGCCCCAATCACAAAAACGTGCGGAAATTCCAGGCCTTTGGATTTGTGCGCGGTCATTAAGTTTATAGCGCCGCTGAGTGAACTTGCGTGCGTGCGAATTTGCGTTAAGCGAGTTTTTGTCGAAATGTGCAGGTCAATAAATTCCAAAAAATCTTCCAGAGTTGGGTTTTTATCGGTAATTCGATCGCGAAGTTTTTGGCGTAAAGTACGCAAACTTTCCAGGATTGTCAGATACGCTTCTGGGTTTTTTTATCTAGCTTTTCTGGCGAGAAATAGAAATTGGCGAGAGAATTGACCTGAAGGTCGCCGCTTTCATCATTAGTTAAGCCTAATAAATTGTCCAATTGTTCTTCCAGCGGCAAATTCGGCACGTCCTTAGCGCGCTCCAAAAGCCACTCCGCAAATTCCTTAAATACGCTATTCGCCAACATACTTTCCAGCCACAATTGCCGATTTTTGTAAGCTTGAAGGCTCAATTTCCAGATGTCCAGCGCAGAAAATCCAAACGCGGGATGAGCCGTAATTTCCGGTAGTAGGCTATTGGCAACGTCCAAATTATTCTGGCTAATCGCCACGACAGTTCGCGCTAATTTGTCCAGAATCTGAATTATATCTTGCTCCAAAATGTCGTCGTGACGCTCGTAATTGACAAAAAGATTTTCCTTATAAAGATGCGGAAGAATTTCAATGAGTTCCTTATGGTGGCGCGCAATAATCGTGATGTTTTCTGGCTTTTCGCCGTTTTTTATTAGCTCGGCAATTTGTTTGGCAATTCCCGCTCGCTCTTCGCTAACAGATGAGAATTCTTGGATTTCGACTTTTGAGCCTTCGCTATTTGCGTGTGCGGTCAATTGTTTTGATAGTCCGTCAATCGTGTTTTCTAGTCGATCTGCGCCCTGAGGTGATGACGTCCCGTGCCGATGATAAAATGTTTTTCTGCGGAACGATAATTGTCGGTCAAAACGATGATTTTTGGGTCGTGATAATGCTGGCGGAAACGCTGGATGTTGCCCACGTCTGCGCCTTGGAAGCTGAAGATTGCTTGGTCGTCATCGCCGACCGCCATGATGTTTGGATTATCGTCGTTCTCGCTGGTCAAATTGAACAGTAATCGAAGTTGCGCCAAGTTTGTGTCCTGGAACTCGTCGACCATGATGAATTGGAATTGCTCTTGGAGATTTGCGCGCAGTTCTGAGTGAGATTCGCAGGCTTGAATAACGGATAAAATCATGTCGTCGTAGTCAAATAACGAGCGCTCGGATAAAATATTTACGTATTTTTCGTAAACGTCAATTGCGGCGGATAATTTTTTTCTGCGGCGGCAAAATCTTTCAGGACAAATTCGCCATTGGCATTTTTTTCGCACCATTTATTTTTTTCCAAGCAGTCAGCGGCTTGGTTGAGTTTTTCGTCAATTGCTTCTTGAGTGGCATGCACAATACTCAGCGCCAAAACGTTGGCGTATGGCGTGATTGAGGCTGGCAATTTTGAGTTTTTCTCGTCAGGATTTTTGGCGGCTAAATTAGCAATTTTTTCAGCTATCGGCGCAAACATTTCGATTGTTTTTTTCGATATTTTGGCGGAAAATACTTGCTGAATATCTGGCGTGATTTCGGCGATTGTACTTTGATTGCCCCTCAATAATTGCCCGTAATTCTGACGGCGTTAAGCCGCTTTGCTTGAACTCGGAAATAATACGGATGAGGTCTTTGATGTAAACAAATTCCCCGTTGTTTTTTGTGCTTAATGGATTTCGCCAATCAAGTCCTTCGAGTATTCCAGAAATAATTTGATATTGTGTCAATTCGTCAACCGGCTGAGCGTCGGCACCACGGAAAAATACTCGCGATGTTGATTGATGATTTCTGTGCCGAAGCTGTGAAATGTGTGAATAGCAATTTTATACGCGTCCTCACCGATAATCTGGCGAAGTCGTTGGCGCATATTTGTGGCACCACTTTCAGTAAACGTCAAGCATAAAATACTATTCGGCAAAGTGTCGGTTTGTCTCAGGATTTGGGCGGTGCGCATACTCAGAAGCTCGGTTTTCCCTGTTCCTGGCCCAGCAATTACCAAAAGCGATCCGTGAATGTAGTCGACTGCTTGTCGTTGATTATCGTTTAATTTAGCGTAACGAGTATTGAAATCCATAGTTTTATTTTTATCATGTCGGCGGTCTTCAGAACGCGATATCAAAATTGCTATTTACAAAAATTCGTCCAAGGCTGTAAATTTAGCATAAGGAGGATTAAATGAAAAACTTAAAAAAAGATAAGATTTAGTCATATATATATGTTTGTACTGACGATTGCGTTGATCTTTCTGAGTTATCAAGTCTACTGGCTGAATGAAAAAGAATATCGAATATCAGTCCAGTCCTCCATCAATTACCTTGAAAATGACCAAAGCATTAAGCGACTTGAGTTTTTGTGTTAATCATGCCATTAAAGATTGTACTGAAGAAAAATGTCGCTGATTGGAATGAAAAACATCCAGAAGACGCGTTTAAGGGTAAAAGCCACTTGGATATTTCCCGTCAAGCAGTCAAATCGACCATACAGGCTGGCTATTAGATTTCATATCTTTGCCATCTCGCGCACCTCATAAAAAAATGGTAAAATATTATCTATGAATAAGGCGACGTACGACGAGCTGGCGCTGGAGCGAATTGCTAAGGAAAAATTTGGTTTTCCAATTGATGTTCAATCGATAATTTTGTGGCACGCCGATGTTAGTCGCACGGCTAAGGCGTCGGTGTTTTTGACGAATAAAAAGCAGTTGATGATGTATTTGGAAGCGACTTCGCCGTTGATTTTTATCTGATGTTAAAAAGATAATTTCACGAATGGGTATGCGTGCGGAATTATTTCTTCCGCCAAAAGGTCAGCCGCGATATTTTGAAGATATCGGCAAGCGCAAATTCCGCGAAGTTTTTCCTGGAAGAAAGCATGTTACGGATGAAGATTTGCATTTTTATAAAACTTTGGCGCCGTATAATCCTGCCTTGGTTTTGATTTCTGAAGTGAAAAATGGTGAGATATATCAATCTGATTCTGACGCGTACGGAAATTGGCGAGTTGGCGCAAGGTTCAGTTACAGAAGGATTCGGGCAATTTAATGCGTGACTATTTGGACATTATCAAGCGGAATCTGCTTTCCCCTATCGTCGTGGTGATTTTTTTCTGTTGGCTGGCGCACTGGTTTTGATGTTCGCGAATATCGTGATGCGTGGTTTATTTCGGTGGTGATTGTCGTAAATTCGACGATTGGCATTATTCAGGAGCTAAGGGCTAAGCGAGTTTTGCGGCAATTGAGTTGATGAGCGCGCCGAAAGCCTCGATTGTTAAAAGACGGAAATGTTGTCGAGGTTGGTTATGATGAGCTTAAGATTGGCGATGAGATTCTTATTCAGGCTGGCGACGAACTACCGGCGGACGCGAAAGTTATCGAGTCGAAAGGCTTGGAGCTGAATGAAAGTATGTTGACTGGCGAGTCCGCGTCGATTGAGAAAAAGGACGGCGATGTCGTGCTGGCGGCAACGACGGTTTTGGCTGGTGAGGGTACGGCGCGAGTAATTGCGATTGGTGACGACACAAAAGCTGGCGCGATTAGTCAAGTTTTGAAGCGTTACAAGCCAGAACTTACGCCTCTGCAATTAGCGATTTGGCGCGCAATTTACTTCTTGACTTACGGTGCAATTGTTCTGTCGCTACTTATTGCTATCGTCTATTATTTCTCTGGCGATAACGTCGTCGTCATCTTAAAAACCATCACTTCGGCAGCGGTTACAGTTGTGCCGGAAGGTTTATTGTTGGCGAGTTCTCTGCTTTTTGGCGTTCGGCTCACTGCGATTAGCCCAGGCGAAAGTCTTGCCGCAAAAATTGTCAGCAATTGAAGCTATGGCGCTTTTGAATTTGCTGGCTGTAGATAAAACAGGCACCTTGACTAGCGATGAAGTTACGCTTGAAAAAGTCGTGGCGTTCAGTGATAAGATTGGCTATTCAGAAACTGACATTGCCAGTTTTTGCGGCGTTAATTGCTCACGAAACCAGCGGCGGAAATATCACTGGTCGTGCAATTTTGGCGGAAGCTACGTCGCCAAAAAAATGCGAAAGTTCTGGAAGTGATGGCGTTTTCGTCGGCACGTAAAATGGCGGGCGTGAGGGCTGATATTGACGGTGAAATTCGGACTTTGATGATGGGTGCGCCAGAGTTTTGTGTCGAAGTTGGCGCCAGTAGATGAGGAGACCCAGAAAAAGCTGAATGATTGGGCTGACAATGGTTTGCGCGTGTTGATGCTGGCTGAATTTTTGGATGATAAAACCAAATTGAAAGACTTGAAAAACGGCTCTGGAACGGCAATTGGCGCGGTTGTTCTGCGCAATTCCCTGCGTCATGGCGTTGTTGAAACGGTGGATTTTTTGCAGCGCCAAGGCGTAACTATTCGCGTAATCTCTGGTGATAATCCGCGCACAGTTCAATACATCGCTAAGGAGGCTGGAATTAAACATCCAGAAAAGGCGATTTTAGGCGAAGATTTGGCGGCGCTTAGCGAAGATGAATTTAACAATACGGCCGACACTTACACGATTTTTGCCAGAGTTCTGCCGGATCAAAAAGAGCGATTGATAAATCGATTCCAGCAATCGGGAAAATTCACTGGTATGGTTGGCGACGGCGTAAACGACGCTCTGGCTCTGAAAAAGGCGGACCTCGGCGTGGCGATGTACGCTGGTGCGCCGGCTTCTCGTCGAGTTTCCGACATTATATTGCTCAACAATTCGTTCACTTCCCTTCCGATGGGAATGAAATTGGGCAATCAAATTATGCAAGCAATCGAAGTCATCGCTGTTCTATTTTTCCATAAAATTATTTACGGCGTGACGCTTCTTCTTGCGACGATTCTTATCGATATGAATTATCCGTATTCGCCGCGCCATATTACATTTATGAATATTTTTCTGGTGACTATGCCGACTCTCATGTGGACGCTGTTTCCTCCCACGCCGAAGCATCGAATAAATCCGAAGAGATTCTGGCATGATACTTTGCTGGCTGTTACGCCGATTGCCTTGATTACTGGCGCGACTGTCGCGTTCACCTATTGGATTACCTCTGTTATGTTCCCTGGTCACGCTGCAGAAGTCGCAACGATGACGGTGCTTACCGCGACTTTGTTTGGCGTATATCTGGTGTTCTTGGTGGGGATTATGCTGGACGTAACCATCGATAAATCCGCCAAGCGCGCTCGTCTGCTTTATCTTCTGTCGGTGACTATTGTGGCGGCCGGAAGCTTTAGCTTTGGTTTCCTACGCGATTTCTTCGACTTCACCGTGCCGAATTTGTTCATAATGTGGCCAGCTGCTGGCGCAATTATCATAGCAATGTTAGCCCAGTTATTCATTGCTCGCTGGGCTGGTCGACGAATTGTTCGGTAAATGTAAATACTAGAATATGCACCTAGCTGTACCGTAGATAAGCGCGACTTATAGGAGCTAGTGAATATTTTAATTTGGGTATTTTCTAGATATTATTGAGCCTACTAGTGCATTTTTATTCGATTACCAGTGTTTGAATCGGTAAAATACCTTCCGCTTTCGTCAAAATGGAACGTTAGGTCTGTTACCTATGGGCATGTCGTATACTGCTAAAACCGCAGGCTCAATATTTGCAAGGGTATTGAAATCTACAATGATGAGATTCTTTGGGTTATCTATATATTCTTGAGTATCAGTGTCTCCTATTGCTCGCCATCCACAATCGGCTGGATTGGCTCCTTCCTCTCTAAAAAGCCATTTCAGCTTAGATTTTCCTTCATAAATCGACTTAGTTATAATAGCACCTCCAGCGTTTTGTATAAGAGGAGCTTCTTTTTTATTAAATAATTTCATAAAACCTCCGCGACTCTATGTTTATATATTTCTATCCAAAACCACAAGGTGCTCAATGTGCGGCGTCCTCGGGAAGAAATTGTAGCCTTGATGATGCACGATTTCGTATTTTTCCTGAAGCAGGCTGACGTCTCGCGCTTGCGTGACTGGATTACAGCTCAGATAAATATCTCGAGGTGGCGCTGTTTCCAGCAGTCGATTAGCAACGTCCGCGTGAAGCCCAGCGCGCGGCGGATCAACGATGACAATTTGCTCGCCCGTTATATATTCCAGAGATTTTTCGCTCGGCGCCAAAATCGCCTTGGCATTCGGTCGATTCAGCTTGGCAATATTCCTCTGCATTTCCGCGACGGCATGCTCGTTAATTTCCACGAGCGTCACGTTATCGCCTCCAATTGTCAAACCGATTGTCCCAACACCAGAGTAAAGGTCGAGTGTCGGCATTTTTTCATTGCAATTAATCCACGCTTTCATGTCGCTCAGGGCTTTTTCGTAAACGGGAATGTTGACTTGGAAAAATCCTTCGCAAGCGTAGTTGAAGGCGACGCCTAAAATCGTGTCGCTCAGTGTCGTGTCGCTGAATTTGTTTAAGCGCTCGGTGATTCGGCTGGCTGGGCTTTTGGGGTCGGAATAGATTATTTCGCCGCCCGCGGCTGATAGCAACTTGGCTTCATCGTCGGAAATCAGATTTTCTATCTTATCCTTTACGTACAATTGCCAAACGGCGTTTCCCTGTTGGTCTGAGCGAATCAATAGTGTTTTTTTAATTGGCGCGCGACAATCGGTTTTTCTCGTAATAGGTCGCGGATTTCAATTGCCAATTTATTTATGCTCGGGTGTGCCAAGCTGGTTCCGTCGACGATGACTTTCCCCTTACCGCCACGCTTGAAAAACGCCAAGTCCAGAGTTTCTTTTTCGTCGTCGTTCGTTTTGTCGCCGAACCAACTGAACTCGACTTTATTGCGATAATTAAATTCTACGCCGTCAGAAAATACCTTGATTTTTTCAGGCAATGTGATATCGTGAAGTAAAAAAGCTTCTTCGATTAGCGACGCTTTGTACGATTGCTCGCTGGACATCGGCATTATTTGCCAAGGGCTGGTGCTTAAATAGCTATTTTCATCCTTCGGCGTAATTCGCTCTGGACTCTCCTCAGTAATTTCCGTTACTATTCCTTCAACGAAGTGCGATTTTTTCTTTGTCACGCGAATCGTTACAAGCTCTTTCGGCAGCCCTCCCCAGACGAACGCTTTGCGGCCGTCGTCAAGTGTCCCGATAGCTTGCCCGCCGCCAACGATTTTTTCTAATCTTAAAGTCTCAAAAATTTGTTTTCTCATTAGGTTATATTATATCAGGATGTGTGGATTTTTTCTGTCTGGCGTGCTATAATCGTCATTGTCCTGGCAATAGTGGGACGTCGCCAAGTGGTAAGGCACTGGGTTTTGGTCCCAGCATTCGCAGGTTCGAATCCTGCCGTCCCAGCCAAGCTGTATAACAGAGTGAGTGACAAGGTTCCGTGACCTTTAGCTACCATGAATAACTACCTCTGTTGTAAAAGCTTGGTTAAATAGGAATTATTGTCCAGTCCGGAATGGCTGGACGGCTTGTAAGGTAATTGCTGCGCTTGATGAATTTATCGAAAGAAAGGAAAAAGATGAAAATCAATAAACTTGCTTTACAGGCATTTTATGAATCACACAGAGACGAGTACTTGCGGCGACGATTTTCTGGTGACAAAGTCTTATGGGATGAATCATATAAATGGGATATATTGCCGCGCCTTAATAAAGAGCTGGCGGCGTACGACTCGGTTAATGGTGACTCGATTGCAGAGATCGCGCATATTGTAACGCACCATACAAATACTAGCAATTTTGCTAACTGGCGTGATATTGAAGACCTAAAAGCTCTTCTATCACGCAAAAATGCCCATTCGGTCCTGAGTGAATTATGGATTGCAAAACCTGAAACGGCTGCGGAATGCATTCAGACGGCTAGTCAACTTGCACAATTGTTTATGTCAGACAGAAGCTTTGCTCCGTCTACCTGGGCGTACCTGCTGGCAGTATTCGATTGTAATTCATTTGCACTGTATCGTGAAGTGATTATGAAACAAGTTGCTGAGATATGTGGTGTTGATAGCCCTACTGCTGCATCTCAGGGAGAAAAATACACGTTACTCAACGACGCCGCATTGTATCTGGGTGAGCTAATGCGAGATGATATCAACGACGTGCCGTATATGCAGGCACTGAATGGGCAGGATTTTTTGTGGGTTACGCTAGAATATTCTGATTCTTAAAAGTCTGAGTGTCTCATCTTTGTTACTCCCTGTATGTGTTTTATTTCGTCGCCATAGGTTTTAATGAGCGATCACAAAAAGCGTAGTTTAAAACTACGTCTCGTCTCCGTTGTTACGCATATCGCGACGGGGATTCTTCAATTTATAGGATAAAATCCTTGTAACTTGCCAAAGTCGCCTGTGTAATAGTCTGACTAGTTTGATGTAGGTGTTGCTTCACAAAGTAATACCCAAGTTTATACCCCGCCCAGCGCGGTAAAACATCATCGCCGGTGAAAAATATTTTGGTATAATCGTAAACCTTGTCTTCAAAATTGTCTTGTAGTGCGGCAATTATCTTATCAATTTCAGCTTGAGAAGTTTTCTGCATTTCTCTCAAGAAAAAAATTGTTGGTTTCGCCGTCCGAGTTTAATCATCGCTTCCTCTTCTAGCGCGACCGCCAAGCCCTCCAAAAATCATCCCATCAAACATAGTTTCGGCATATTCAGGCAGTTTTTTTCCCAACGCAGCGAATGCGACATTTCGTGGCAAATCGTTTCGAAAAATAAAATCCTCGCTAACCCCGTGCTGGCTTTTTATCAACAGAAATCATAATCAAGCGCGAATGAAGCGTTTTGCCAGCGATTCCGTCCTCGGCGATAGTTGGCAGCATAAACGAAGGTGTAGTGATAATTACATCAACTTCGTAATCAAACTGCGCAAACTCGCTCGAAACAAAAGTCTCGGCTTGTTGCGCTGTATTTTTTTGAATATGGCAATTTCGGCATCGGTGAAAGTTTGGTTGGCGTTAGCGATGTGTAGGTGGAGTTTACTCATGGTTTTACTATACTGCAATAACATAAGTATTGCTATAGGGGCAACGCTATTTATTAAGTGCAATATTTAAATGGAAATCACTAAAATTTCAGCAGCGACCTTCCGCTCTTTTGGGCGATTTTTTGTTTCTAGGCAATCAAGCCGTTCTGATCTAATAGGTTCACAAATTCGTCAATAAACAGATCAGTCCTCTCGACAATTTCTTTTTCTCCGAATTTTTTATAAACGTTGCTTATATTCTTGAGCTCAAGATTTTCTGTTCCGCCTATGCGCTGTCCTCTACTATTGTCAAAACCCTGGTAATATTTAATTTTATCTTCGAATCTATAGTCGGATGCGCGAATATTGATCCGTTTTTCTAAAAGAGATTTATTGCCAAGGAGGTCGATTTGTCGATTATTAGACAATCCTTTCTCATTTTCCTGTCGCTTTCTGGGATAAATATGTTCAATATCAAACTGCTGAGAGAGTTTTGGATATGATTGCTCTTTATTAAGCATCATACGAAGCGCCAGCATGGATTTGGTGATTGGTCTACCATTCTTGAAATCATAAATAAGGATCGCACTGCGTGTTTGCTCTTTATCAAATTTGAAGTCTGAGAATGTAACTTCATTTAGATTAACTATATTCAGCATCTCGGCGAAAATAGGCGTTCTTAATGCGTTCACTCCGGGATGTATTATTGCGTATCCCCATATGAATGCAATTGTACGATCGAGAAACATCTTAAAATCTTCATCATCCAATTTTCCGTCTTCGGTGCGATTTGCTAAATAGTAAACAGATATGAAATAATTCCACATGCTATTTGGAGCATAGTTTAATATGAATAATTTCTTTAAAACCTCTTCGCTGAAACGTTCACGATTTTGATCGGTAATATCTTCCCAGAATTGAGCAAGATCTTTAAGATTTTCAAAAGTGTCATCTTGTTTAAGTACGGAATATTTATCACGCTCATAGAATCTTCTAAGTGACTCGGTCGTGGAAGACTTGTTATTGTCTCGCTTGGCGCGAATGAAATACATGTATCTCGTAAACAAATCGTCCATTGGTGTGCCGGTGATTGGGTGAAAGATTTTTTCACATGTCTCCTCGAGTTTTTTCCAGTCTTTAATAAACTCATCCCTGTCGTCTTCACTTTTCTGTTTGTAATATTGATAGAATTGAGCCTTAAAAATATCAGAATCTGAAAGTGGAAGACCTCTATCGTTTAATGTTGAGAATATGCGAAGAGCGGTATCTTGAGATTCGGCTTCGATTGGCATTAAGATGCAGTTATTAAGAATTCTTGCTGGCAAGTTCTTTGCAAAAGTTGGGAAGCTATTGATGAATTCATCGACTTTTTTAAGGAAAAATCTAAAGTTATTGGCGTATCGGCTAGTTTGGTTGTCGGTAACGATGCCTGTTCTTAGAATTGAAAGGAATTCCTCCTTGTCTTTATCGGTGGCGACAACAGAATCTATTTTTAGGTGATCTTTATCTGGCTTGCCCATTTCATCTGTTTTCCATATACAGCTGGCGATGCGTTCGGAAAAGTCTTTTGAGCCTTGGTCTTGCATTTTGGTGAAGCGATCGTAAAAGGCTCGAAGGAGAAGCATGAATGTGGTTAGGCGCTGCTGACCGTCGATCACTTCTTGTTGTTTTTTTGTCGTTTTCAAAAGTCACAATTGAACCGAGAAAATACTCGTCGTTCCCATCGAACTTCGTAGCATCATTGTCTGGTATTGCAAAAGAAAATATATCATCCCAGAGAGTCTGACAACTATCCTCATCCCACGCATATGGACGCTGGTAATCTGGTATGATGTAGTCTGCCTTTCTGTCCGATAAGAGTGCATAGATACTTTTTTGGTCTACGTTTAGCTTTGACATATATCCCCCGTTTATTTTTTGTCGCTAAATTTGTGAATATTCTTGATGTAATTATAGCATGCCGCAGCGTCGGCTTATTGCTTTATATAAAAAAGCTCTCACTCGCTAGTGAGAGCTAGACTGTCGTGGTGGACAATTGAGATTAACTAATGTTGATAACCTGTAGCTGCTTGGTCACCAAGCCATTTTTCCAGGAAACAGTTTCGGATTTCTTGTGGTTCAGTAGACTTTTCCCCAGTGGACTATCCACGGAAATTCGCCCGTCCAGAGGGTTTGCTTCCAGGCTATGAACCAGTGTGTAGCGGAAAATCTTTCCCTGTTGATCCACTAAATCCACGACTGAGCCGATAGCAATTTTCAATCGATCGCGCTTCCTTGGCAGCGGCTTAGCGTGACGTAAAATATCTTTCTTCGTAAAGATTTTTGATTGGATATTTTCTAGTTGCGTAATTACATCGTTGCGGCGTAATTTGTCATCACGCGATTTGGCGCGCCCAATTTCCTTCAATTCCAACGTAAGCGCTTTCTCTGAAATCTCTAGTCCAGAAATTTCTTTCTGAAGCTCTTTTAAATCCTTTTTTTGCTTAAAAAAATGTTGTACTCATACTTCCCCTTTCGGATCGACAATCTGCCAATCAACAATCCCTATTACAACATCTAATTCTGAAAAATAGCTGAAAATTTACAGAATCGGCAAGGAAATTGTGAAAATGGTTGAGTTTTTCGAGGTGCTAACAGAGATTTGTCCGCCTAGCGCTTTTGTCAATTGCTCCGCTAATGGCAATCCTAATCCGTAGCCTTTCGTCTGTTGGTTGCCGCGAAAAATCGCTCAAATACATGCGGTAAGGTTTGTTGTGAAATCGTGCCGTCGTTGATGAAGTTGACGGTGATGTTTTGTTTTGATGGAATGATGCAAATTTTTACTACAGAATTTTTTTCGGGCTATGTTTCAATGAATTATCGAGTAAAATCGCGCACAATTCTCGCGTGGCGGTGTGATGGAGTGGAATGTTTGCATGTTCTGGACAATTTATTTTTAACTCGCGCTTCGGCTTTCCGTTCACGGATGAGTTCGGATATTAATTCCGTCAAATTAAAACTTTTTATCTTCCAGCGCCAACTTATTTTCCGTCCGCGACAGTTCCAGAAGCATAGCTGTAAGCTCTGTCAATTTATTTATTTCCTCCAAATTGCTTTCCAGAGTTTCTGTAAGTTCCGCCTTCTCTGCCTTTCTATTTTTTTCAATGCAAATTCAGTTTCAGCCTTCATAATTGCCAAAGGAGTTCGGAGCTGATGGCTGGCATTAGCAACAAATCGTGATTGAGCTTTGTGGGCGGTTTCTATTGGTCGCAAAAGTGATTTTTCGCCAATAAATATGAACACCAACCGCCAGCGAGCAGAACGATAAGATTTATATAGCCCAAACTAATCAAAAGATTTCGAGTTGAATTATCTATTCTCTCTGACAAATTAATCGCAGGAAAATCGCCCTTCCTTTGAACGATAATTTTATGGATTTGCGCATCAACTTCCGAGCGCGCCACCTGAAAAATAATGCTACTAAACAGCAAACTGACGATCATCAAAATCATCAGATACCAGCCCGCCAACTTAATTGTTGCTGAAGTAAAAATTTTCATGATCCAATCCTATAACCGAAGCCGCGCATGGTTTTTATCAATTGTTTTTTGAACGGTTTGTCGATTTTTTGGCGTAGATTTTTTATGTATGCCTCGACATTATTCGGCAAAAATATCAGCGTCAAAATCCCAAACGTGATCAATCAGCGTTTCTTTACTGAGAATCTGATTCGGATGTTGCATCAAATATTCCAGCAGCGCATATTCTTTGTTTGTGAGGTCGATAATTTTTCCTGCGCGAGTTACTGTATGTTGTTGCTTGTCAATTTTCAAATCGTCAATTTTCAAGATGTCTGGCTGACTAATCGGTGGACGACGAAGCAAGGCTCGCACGCGCGCCAACAATTCATCAATTGCAAAAGGCTTAGTCAAATAATCATCAGCTCCCGCGTCTAGCCCGAGCGTTTTATCTTCGGTCGTGCTCAGCGCCGTTAGAAACAGAATTGGCATATTTTTCCCATTCTCGCGTAATTTTTTAACAATCTCCGCGCCTTCTAATCCCGGCAGCATTCGATCAACAATCAACAAATCATACGGCTGACTGTCCGCCAAATTAAAGCCCTCTTCCCCGTCGTACGCCGCATCAACCGCGTATTTCTCGCGCTTCAAAGATTCTGGTTATGACCCTCGCAATTTTTCGTTCGTCTTCAATAACCAACAGTCGCATATTTATATTATATCTTTTTTGGCTAAGTGTTATAATTTTACTTAAAGAAAAGGAGGCTTATGCCAGATAATAAAAATGGTTGAGATTTGTCATTTTAAGATGAGTTTCGGCGATAAAACTGTTATTAAAGATCTGAGTTTTGATGTTTTTCGTGGCGAAGTTTTTGGTTTTTTGGGAAGCAATGGCTCGGGAAAAACTACGACGTTGCGCGCATTGTTGGGACTATACCAGCCGACTGCGGGCGATTTATTGATAAACGGCAAGCCGTATTCGGTGGAAAGCCAGATTCGCCTCGGATACCTTCCTGAGGAGCGCGGTTTGTATAAAAAAGAAAAAGTCTTAGACGTGATGCTTTACTTTGGTCAATTGAAGGGCTTGAGTCGCAAAGAAGCTAAGGATTTTTCCCTGAAGTTTTTGGAGCGCGTCAATTTGAGCGACAAAGCTAACACGCAACTTGATAAATTGTCTGGCGGACAACAGCAGAAGATTCAGCTCGGCGTAACGATTATGGGTGATCCAGAACTACTGATTATGGACGAGCCAGCCAAAGGTTTTGATCCAGTGAATCGTCGTTTGTTGATGAATATAATTGAGGAGCAACGAAAAGCTGGCGCGACAATTATTTACGTTACACACCAGATGGAGGAAGTTGAAAGATTGTGCGATCGTTTGATTTTATTGAAGGACGGTCAAGCTGCGGCATACGGCACATTGGAAGAAGTAAAAAGTCAATTTGGCGGCGCTTCAATGGACGACATTTTTGTCCAAGTTTACGGCGGCGAAGCGAAGGAGTTGAGCGATGAGTAAAATGCATAATTTGGGGACGGTTTTCAAATTCGAGACGCTTAGAACGCTGAAAAAACCGACATTTTGGTTGACGGCTTTAGGGTTTCCTTTGTTGATTGGCGTGCTGTATGGCATTATGTTTTGGTCGCAAAGCACGACTATTGAAGCGTCAAAAAATCTGGAAAAGCAAGAATTTTCACTGGAAGTCACGGACGATTCGAAGTTGGTGAAGCCAGAATTACTGACGGCAATTAAAGCCAAAACCGCCAAATCAAAAGAATCTGGAATTGACGACGTAAAAAATAATAAGGTTGATGCGTATATTTATTTTTCCAAAAGGATTTGAGCAAGCAAAAAGGTTGAAGTTTACGGTAAAGATGTTGGGTTATTCCAAAATGGAAAATACGGTGCGGTGGCACAGAGCTTATTGAGTCAATCGGTAGCAAGCGGCGTCAGCCCGGCGCAAGTTGCAATTTTACGCGACAAAGTCCAATTGTCATCAACCACATATCTGGACGGAAAAGAGCATGGCGGCATTAATGAGATGATCGTGCCTGGAATGTTTTTGGTTGTTCTGTTCATTCTCATCAGTATTTTTTTGGCAATCAAATGCTCATTAGCACCACCGAGGAAAAAGAAAATCGCACGGTGGAAATGCTGCTTACGACCGTTAAAACCGACACTTTGATTACGGGTAAAATTCTGTCTTTGATGGTGTTGGCTTTGATTCAGATTTTTGGTAATTGTTTTGCCAGTTTTGGCGGGCTATTTGGCGTTTGGCTCAAAGTTGCAATTGCCTAATCTAGACTTGAGCACGCTCGTGTTTGATCCCGTGAGAATTGGTCTAGCGATCATAATTTTCTCAGCCAGCTTCACTCTATTTACGGGAATGTTGGTGACTTTGGGCGCGATGATGCCGACCGCCAAAGAAGCCAGCCAGTGGTTCGGAATTGTAATTATGCTATTCATTGGTCCATTTTACGGAATCACGGCGTTCGTTTCCTTCCCTGATTATTTCTTTGTTAAGTTCTTATCGCTATTTCCATTCACCGCGCCGATTCCATTGTTATTACGAAACGCAATAGGCAATTTGCCAATTTGGGAAGCTTTGCTCGGCACAGCAATTTTGGTCGCTACAGCAGTGTTTGTTATGTGGCTATCGGTGTGCGTTTTCCGTTACGGCGCGATGTCTTATGATAGTAAATTATCTCTGTCGGCGTTGCGGACACGCCGAAAAGCTGGTAAAGTTTAATTATGAAAGTACGTATAGAGATAGACACGAAAACATTTGTGCGATTTTGGCTGGTCGTGATGGGCTTTGGTCTGGCTGGTTTGGCAATTTATTCCGCAAAGGACGCGCTGGTTTTATTGGGGATTTCCCTGTTCTTGGCGTTGGCGTTGAACCGTCCAGTTGCGGCAATTGCTAAAAAAATTGCCTGGAAAAAGCCGATTGGGCGGCACGGCGCTGGCGTATACGACGCTGGTTCTGCTTTTGGGTTGTGTGATTTGGTTTGTGATTCCGCCAATTGTCCAACAATCTGCCAAATTTGTCGAGAGCATTCCGAGTATAATCGACCAAGCCAGCTCACAGTGGCGTGGCGTCAATGATTTTATTGATAAGAATAATTTGCGCCCACAGGTCGATTCGATGATGGAAAATATCAAGCAACAATCTTCGTCTTGGGCGACGAGCGTTGGCACGAATCTGTTGTCCAGCGTTGGCTCTTTAGCGTCGTTCTTAGGCTCGCTATTCTTGGTGCTGGTGCTGTCATTCCTGATGCTTCTCGAGGGTCCGACTTGGGTGAAGCGTTTGTGGGGACTATACAACGACGAAGAAAAAATGGAGCGCCATAAGAAGCTGGTTGGCCGAATGTATAACGTGATTACGGGATATGTTTCTGGGCAATTGACAGTTTCTGGAATCGATGCGATATTATCAGGTTTCGTGGTGTTTGTGCTGAGCTTGACATTCCCTGTTATAAATTCCAATTTAGCAATGCTCACCGTTATGGCGACGTTTGTGTTGACGCTAATTCCGATGTTTGGCGCAACGATTGCTGGCGCGTTGATATCACTGTTATTATTCTTCAATAATATGACAGCGGGCGTTATTTACGCGATTTATTTCGTGATTTATCAACAGATTGAGAACAACTTTGTCTCCCCGTCCATCCAATCAAAGAAGGTTGAGTTGTCAGCTTTGACTGTCTTGGTCGCGGTGACAATTGGTTTATATGTTGGCGGTCTATTGGGCGGTTTGGTTGCTATTCCAGCCGCTGGCGTCGTGAAGGTTTTGCTGGACAATTACTTGGAGCAGGTCAAGTCTAAGCGTGTTGAAAACGAAAAGCCGCTTAATAAATTAGTTAAGAAATTGAAACGAAGATTAGTTGACGCAGAAAAAATATAGCCCGTTGAATCCAGCGGGCTATTTCCATGTCCAAACGCTGCCGCTTGGTGTGTCGCGAACGGCAACGCCAGTCTGAAGAAGTTCATCGCGAATTCTGTCGGATTCTTCCCAATTTTTCTCTGCGCGTGCTTGACGTCGCTGGATAATTAGCCTCTTCAAATCGTCAGTAATATCAGGCGTGGACTTAGCCAAATCCAGCCCTAAAATCTCGTCAATCTCATCAATAAATTGCACCAAACTCTGTCGATGAATTTTATCGAGTGGCGTATGATCCAACTTTGAAAATACTTCATCAATCAACGCCAGCGCGCCTGGAGTATCCAAATCATCGTTCAATTTCTCGACTAGCGCCTGACGTCCCGCTAATAATGAAACCGAATCGTCCTGCTCGTCCTTATCGTCATCATCTTCCAGTGTGTCGTGAGTCTGATGTATCAGAGCCGCGTAATCCCGCCAATGGTTCAGCCGCGCCTGCGCTGCTTCCAGAATTTCCCAAGTAAAATTACCTTCCGTCTGATAATGCTTACTGAGAATCGCCAGCTTAAACGCCATCGGACTAAACCCTCGCGAAATAATATCTTCCAGCGTAATAATATTTCCCAGAGATTTACTCATCTTTCGACCGTCGACTTTTATGTGATTATTATGTAGCCAAATCTGAGAAAATTGTTTTCCAGTCAGACTTTCGCTCTGGGCAATTTCATTCGTGTGATGAACTGGAATGTGATCAATTCCGCCTGCGTGAATATCAATAGAATCCCCAAGTGTTTCACGGGCAATTGTCGAACATTCCAGATGCCAGCCAGGAAAACCGATTCCCCACGGGCTATCCCACTCCATATCGCGCTTGGCATCTTTTGGCGAAAACTTCCATACGGCGAAGTCAGTAATATTGCGCTTTCCTTCAACGCTCACTCTGGCGCCAGCTTCCAGGCCCGCCACGTCCAGCCGCGCTAATTTACCGTAATCCTTCAAAAGCGACGTGTCAAAATACATGCCGTCGCCGTCGATTTTATATAAAAATCCCTTTTCGTCCAGTCCTTTTGCGAAGTCAATCTGCTGCTGAATATAATCCGTCGCCCGCACCAAGTAATCTGGTTTTATCAATTTCAGTACGTCGTAGGCTTCATGATTTGCAACGGAAATATATCTTTCCGCCACATCCCAGGCAGTCTTCCCTTCGCGGCGCGCACCTTTTTCCATCTTATCTTCACCATTGTCGTCATCACTTGTCAAATGACCAACGTCGGTGATGTTTTGTGTTCGAATTACTGGAATATCTTGCCAGCGTAGCAATCGCACCAACACATCCCAGTAAATATAACCAACCCAGTTGCCGATGTGCGGCTGCGAATAAACTGTTAGGCCACAGGTGTAAAACTTGACCGTTTCCCCGTCAAGCGGTTTCAGTTCATCTTTTTTTCTGGTAAGCGTATTGTAGAGTTTTATCATTAGTTCTATTGTACGGCACTCTGACTAGTTTTTCAAAATTGACATAAAAAACAGCCCCAGTTGGGACTTGATAATTCCAAGGGAAAGTGACAAACAGCTACTAAAATAAAATACTACAGAAGCGTAGTCTGCCACTTTTCCTGATGAGTGAGATTAAAGTATCTCCTGGATTTTTTTTTACACAGGTCCTGAATCTCCTTGAGCGTATCTTGCATGGCCTTGCGCTCCGCTACAAGCGCTTGGATCTCGTCAATCTGCCTCTCAAGAAGCTCTGCTAACTTATACGGGTCATTAGCGTACTCAGAGGGAACGCTGGTGGAATCGACATGTGATATGATCTCTTTCCGATCTCCTCGCCCCCTATGGATGGTTAGTGGCAGTTTACCACAAGACGAGATCTTGCCCTTTTTAAATCTTGTAAAAGGAGCAAAAACTCGCCTTGTATGTAGCTGTTTGTCAAAGTTCACTTTCGGATAAGGATTTACTCAACTTATCAACGAAAGCTGATATTATTTATATCACACTTATATTAAAAAGTCAACTCTAACCTGGTCTTATTAGGGTCTAAGACGTTGTAGCTATATCGCCAGATTAGACCTTATGTTTGACAGAATAGACTATTTAACACATAATAAAGAACTTATGGGAGAAGTGTATTTTATGCATACGCCTGTGTCTGGATATGACAAACCTCTTTCATTGGACTATTTGAAGCTCATGAAAGAGGGGCTAATCGCTGCTTTGGAAAAAAACCTTGCGTAATTAACGACTTAGGACAGTTGGCGCTAGATTTATATGATACGGCTCAAATGTTGGAACCTATGGAATATGTTGAAGGCGAAGAGCTGGGAGACAGTCATCCTGACTCAGACTGGACAGATAAATATAATACCGCTTGTTAGTAGCGATAAGTTTGTTGTTTCTGGAAGGCAGATATCTCCTATGCCAGCGCAAAAAGATAGAATAAGCGATACTTTTGCTAGTGAAAGTTCTGCTAGAATGTGTATTGATGATATATATCGCGCCTTAGATAGCTATCCGCCCACAAAAATAGAAAGAACAGATGTTGGCGGTTTTTGTAGTAATAGCATCTACAATATGGGCAATTCAAGAGTATATCTTCGCCCTATTGTTAGTGTAGCTCGTAATGTATTGATGTGTATTAATATTACTGCATTAGCACACGAGACGTCTCATGCTCATGATTGCGTCACGAATCCAGTTTTGGAAGTATGTTCTAATGATAGTAAAGAGATTCTTTGTTTTGAGTTGCGAGCCTATGCTGTAAGCAAGGTACTTCAGGACTATCTGAAACGCGATCAAGGAATAAGGTTTATCTATCCTAGTATATCGGACCGAGTAGAAAAGGTACGAAGAAAGGTCAACGGTTCTCTACGGTCTGAGGGCGCATTTGACGTGAATGATGATTTGATAAAGCAACTAGATAGAGCGGGCCTGAGAGATATATATTGATAGCGTAGTGGATTAGTATTCTGTTTGTAGAGCTTGATCTGTCGCCGTAACTAGTTCCCGTACGATTTCGTCATAATTTTCATATACACGGAATCCTGCCGCGTACGGATGACCGCCGCCACCAAAGTATCCAGCCACGGTGTCGGCAATTGGTAAATTACCCTCGTAGGCGCGCAGTCAATTTGCCGTCAGGGTAAGTTTTAATAACGCAACTAAGCGCCACGCCTTCAACCAGCCTCAACTCGTCGCCAATCAACGCGCCGGGGTTATAGGCGTCGCTGTAGGCTTGGATTTCTTCAAATGGTACGTGCACCAGTGCCAATTGTCCGTCTAATAAATATTCGATTCGCTCTATCAATTTCCCCTTGTACGCCAAAATTTCTGGCGATTTTTTCATAAATTCGCGTCGTCGCTCTTCAATTTCCGCATTGGAAGCGCCCAGTTCTGTCAATTCGCCAGCGACGTGAAAGGTCGCTGCGGTGGCATGGCGTAGTAAGCCCCAGGCTATCGCTCATAATAGCTATCAATAAATCTTCGGCAGCCTGAGGATTTATCTTCCAGTCGGAATATTTGAACAGTTTATACAGCAATTCTCCGGTCGCCACGACGGTTTCTGATAACATAATATGATCAAAACTAAGTGTTGATTCGGCTGTGTGATGATCGATAACCAGAGTCGGGTGCGTTTCCAGAAAATGTCGCGCTCCAGGAGTTTCTAATACCTTGCTGAGAAGCACATCTGCGCTTGTATCGACAATTATAGCGGCGTCGGCTTGAAACGGAAAGTTGTTCTGCACTCGATCCCAACCGCAGAATATAATGAAGATATTTCGGTATATCTACTGGACAATATAAAGTAACAGTTTTTCCCTAGGTCGCTTAAGGCTTCTTCTAGCGCCAAGCTTGAACCCAGGCTGTCGCCGTCAGGGATTTTTCGGCTTGAATAATAACTATATTGTTTGCAGATTGAATGAATTGTTTAGCTGTATCTAGCATATTATTTATTATAACAAATGATTTTTACTCTAATATAATATATATTGTTTTTAATTACATAAGTGGTATAATATGTGATGGACTATTAAAAATACTGCGCAATCGAAAAAAACATAAACATTTTTATAAATTATTATTGACAAAATATAAAAGATTGTGCTAGTATGAGGACATAAAGCCCTGAAGATAGGGCTGGAAAAGAGGAGTTTTTATGAACAAATTTAAGAAAAATCGGCATTGCTATCTCTTTGGGATTTGCTATGCTCGGTGGAATCTGGTTGGCATCACCTTCACAGGCTGCCGGCTGTAACAGTTTTAACGTTGTATACTGTGGTACACATTCTATGTCAGAATTGCAAACAGCATACAGTCGTACAGAAATTAAAGAACTATACAAAAGAGTGGTACGTTACTGAAACTATGGTTCAGGGGCGGATCAAATATGCGCGAAAGGTGTAGTTGACGCAAATGGTAATATTACAGTTGACGGTCGTGTTGTAGCTACAAACGCTATAACCGTACAGTCTAAAAGCTGGTACTCGTCAGCCTCAGCCACAACGTAGCTACAAGACTTCAAACGGATATACTTACTATCAATACACAACTGGTCAGAGCTTTGTTGACGGACCTAAGAGCTATAATATTTACGCGTGGTTTGACAATAACGGTTCATTTTATCACTGGTGTGATTAAAGACTGTGGTAACCCAGTTTTGGGGTAACCCAACAACACCTCCAGCAAAGCCTGCTTTAACATGTGACGCTTTGCAAGTAACTGAAATTTCTCGTAACACCTTCAAGTTCAGCGTTAAGGCAACTGCCAAGGGTGGCGCATCTATCACCAGCTACACATACAACTTCGGTGATAACAACATCAAGACAACTAACTCATCAGAAATTCAATACACTTACGCAAAAGAAGGCAACTACACAGTTACTATTACTGTAAACGGTAAAAGAAACTGGTGAAGTTAGAAGGCAAAACCCTAACTGTCAAAAACTGTTACGGTTAAGCCAGAGCCAAAAATAATCGTTTGTGTAATTGAAGAAGGTGGCAAGAAGTACACTAAGGAGATTAAAAAGGAAGAGTTTAACGAAAAAGATTCACAAGACCAACTTGGACGAATGTAGGAAACTCCTACTAAGATCACAGTTTGTGTAATTGAAGAAGGTGGCAAGAAGTACACTAAGGAGATTAAAAAGGAAGAGTTTAACGAAAAGATTCACAAGACCAACTTGGACGAATGTAAGGAAACTCCTACTCCCTACACCAAACACTCCTTCAACGCCAACACCCTAGCCCAGAATTGCCAAAGACTGGTGCAAGTGACGCGATCATGTCAGCACTAGGCCCTAGGTGGACTAACTACAGCTACTATCGCTTACATCGCTAGCCGCCGCCAAATGTAATCAGCTAAGCTAGCAACGAAATACCCGCCGAGATGGCGGGTATTTTTTATTGGCAATGAAGCCGTTGAGCCTATAATTGTTTTCGACCTTCTAGTGCGTGCGTCAGTGTGATTTGGTCTGCGTACTCAAGGTCAACGCCGACTGGAATACCTCTAGCTAAGCGTGTGATGGTCGTATTTAATCAGCTTCTTGGATGTAGCGCTGTAGGAATAGCGCGGTCGACTCGCCCTCAACTGAAGCGTTCGTAGCGATGATAATCTCTTGAACGTCATCTGTTTTTATACGCTCAATTAGTTCTGGGATATGCAATTGCTCTGGTCCAATATTGTCAATTGGTGAAATAACGCCTCCCAGCACGTGGTATGTACCTAGGAATTGTCCTGTTCTTTCTATAGCAACGATGTCTAGCGGCTCCTCGACTACACAAACGACTTTCTTATTCCTGTTCGAATCTGCGTATAAAGGCGACACGTCGTCATCTGAGTCGATCAACGCAAACGTCTTCGGGCAGGTTTTTACTCGGTCGTGCAATTGGTCTAATGAATGCGCTAATTGCTTTGCGGATTTGGGATGCGGCGTAAAAACCGCGTAGGCATATCTTTCAGCCGTACGCGGTCCAACTCCAGGTGAGATTACCAAAATCATCAATTAAAAGCAGTTAGAGCTTTTTGGTAAAATGTCGATTGACATGACTTTAGAATGGCAAGTTGCCTGAGGCCGCCCATCAATGGCTTCATAGTTTCAGCAGCGACTTCCTGAGCCTTTTGTCATACCGTCGCGAACTGCGATTTTCGATCCAGTGCTCCAACTCTTCGATATTCTCCAAGTCAACCATTTCTGGGTCAATCTTTACAGACTTAATCTTTAATTCGCCAGTGATTTGTACGATCACAGCGCCATCGCCAACCTCAACTTCGATGATTTCTTTTACCTAATTGTTTCTGTGCTTTGCGTAATTGTTGCAGCATTTTTTACCTGATCAAACGCCATATTCCTCCTTATTTAACACTTACAATTATACCCTATTTGCGGTCGGATGTGTAGATGTAGAAGCGGTCGCCGTCTTTATGATCATTGACAATTACTGACGACAGGTGTCCAGAGTAAGTCTGCGGAATTTGAGACTTTGCGCTGTGGCTAACGTATAAAGTCTGTCCGACGTTTGCTGGGGCTGCGTGGATAATTGATATCTGGTGATAATTGTGTTTTTAAGCGCTTCGTAAATCGGCGATTCTTCTTTACTGACCAATAACGAGAATGAGATCGGTTGGCGCAGTATTCTTACGGAGTAGAGACAAATCTTTATTGAAGCGTGAGGGCTGCTTCTGGGAAATAGCGATAACTATCGATATAGCGGAAGCTGCCGCCTGCTACCATAACGATGATTAGCATTGATATAAGAACCAGTCCGGTACCGCGAGCGTATGGATTGCGCGGGAAAAGTCCGTACCACATGTTCATTAGGTATTCCAATCCGACCGCCAAGAGAATGAATAGCGGGATGATGATTATCGGGGTGAGGCTTGGCTGGAAGATGAGTAGCACCAATGCTAAGATTAGCCACGACCAAATCATAAACGAGCGGGCGCTGGAGATTTTTGAAAGCTGCGGAATAGCCCCTAGTCCGATCAACACCATTGCGTTGACGTCCATGAGTTGGTGTGATCTGATTACCTACGACTGATGGGAAAATGCGGATGTATGTGTAGTATAAAGTCCTGAGGTTTGCAACGATGTCAAAACTTAGGCCGTTGATGCCGATGATGTTGTAAAATAGCGCGTGGGATTTATAGCAAAGAAAACCAATCGCACAACCAATTGTGAATAAAATAGCGGACGGCACAATCCAAGATTTACGATGTTTTCGGGAGATAAGAAAATATCGCGGATGTGGATGTAAAAAGGCGATGATCGAAGTCCCAGATTGATATACCAAAAAAATACGGAGTGAAGAGACTGAGTGCCGTGGTGATGGCTAAGCTGATTCGCCAAATGGAAGCGTTCTGGGCTTTTGGAGAATTAACGTGGCAAAAAAAGCAAAAGTTAGCGCGGTGTAGAAAATGTATAAAATGCCGACAGTTGCGCTTTGACCGATGAATAAGAATTGTCCAGTTGTTGCCATAATTAATAGCGATAGAATCGTTGTGGATGGCTTAAACCAGCGCTTTAAGAGGAAGAAAATTGCGACGGAGCTGGCGATTGAAAAGGATTACGGCGGGCGCTTTAATTGTTAATAAACTGACGCCGAATAGCTTAAAGAATAGTAATTGAAGAAGGTGAAATGGAAGATTTGTGACGGCGATTCCCTCGACGCTAAAATTCAAGTGATTTGTCGTATTGACCATGTTGATTTCTGCTTGCGACAAACCTCCCGGCACGTGCAACGCGGAAATTATAATAGCTCCCTACATACAACAGCGCCAGCAACGTATAGCCGAAAACGTAGCGCCATCGGTAAAGGAATATATCGGTAACTTTTTGCTTTTTCATTGGTATGATTATAACACAATTCTATTCATGCTTGCGATCCAGACTCATAAAGCGTAGGCGCTCTGGGTGGAAGTATAATTGGACTTTCACCGACTGGGCCGTTACGGTGCTTAGCGATGATCAAGTCTGTAATATTCTGGACCTCTGGGTTGTCCGGCTCATAATATCCAGGGCGATAAATACAGCTCACGATGTCGGCGTCCTGCTCAATGGAACCGGATTCACGCAGGTCGGCTAGTTGCGGAATTGGCGGCGTGCGAGATTCGACAGAACGGCTCAACTGACTCAGGGCAATTAGCGGCACATTCAATTCGCGAGCAATAAGCTTCAGTCCACGGGAAATTTCCGAAACTTCCTGAACGCGGTTTCCGTTGTGGTTTCCGTTGGCCTGCATAAGCTGCAAATAGTCGACGATGATTAATCTAATGGATTCTCGTGGGCAATTCTTCGAGCTTTCGTGCGCATTTCCAAAACCGATAATCCTGGCGTGTCATCGATGTAAATCGGTGCCTCGGCCATTTCACCCATAGCTTCAGACAATTTAGCAAAATCTTCGTCGCTCAGATTTCCGGTGCGAATATTCCAGCTATCAACTCCCCGATGCATCCGCCAGCATACGGTCGACCAGCTGCTCCTTACTCATCTCTAGGCTGAAAAATAGGACGGGATTTTTCTCAATCGTTGCCACGTTATAAGCCAAATTTGTCACCAGAGTCGTCTTACCCATAGCTGGACGCGCCGCCAGAATAATCAAGTCCGATTTTTGCAAGCCAGCGGTCATATTATCCAGATCGCGATAGCCAGTGCGGACTCTCTGAGAGAGCCTTTTATTTTACTGAGGCTCTTAATTCGATCAAAAGCTATCCGTCAGAATGCTTTTCCAGACTGACTAAATCTTGCTTGGTTGATTGGTCTGATACGCTGAAAAGTTCAGCTTCGGCCTTCTCTAATAATTCCTGCGTGGTCGTCGATTCGTCGTATCAAGTTCGGAAATATCACCGCTCGCTTTTATTAAACGCCTGCGAACCGCTGCTTGTGCAATCATTTCCGCGTAAGCCGATGCGTGCGCTGCCGTTGGGACGTAGTTCGTTAGCTCTGTCAGATATGCCGAGCCGCCAACCAATTCCAGCTCATCCTTACGTTTCAACTCGTCGGTTAAGGTCAGAAGGTCGACAGGCTTTGTGTTTTCAAATAGCGCATCATTTCCAGCAAAAATCAATCCGTGATTCTTATCATAAAAATCGCTAGGGTGAGTAATTTCTGCGGCGTCCGCCAAAACTTCCTCGTCAATTAAAAACCGCCCCAAGCAAACTCTTTTCCGCGTCCAAATTTTGTGGCGGTATCTTTCCTTTTACTTCTTCACTTCTATCTGCCATTAAATATCCTCCAGCTTAACTTCTTCGCCGCCACCCATTAATTCTGCAATTTCCGCCAATTTTTCGTCCTCTGGCGGTTTCTTCTCTCCAATTATATCAATTTCCAAATCCATCGCGGTTTCTTCTGAGATAATTTCTGAAATTAACGGTTTGTTTTTCGCGTCGTCCAGCTTTTTCTTGTAAAACGCGGAACCTGCGTAAAGTGTCAATTTTTCACCGTCAAACGACCACTGGCTTTTCTGCAACAATGACGCTAGCCCGAGGGATTTTCCTTCGTTCTTTCAATGACTTTTTCCCAATTTAGCTCTAGCGGCGCGTCGGTTTTCTTTGGTTTTGCGGCGGGTTTTTCGCTGGCTCGACTGGTTTTTCTTCTTTTTCAATCGGCTTTTCTGTCGGTTTGGTTGGTTCAGCGGACTTAATTGGCGTTGGTTTTTCGGCAGGTTTTTGAGTCGTAGCTGGGCTATATTTTTCTTTGTCGCGACTGGCTTTTTCTGTCTGCTGAGAATTGCTATTCATAAATATCGTCAATAATTTCAAGTCTGGGTGCGGGTGCCGATCAACCTCGATCAATTGCTGAACCAACCCAATAAGATTCGGATTTTTTCGTAACCTATTACGAGCAATCGACAATAATTGATGCGACACAACAACTGAATTCGCGCCGCTATTTTTCTAATTCCTGGAAGATGTTTAAGACTTTCTCGTTGTCGTCGGATGGATATGAATCCAGTAAATTGCCGAGCATTGTCGCGTCGCTCAGTCCCAAATATTCGGTAACCATATTCGCCGTCAGTGGCTGGTCTGATGTTGCTAAAATCGACAATTGGTCAAGCGTACTAATGCCGTCACGGAATCCGCCACGGGAACGTTCAGCGATTAACCTGGCAGCATCCTCTTCAATTGCAAACCCTTCCTTTTTCGCTATATTCATTAACTGGCGCGTCATAATTTCCGTCGGAATTGGGCGGAAGAAAAATTGCTGGACACGGCTAAGAATGGTGGCTGGAAGTTTGTCGGCGTCAGTTGTAGCTAAGATAAACACCACGTGTTCTGGCGGTTCTTCAAGGTTTTTTAATAGCGCGTTAAATGCCGATTTTTGACAGCATGTGAACTTCGTCGATGATATAAACTTTTTTCGGCGCAGAAACAGGCGCGACTTGGGCTTTTTCTCTTAAGGCACGAATGTCATCAACGCCGTTATTACTGGCTGCGTCAATTTCAATAATATCCAAGTTTGAAGAATCGTCATCATATGGCAAGTGGTTAATCTCGTGCGCCAGAATTCGTGCCACCCGATGTTTTCCCGCCACGCGGTCCGGTCAATAAGTACGCATGAGCAATTTTTCCCTGCTCTAACGCTCGACGTAAAAATACTAGTCACGTGATCTTGACCTAAAACTTCATCCAAACTACGACTGCGATATTTACGATATAGCGCCTGACTCATCCCTCATGCTCCTCATGAGATAATTATAGCAGAAAACGGCATTTTTTATGGATAACGCAGATCGATTTTGTGTTTTGTTTCGGCGACATAAAAACGGTAGTAACTATTAGGGTCTGACACGGTTGGATCTTCAAGTATCTCGTCATTTTCTTTTATCCCAATATATTCATCGTTACTATACGGTTTGATGAGCTTAGTAAACTCAAACGCATATTCACCAGAAATATTCTTTAGTTCTCGACTCTGATCTATTGGGTCGGCATAGTCGGTCGTAACTAATATTAGAAACCGTCCGCTATCGTCGGTAAATAGATGAAAAGTGGTGTCGGGATATAATGGTGCTAGCGGTGCGAATTGTCGAACATACCCCAATTTTTTCAGAATTGGAAATGCTTCAAAAACTACAGCCGGAAATACAAAATTTGAGTAATTGTTCATAATGAAATTATACCAGGTAAGATGGATAGTTTTCAGACATATCCAGGTCTTATGACTCAGAAGTCAGTGAGGTGATCGCGCAAGTCGTTGCCGTTCATGATTCCCCATGAGTTGTCTACGATAACCTGACCGCCCTCGCTCTCAGGCAGCCTCCAATAGACGATATTTTCGCCGAGCGGACCGCCAGTGGCTCTGACATGACCATGACTATCACCGGGGATGTTACTAAACCTGCCGCCGCAGTAGAAGTCAACAAATGTGATTTCCGAGTATTCGAGATCGCATAAATACGATTATTATTGTGATAATGGCAGTAATTATGCAAGTTAATAACAGAGCCTTAGACTTCTTGCTAATTTTTTCTTTCTTAAGGATGAATATTGATGTAATTAGAGTCACCGTTCCTAAGACATATGGCAAGTATCGCGCCAGTACTATTGAAGTATTTAATAATATTGTAGTTAAGCTCATTGGTAGCCTCCTTTACTGTGAAAGTTTGATTTATATATATCACTGAAAAATATTACATGATAGAGCAAACCGCTCAACCATGAATCTTGTTTTTCCAGTGATGTTAAAGGCCGTTGATGGCGGTGATTGCCGCTCATCTGAACTGTCCTCAGTATAGCAAAACGCAAGCGTTCTGTCAATACGCTTGCGTTATAAAATTAGACAAAATGGTGCGGAAACTGTGGAAAACTCCGCATTATTACCCCTGTTGTTATGCTACGCCGCCAAACTTCAATCTTTCAAAGCATGCTGCCATTTGTCCGTCCAATCCATGCAAATATCGCTGCGTAATTACCGCGTTGGAATGACCGAGCATCTCCTGCGATTCCATCAGCGTCGCCCCGTTTCGCTGGATATCCGTTGCGAACGAGTGTCTGAGCGAGTGCAGGTGGAAATTGCGAAAACCCGCCAACGAAAACGGCTGCCGCATTAAATGGCGCAACTCCTCGACACTGAGGCAATGTGCCGCTCGACTTCTGCCACAGATGAGTCATCAATACGCCGACTAACGATCCACTGTGTCAAGCGTTCGCGGGATTCTCGGCTCATATGTACCTCACGCCGCCTGCCGCCCTTGCCAGTAAATACAATCATCCTGTCGCTGATATTCATTAGTCTTAAGTTTCGTAGCTCAGTGATCCGTAAGCCGCAGTCAAACGATAGTTTAATCAGTAGCCACTGTATCTGATTGCAATAACTCAACACCTGCTCGATTTGCTCCCTCGTGTAGAAAACTCGGCGGATTGGCTCGGTCTCCTTTTGTTTGACAATGTGGCGGATTTTCAGCTCAGGCATCTCCACGCCCATATCTCTAAAATAGCGAAACATTGCCACCACATGGCAAATCCGCGTATTGATAGTGCGACTGTTCAAACCGCGCCGTGCTTGAGCGGCTATCCAATCATTGACCTGCTGTGTCGTGATCTCGCTCAGGCTACTGGCTGGCACGCTAGCTCTGAAATCTCGCATCACCCAGCGTTTAGCGCTCAATGTTTGGCGGCTCATCCGGCGCGTAAACTCGCAGTACTCCAGATATTCGTCAAAAGCTCGCTCGATTGGCATAATTGTATTTTTCGTCATGATATTTTAACTCCACTTAAAAAACCAGTTCTATATAGAATTGCTTATAACGAACCTTAAAAGCTCAATTGTATATAGAACCCTCACGTTAATATTTTTGGTCAAAATGTTATCAAAGTGAGGCGGTGGCGGGCGGATTTGCGCTAATTTGAATAAAAAATACGGCCAGACGGCCGCTTTCATTACGCAAAACTCCCAAATACTCGCATATATCTAGGAATATTGCATAATATTTGCATACAGGCAAACGCAAACAAGCCGCTACGCGAGCGACGTCAAAATGTCAGCAGTGATTGCTACGTTATCAGGTTGTAGCTGTGCTTCATCTGCGCTAGCTTATTTAATCCGTCAATACTGATCGATAAGGCTGCCTGCTCTTGCATTTTCTGCTTATGGCGCTCCTCTGCCGCCTTGGCTTTCGCCTGAGCAATCAATTTGCGCAACCAATCCACCGTCTTTGCCAGATTCGCACTCGACCAAATAAACGCAAAATATTTACGTGGGTTTCGTTTACGATTTGCCAGCTTAATCGAATAATCAAACTCTTTTGCGTAGTTGATCTGGCGATTCCTGAACATCGGCAAATAGTTGTCGTCAGTGATTAGCTTTGTCGCCTTACCCAATCTCTGCTGCATTTTCTGAATTCGTCGCTCGTCTATGGTTATATTCCCCATTTTACCCTCAAAATGCTATTTTTGCTCTTGACAAACAAAAATAGCCTCTAAAAATTGATAACAATTTTTTTGAGGCTAGATACAGACAGCCCACCCTGATTTGCATCTGGGCGGGCTGAAAATCCTGTACGTTCATCGCCGATTATAGCAAACTGATTTTGCTTTGTCAACAAAAACCCGCCCCCATTTTCAGAGGGCGGAATAGGTACATGGATGTTCAAACCATGCGTTTGCAGTTTATCACTATTTATTAGATTCCGCAATAGCAACGTCAGCAACGACCAGTCGTCGTATATATTCGCTAACTGTCATGTTCAACTCGGCGGCACGCTTGACGATCATCTCGTGATCACCTCTGAAACTTTTATATGTATGTGCTTATTTTTTTCATATTCTACCTTTCTACCCGATACGATGCCTCGGGCGGGGCTGTTAATATTTAATAAATAGCATTGACGGTAAAATATTTCAATCCGTCGTAGCGAATTTCAGCTTCTTCTGTACAGTTCTGTAGCATATAGTCGATAGCTTCCCGTAAAGCTTCGCTAGAGACGAATATCTCAGCCTCTTCATCGTCATCATCGTAAAAATGAATAGTACCGTCATCATCAACTACTGCTTCATAATCTTTATATCTGTCTAAATTCTTTACAGTATCGATAATCTGATCTAGCATAGCTTCTTCATCGAATTCAATAGAGATATCTTCAACGGTTAAGTTTTTCACTTTTGCTAAATCTTTTACGAAGTTCAGCGCGCATTATCTGCTCTAGTTCTTCTTTGTCGTTTCGCAAATCAGCGCTTGCTTCAAATTGTATTTCTTGAGTTGGTTGGTTATCTCGATAGAACCATCCTGTGTATGTTGCCATTTTCTTATCCTTTCTTGGCGGCGGCGGTTGAGGGGCTGTTTATTTTTAGTGTTTGTGTTTTTCTAGGTTTTTATTTTTCTAGTTTTGATTTTTCGTTTATTTTACAATCTCCAATTTTACAGTGATTTTTAATTCTGAAAAACTGAAAGGTTGATTTGAACATTTTTTTATACCTACTTTCTTTTTGCCGCCGAATTGTTAATTGTTGCTTGGTTGCCCCTCAACCATGTCTTAAGTATAGCAAACGTGTTGCCGTATGTCAACACTTTTTTTATGAAAAAAAGTCAGAGATTTTTCAATATTTTTCATCACATCTATTAACCCTGTGGAAAACTCACAATGTTACACGGTATAGTCCTACCACGGCACTTGTCTTCAGTAGCCCGCGGCGACCGCAGCACGTCAGAAGTCGATACCGGAATGAAGTGGATTGACGGCCGCACAATCTACCAGAAGACATTCGTGATGGGCGGACTGAAGATCGCCGGCAAAACAACCGTGCCGCACGGTATCACAAATCTTGGCATGGTCATCAATATTCGCGGCATTGCAAAGGAAGAAAGTATCGGTGCGACAATTAACCTGCCACACGCTGCCGACCAGCAAGCGTATACAGTGACAGTTTACGCCGATAACAGTAACATCAATATCCAAACATACGCGGACCAATCAGGTTATAGGACCTCATTCGTGACAATTCAATACGTCAAGAAGTCTTAAACAGTACCGACGGCAATCCAGCTTATGCCGTGATGTGCACCACCAAAAATGCCTGAAGTCGAGGCGGTAATAGTAGTGCCTGTCTGATTAAACGATCCGCATTCAATATTAGTACCAGCACCGATTTTCTGATCAAAACTAGCTGGAGATGTTGGTGTATTTCTTGTATATCCGATTAGGGTTGGAATAACTGCATATACTTCCTTAAACTTTAGGAAATGTAACCTGTACGGGTTGTTGTTTACTCCCGTTCCCATAAAATGACACCCACCCAGATTGGATTATTAAATTGCCAGAAATAGCTTGTGCTGAATTATTAGCACTGAAAGATAATAGGTCTGATGATTTCAAATGTCGTGGTAGGACTATATCATTAGCAAGTGCGTCCGATTTAATCACGCCGTTCTTGAACATTTCACCTCTGTTTATACGACCGTCAGGCAGTGTGGCTGGATTGCGTCTGTCAGTGATGACAGAGTCGAGAATCGTTGTCGTGCCAGCGTTTACACGTATCTCAGCGATGACTTCATATGGATTAGATGCGCCAATCTTCGCCTTGATCTGCGATGGCGTTGGTGCGCTTGGGTTGGTTGCTGGTGTGCCAGGTACAACTATCGCTTTCGTACGGTTCTCGTTGTTAGCTACAGTCTGTGAGGCGGCCACGTTTGTGTCGATGTAAATCACCACTGCGTCAATTCGCGGATTGGCGCTGTTTGCCCGTGGTAACGCTCGCCTGAACAGGCTGTGTACTTAGATTGCTCACAGGAAACGTTGCCGACATAGCATCACGTACTAATAAATCATCAGGTGTACCACTCTCACCGCCGATCAGCACATTCATGCCGACAGGGCTGGCTTGACGCACTCTAAAACCGCTAATCCACGAGCCAACAAAAGCATTGCCGAGCGCGTGGAATAGTGCGCTATCAGTAGTACGACCACCATTACTATTAGGAAAACCTAGTGCCATAGTTATTTTTCATCAGTGCTTTCAGCATCAGCCTCGGTAGTGTCGGACGCCTCGGACTCAGCATTATCATTGATATTTTCAACCTCTGGCTCGACAACCTCGTCGACAGACTCTACTGCTGATGTCTCAGCCTCAGCCTCGGTAGTGTCGGCCGTGCCTTTGGCTGCCGAAATGCTCACGTACGGACCGCTGTCCGCATCGCCTTTGACGAAAACATAATAGCCGTCAACTGTTCGGCGAATCTCGCCGCCCTTATAATTCTGTACTTTTTCAGTGTTTTCCATATGAATCCTCCTGATTATAAATGTACAGATTAGGAGACATTGACGTTATTTGCCGTGGAAAATATAGCGATATTCTTTATATGGGCGAATAACGATTCGTTTGAGTATCATAAACATATTTCTATTATAGTATAGTCCTACCACGGCACTTAAAATGGTCAGATTTCATTCAGGCAAAACGAGATAGCACTAACCAACCAGTTGAGTCTGTCATTTTTCAGTACGGTCGGGCAAGAGTAATAGTCCCAACTGAAGCAATAGAAGCTACGACAGCCGTTGCGTTTCCGAAGATATTTAAGAGCGGAACGGTGCCGACTATTATTTGTACCTACAACGGCTACGGCAACGCTAGCGACCCGTGGTCAGACACGCCAAATCCGTCTTGGGCTGGTGCGACATTTGGGGCGGTTAGTGTTACTAATTCAGGGTTTACGGCAAGATGTAGGCGTTTTGACGGTGCTATGCTGAGAGGCTCATATTACTTTAGCTGGATTGCGATTGGCGCAACCTAAATATAAAGGATTTCTTTCCAGTTCAAAAACCGCCTCCGAGCTTTCGAGGCGGTTTTCAGTTGTTCGGTAATTCCGAACTACTCGACAGCTTGTTGCATCTGACGCACTAACTCAACAATTATCGTCTTGGCGGCCGACAGCCCAGCAGCGATCGCAGAGAGTGTAGTCGCTAATGCCAGTCGTCCCATAGCTCACGCCAGCTTGCCGAGAACAGCAAATTCACGAGATTGACGCCCGCCAGCAAGAATGTTGCGATAAACGTCTGTACAAATGTCCACAATGCACGAACGATTACGTCTTTGTAGTTGATGTTTTTAAGTGCTTCTAGTGATTTCATGCTATAGTTCTCCTTGAAGTTTACATTTACTTTACATGTTGTTTGCAGATGTCAAGTAAAACGCTTTTTAGTTTACATCTCTCCGACAGATGTCAAGCGAAACTGCTTCCAATTAGACATCTTTCGGTGTTTTGAATTTTAGCGTCCACTGTTCGCTGGATAACAGCTCCTCGCGGATCTTTCAGCGGCTCGCCCGTTTTTGGATCGTGCCACCTACTCAAGCCTGGGACGCTGTGTGCGTCCACCAGGCACTGCAAGCAATCATTATATGTCGAGCCTGGCGTCATCTGTGGCGTAGATTTGCCGATGTGCAGCGTCACGCAGCTGCAAGCCTTGCATTCGCGGAAGTACAGACTTGACTTTGTGATGGTGATTTTTGATAAATCTGGCGCCATTATGGTAACCTCAAAACGTCGCCTGGGTGGATTAGATCCGGGTTTGGCAAATTGTTGATTCGAGCCAGCGTCTGCCAATCCGTGCCGTGCGCAGCCGCAATGGTGCTGAGGTTGTCGCCCCACTGAACCGTCACGGTCTCGCTCGGCCGGCGCGCTTCCGCCTGGCACTCGCAATACTTGGCCTGCATAAATCAGGTTTGGATTTTGAATGCCGTTGATGGCCGCCAGATAGTGATAGTCAGTGCCATACTTCGCGGCGATTTCACTCAGCGTATCGTTTGGCTGAACTGTGTATGTCGGCTGCGGCTCTGGTGCTGGTTGTGCGTCGGCAATTTGCCCAGCATGTCCAGCTGGCGCTGGCGCACCACCGGCGTACTTATCCCAAGCCTCAGCGTCGCCATAAAACTCATTACAGTCGAGATTGCCGCCCCAGCCGTCAAGTCGGCCGCTTGATGTCCATTGCCACATTGCATAGCCGTCCCAGTATTTGACGCTTGGCAGCGTTCCGGCCTGGCTCATATCATAGTTGAAGTCGACCGCCATATCGCGGTACTTCGCCACCCAGAGGCCATAGTCAGCGCCAGCGACGCTACTCCAATCGTGGCTGTTTACCACGCTCTCTGACATATAGATGAGCGGCTTCACGCCAGTTCGCTCTTGTACTCGATCGAGCCAGCGGCGCGCCCACGCTACATCGCCAACATTGCCGCCGTCTTCCCAGTCAAGAATAAGCATAGCGTGCTTGATGTAGCCTTGGATATTGTCGACGAAAAAGTCAGCCTCAGCGATCGCGTCATTACTGCCATTTTCTCGCAAAATGGTAAACACCGAGCTTTTTGCCAGCCGCCGCTGCTTGCTGATAGTGCGGATCGCAGCTTGGGTTGACGTAGTTCGTCCCTCCGTTGCCTTTACTATTACGAAATCTGCCGGGATTTTACCGGCGTCCAATCTAGCCTGCCAGCTTGATATGTCGATGCCTTTCATCGGTTTTGACCTCCTATTAAATTAATCATTACGGTTTATTCACTACTCTCACAATTAAATCGACCATAAAGCCAATCACGGTAATTACTGCTGTCATTACGCCAGCACCAATCTTAGCTTCACTCTTGGACAGATAATTGCCCTGCATCAGTTCCACAGGGCTATCAGGGCTTTCAGTTCCTCGGCATCGGCTTTCGATTCAGCCAGCTGTTTGACCGACTCCGCCAACCGCGACACGTTGTCGTTTTATAGAAGATAGTCGCTCATTCAGCACATCATCGCGTGCTGTTATTATGATACCCAATTCCCGCACCGTTTTAGGTGTTTGATTCATTGATTCTTTGTCTCGTATATTATTCATTCTCACTTACTACATTACAGATTAGGTATACTCAACCCTCAGCTCGCCATCAGACGTAGCGAACGCGTAGATTTTGAACGTGTTGCTGCCAAGGTCGACCAAGAAGTCTAATGTATTTAGCCACGTCTGTACACCGCCATTGCTTCGCTGGCGCTGGAAATAGAGAGTGACATCCTCTAGCCCTCGAGCCGTGGCTGCTGCGCCTACCGACCATCAGCTTAAAAACCATGCCCGACTGATACGTGCTGGATTTCGGCGTAAATACGATTTTGAACCGCCTCAGAAACGTTGCGTCATGCGTTTGTCAATCGCCGCTTCTAACTTGACGCGAAATACCTGCACGCCATCAGCGCCAACACGCTGCGCGGCTTTCCATCTCTGTAATTTCACGCTCACATCTCGTGATAATCTTTGCCATCGTTTCGCCATCTATGTCTTTAATTCTCAGCATCCTGCTTTCGACAGTTAAATTAATATCGGTGTTTGCTACCACCGCACATTTTCATCTGCGCCAACACGCCTCGTTAGCCCCTTGTTTACGATCACATACGCGAACCAGCGACGGACATGGCGAGACTCGCTTGATATTGGTATGGTATCAATATGTATTGGCGACGCACTATTTATCAACACCTTGTCAATAATCAAATCAGCTAGCAAGAATGTTTTATCTTTTTTTGCTGTCGCCGTAATAACAAACGGCACACCCGACGCCTGCTGTTGTCCACCAACCACATTAGCCACTTGGTTAAAGTCCCAGTCGCTACTGCTGGCACTTTCGTAGAACACCAGCCCGCTCGATGCCATCACCTGGCCAGTTTTAAGATCGCGAATATTACGGTCAAGTGACGCTAGGATGTCCGCTAGTTGATTTTCAGGCAGCATGCTCAGCCGATTCATAGCAGTCTCGCTTTCATGCTGAACGACCCCTTGTCGGTCCCCAGAAAAACGCATTTAGCGTACACATACTTCGTCTGCCCCTGCGGCGGATTGTCGATAGTGGCGCTGGCACTAAACGCCAGTTGATATGGCACCTCTAACTTATTAATGTCTGGTGCGCTCTGATCGATAATACTGCCGCCAATTATTTGCGCACCCGCCAGCGTGTCAGGGTTGTCACCGACATAAAACTGCGGCAAAAACAGCACGTACGGCCACTGTTGTTTGCGTGCGGTAAATGTCGTCTCAATCTTGATTATTCTGCCACCGAGAAAAGCAGGATCATATGTGACAGGTATCATTGCATCGTACTCCTGTGCACTTTTCGTTTCGTAATAAATAATGCCAGAGTTGTTGCTGGTTCTCTGTGTCGCTTTCATCTGCTCACTAGCGCGCAGAAGTGCCCGCAGTCTGCCGATAGCGCGTCGCTCCTCCACTAGGTTCAACCGCTCGCTCATAGATCATAATTATCCAGCGTTAAAGTTATTTCTTCACTCATATTCTCGTCGACTTTCACCGACAGCTGCTCGATACGATAGTAGCCGCTCAGCGGGCAGGATGAATATTTACTTTGCTTAACAACAATCTCGATCACCGACGCCGATACTATTCAAATCAAACTGGGTACCACGCACTGTGACTCGCGGCAAATCGACCAAACGGCTCATCATCGCCACATCAGCCTCGCAGTGCCCCGCTAATGTCGACAGATTTTTAATACTGTTGTACAGCTGTACTTTTTCGCGCAAGATAAACTCCTGCTGGCTCAAAACGTCCTCAGCACTATAACGGATTGTCTCTTCGCCCATACCAGAGGCTTTGCCGATAATATTGTTGTACAAATTCGCCCCAGACTGCGGCAGCTCCATCCTGATAGCACCAATACCCAGCCCGTCATCAGGGTAGTGTACTGTCACGTCTGGCCGCTCATTACCGAGCGTCTGAAACGTCTCAAACTTGCGATCATAGGTGAAACGAAAATCGAACTTGCCGTCTTGCAAATTGGTTAGCGACACCAACGCATCTTTAGCGTTGATGTCTTCCCCGAGTCGTCCATTCTGTCACGTCGTACGCCGGTGCGGTACTGCCTCACTACTCCTGGTAATACCAACATCTCCGTTAGGTCGATTCTGTACCTCCTGAATAATATCCCCAAGCAATATCCGTCGCCTCAATTCCTTTCCAGCGACCGTTCAAGTATCGTGCGTCAATCAGATTCAAATAACCGTCGCATTGCACCAGTACTCGTGCGTTGTCGGCGTTAAGGTTGCGGTTCGCCTCTACCACCACTGCACCGAATAAATACTCACCGTTACGCTTGACTCTGATATCGCTCACCCATGGCTTCAAGATAGTGTTTGGGTTCTCGCCAATCCGACGACACTTCTCCTCCCAGTCTGGCATTGACATATTAAAATCTAGCGACTCAACGCCGTTGCGAGTCATGCTCCAGTCGATATCTTGGCAAAGCCTCGTAATATCTGCCACCTTGGTCTTTCCGCGGTGCCATAGCTCGATGGTGTAGCGTGGTGGTACGTACTCGTCCATTACGCTACTCCCGTGTAGCCGTTGTACCACTCAACGATAGCTGTACCAGTATCAGTGCTGTTTGACGTGTTGAAGATCAGTTCGTTCAGCCCTGGCACTAAACGCCAGTATTGGCTGCTTGTGAGGTTGTTATCGATACCTACGCCATTCAGAGTCACCTCTCGGTTGTATGTATCAAATACGATTGTGTCGCTGTCTGTTGTGCTGATATTCAGCGCCAGAACCTCGCCAGTTGTCTGATTGGATATGGTCGGATTGGTCACCTTGCCGGTAATTGTGATTGTCGGCCAAACATACGTGTTGCCATCATTTGTGGCGTGATTCAATCCCCCGCCAGCTACCCAGTGCAATCCATCACGCTCCCAAAGTAGCCCTGTAGGGCTCCACAATAAACCACCGTCACGTGGACGCTCTAGCGTGATTCGCTGTGCTGCGCCGTCGGTATAGTCATACATTCGCGGATCGCCCGCTACTAGCTCGATGTCATAGTCGGCAATGAGCGGCCACTCAATTTTTGGATCGAGAGGCTGTGTCAATTTTGTAATAGTCTGATAGACGCGTCCAGTTGGCGTGAATAGCTGCACTCGCAATTTATCGCAGGATTTTGATGGTTCTGGCAATTTTCGCCATCTCAGCGTGCATCTCAGCAAGTCTTCCGTCGTGCTCCACTGCCACAAAAACTCAGCGGTATTTGCCGCACACCATAGAACTGCTCATCCACGCTTCCGCCGTCGGCACCAGAAAACACATACTGGCTGTTGCGAACATCAGGATCGCCAAAGCCTTTCAGTGGCGGCGTCAGATGTGATAGCCCCTGTTTGCTGCCTGCCAGAAACACACTCTCATTAGTGCGCATATTGGTGATTTGCACGTCGTATGTTCTCATGTCTATCCTCTCCTCATTTGTTGCACTAGGCTGCGGTTGTATTGATCAACATCGATGCCGTTTGTCAGGTTGACGGTTTGGTTGATTTGCGGTGTATTGCCGCCAGATGATGCACCAGCGCCTTTCTCGTCCATAGAGTTCTTCAGGAACTGGCTCAGCTTACTCAGTGGGATAACGGCCTCCGGCTCACTACCCTCACCAATCATGGCTAGGGTTGCTTTTGTGGCGATACCACCCTCTGCGAGCTGCGGAATATTGAGGTTCGGTATTTTTGGAATATGGACGCCAGGAATAGCGTTGATAATACCTGTCGCCCAGTTTATCGAGTTGATAAATCCGTTAATCATTCCAGAAACAAAGCCTAGCACACCATTTATGGCACCTCTGAACGCCCCGCCGATAGCATTGCCTATAGACACACCTACGCTACCAAAAATACCAACCACACCGTTCCAGATACCTCTGAACCAGCCCGCTAATCCTCCAAATACACTAACTATAGCATTCCAAGCTCCTCTGAATACTCCACCAAACCAACCGGCTACGACGCTAAATACGCCGACTATACCGCCCCATATGCTGCCGAACCATCCGACAGCCGCTCCCCATACGCCCGCAATAAGATTCCAGGCGCCAGTAAATATTCCGCCGAAGAACTGCACTACTGGAGTGAACGTCGCTACGATGAAATCCCAGACGGCTTGGAACACAGCAAATATTTGATCCTTAAACGTAAAGAACAGCCCGATGATCAGCGCCACTGGCGCAAATATCACCGCCAAAATTGTAAGCCCCCATTGCTGCAAGAAAGCTACAACGTTATTAAATACGGTTGTGATACCCTATCCAAATACTACTAAAAAGCCGACTACACCACTAACAAACCCGCTAACAACCTGACCAATAGCTCCGAACACTCCGCTGAACCAGCCAACTGCTGCGCCCCATACTGCCGTAATAGCGTTTCCATGCCTGTCAAAGATATTGAACTTTACCTGTAGAAATACCAGTGCACCAACGACCGCGGCAATTGCCACGGCTATGATTGTAAACGGATTCATACTAGCTACAACATCGAAAGCGGCCATTACCGTTTTCCCTTTATTCAAAGCATCAATAAATGCTTTCAGTCCTATGGCACTTTTCGCCATCGTCGCTGCGAATTGACCGACTTTCATGGCTGGGAAAAGCCGCCCCAATGCTGTAATAGCAGGACAGCATTGTCCATAATGAAGTTGGCAAAACCGACGATCGTTTGCTTGTTTTCTTTTAGAAAGGCGGTGAGCTTTGTGACGCCGTCACTAAACCTGGCAAATAGTCCATTTTGATCAACTATTAGCCCCTTTTCAGAATCCACTCGCACACCGATAATTTCTAGCCCTAGTGACCGAATTGAGCCCTGCAAGCTAATCATTCTGTTCTGAAACGTGTTTGAGAACTTGCTAATATCAAGACTTTGTGCGTATTCTGCCATGGCCGCCGTGAACTCCTCGGCGCTCACCTTGCCACCATTGATTCTACCGGCAGCTTCCTCCATAGAAATACCAAATTTCTTGGCCAAGATTGTAGTTAGCGGGATATTATTGTTGATCAGCTGTAAAGCATCTTGTCCAAACAACGCACCACGGCTCGTAACCTGTCCAAAAACTAGTGCCAAATTCTGCAAATTTGCACCAGAAACGATAGACAGTCTGCCTAAGGTGTCCATGTCTGGTATGACTTGTTGTGCTGTGCGTCCATACCCTAGCAAAGTAGAGGCTGCCTTTGAGGCGTCTGGAAAGGCTATCGGCTTACCAAGCACCTGGTTGTACAGCTGCCCGAACACCCTATTCGCAGCTTCGGTCGATCCAGTAAGTGACGCCATTTGGGCCTGTGTCGTTTGTAATCCTCCAGCCAGGTCAATAAAATACTTTGCGCCAAATGTACCGCCGCCAATAACGCCAGCAGCGACGATACCAAATTTTTTTATCGTATTAGCAACGCCACCAAAGCCCTGATTTAGCCTGTCAAAAACTTGCCATATTTTTGATTGAGTCGAGTTGAGATTTCTCTCGCTCTCGTGCATCTTTTTTTGGACATTGCTTATAGCGGTGATTGCACCACTCGAATCAACACGATATGTGATAATAATCTCGCCTTGGTTCATGACGTTATTACCCTGTCTATGCTATGATTGTGGTATAAGACGAAAGGAATTCTTAAATGAATAAACAATATCATCTGTCTAAAAAGTGGCTCATAAAAAAGCTGGTTTTTTGGTTTTGGCTGCACATGATTACATTTGGTGTCAACCGCTTGGCGCCTATAGAAAATACCGCAACGTTTCTTTTGAGCTGACAGATACCGCCATCAAGTTCAGAAATGGCAGGCTCACTCGTACAATCAATTATCAGAACGATAGAGGGCTTTGTGCGAAATGGCAATACCATCAGGGATACGACGATTGGCGAAAAATCATTGGTGGTTCGCTTGTCATCTCCGAGATTGAAAATATTGACGGTTTGAGTCTCGTCTGGAAAATACTGTGAATCTGCCAAATAACCCTACCATTTTGCCTGCTTCTCCAACAAACTAATCAACTATTAGCTTTCTTACCGCCAATCGCAGCGGTTATTATTGCCATTTGCTGTAACGCTTCTTGTGCCTTGAATACTTGAGCCGCTCTGACTAACACTTGTGCGTCGCCATACGGCATATCGACCGCTTCGTCAAAGGTATCTGATAGTAATAAGCTAGGGCAGCAGCAGTGACCTTAGAGTTCTTCAAAAATATCCTTGGTCTGTTTTTCAATCAGCAAAGGCTAGTTTTTCTGGATCATACTGCTGCTCGTGGTCTTCCATTACTACAGTACCTCTACCCCCTCAGCACGAAGTGTTGCGTAATCTTCGGTAGCGAGCCTAAACAGCTCAGTCATGAACGCCTCGAGATTTTCATCTCCGATTAACTCGACGAGTTTATCTACTTCTAGCGCGCCATCAATTGGCTCTAGATTAGAAAGCAACTCACCACTTAGCGAATTAGAAACGATCGCCTGTAGCTGTCGCTGCCCACACCCTTGACTACGCCTAGCATCATATTGAGCTGCAACCACTTTTGTACGGCTTAGACGCGGAACGACGTATTTCAGGGTGCTCACGTTGCCGTTGTCGCTCATTTCAAGTGCCATGACAACACGCGGCGCATTAGTCTGGCTTTGAGTTTTATTAAACTTAAACGCCATCTCATTCTCCATTCCATAGTTGTAAAAACTACATTACTTTTTGTTAAATTACCTATTGACACGTTGTTTTTAGCACCGTGCCACCCCTGTTACGCAAATGTCAGGTCGCCCTTGATCAATTTGCCGGTTACGCTGATTTCAAACTCAGTCAAGCCGTCTTCCTGACTGATATCGCTCAGGGTTGCCGTAGCGTCAAGCATATACAACGTATGGCCCTGCTTGAGCTGTTAATTTTGGTACTAACCGAACACACCAGACACTTGTGTCGAGCTACCTTTTTGCAAGCCAACCTGCTAGCAGCGCCCTTTGTGCCGACAGTAATGCCAGTAGTGCCGTCAATTGTCTCGCCACTGTTATATACATAACCAGGCACGATGTTCTTGAGGTTGTCTTGCCCAATATCCGTCACCTTAAACTTGATGGTAGATTTGAACGATTTGATAAGCTTGAGGTTCGTACCGTCGATAAAATCACGTGTCACCTCATCCTTGTCGTTGTCAAAGTCTAGGTCGTTCACACCCAAGACTTGCTTGAAGTTCTTACCAGTCTTGTCCCCAAAATATAGATCGTGGTTCAAGCCGGCGTAATCGATTGCTGCCATTTAATTACTCCTTTACTTAATCTTTCAAAACTAATGTTACAGATTGGGCACTCCACACCCCCATCCGTAATTCAGAGGCTTCATAGGCGCTGTCTTGCATCGGAAATACGCTCACGCGAATAAATCTCGCGTCAGTGTATGGCAACTGCATTAGTGCCGTACGTAGCTTGCTGTCAAGCTCGTACAGCTCGGCCGCATCAGCTTTTACTACAGTGATCGTTAGCTCGGTGGTCAACTTGGTATTACCTAAATTGCCGCCGCTATATTCACCACCGCTAGCTGCAACCGCTACCATACCGTCTTGGCTCTTGCTGCTGGCGGTCGCCCGACAAACACATCTTTGCCAAGCTCCCCACCAATTGTGGTAGCCACTACTTTTTGCGATCTCCAATGCTACATTCATCTAAAAAACCTCTTGTAATCTTTCATGGTGCTTCTCACACCCTCGTCAACGAAACCTTTGCCAGTGCCGGCTGTAGTGTACTTGCGCACCACATGAGTGCCATTCGCACGCCTGCCGCGGTTCTGGTACTGCGAGTAGACTGGCTTCCATGTCAATCTGATGGCATCCCTGCCAATTCTGCCGTACCTCGACATTGCGGGACTTGAGCGACCCTCTACGTCTGAACGGTGCGGTGAGGTTGGATACTGTCAAGGTGTGATTCGCCATAGCGTTCAATCCTGTCGCTGCCTGATTCTGAAAGAATCGTTTGACGGCGACTGTATTGTCGACCACTGGAACGATTACACTCTCTGTCGAGCCTTTCCAGCTCAATCTCAATATGCTGTACTGTGCCGCTTGTTATAACCGCCCTGCCGACTGCTACATTGGCAACGCGGTACACCCGCTTAACGCCAAACAGCGTCACCTCGGCGAAATATCCCTCAATCAGGTAGCCAGTGGCGACAACCAGCTATCTCGGCCGTCCAGATATGCTCTAGCATCACCCGTCATAGCGTCGTAGCTACCGCCGCGAGTCAAGCCACTTGTCTGCTCAACTACACACTTCACGTTGTGTCGCTCGCCGCCAGTTTGGCGATATGTGCCGTTGACAGGCGCAACCAGCGTGATGCTATCGCGGAATATCATGACGATGAACTCCACGCTGGCTCAGCGGCGTATCAGTGTAGCCAGACACCACGCAACTGCTGATTGGCTTTACAAACTTTGCCAGTAGATCAACGTTCGCTTCAGCAAACTGGTCAATAACTTGCTTGGTGTTGTCATACGTCACTGAATGACTCAGCACTGTTTCAGATTTTACGTTATTGTAAAAACTACCTTGATTAGCTATTGACAGCGTGTCAAATAGCCTTGCTATGAGGATTTTCAAGCCATGTGGCAACGGCGTTCCATATCCCCACGTCGCCTTGACGATGCACCGTCCAGTACTCAGCGGATCAACCATCTCGATGATATTGAACCAGCTAGCGTTCAGCTCGTCGCCTTGACTGACCGACTTGACCGCCAGCGGCATACCGCTTTCTGCTGTCACCTCTGGCAACAGACTGGTGAACGGATCGACAACTAGGAAACGTGAGTCGCAAGTTGCCTCATATCGACGCGGCGTGTTTGTCTCGCCCTGTATCTTGACATCCAGCAACGCCTCCAATGTCTCTGTCACTTGCTGCAATAACTGCTCAAAGTACTTATTCTCGGTATCAGAAAGGGGGCGTAAAAGTACGCCCTCGATATCTTCTTTAGTTACCAATGCTGTCATCTCTTACGCCCCTCTCTGTTAGGCTACGTGTTTAATAGCCACTGCTGCTGCGATGCCGCTCAAGCCGCCACCTGCGAAGATCTCCTGCAAGTATTCGTGCTTATTCTGCTTCAACGCAAAGTTTGTGTAGCTCTCAATTGACTGATCGCCAACCACCTTGTATTTGTTGAATACAACCAAGTAGGCATCGTTTTCGGCGTCGTTAGTGTCGTTGAACCACTGTGGCGTAAGCTTGCCAGCAAGCTCCAAGTCTTCAAGATGTTAACGCCTGGGTGTATAGCATATGCTTGTCAGTACCTCGCTCATCTTTCAGGGCAGTGAGGTAGCCACGCTTTGCGATAATGTAGCGATCGCCCTCAGCCTCGATTGGGTCGCGTGCATTCAAGATAGCAGTACGGCGACTTTCCCTGATTTCGGCGTATAGGTTTTGCTAAACACGTTGCCAGCCTTAGCGTCAGCTTTGACAGATATAAACGACTTGATCTTGTCGTCGCTGGCGTCAGCTAGGCCGTCACCGATAACAATCGCACGCTCGATACTTGCGATGATTCGCTTTTGGCAACTCTTGCAATACGTAACGCAACAGTGAGCCAGTACTCTTGTTCTTGCAGAATAGTTTCCTTGTCAAGAGTGAGAGTGCTTGTAGATGTACTGACCTTCAGCGCACGGTTCTCGATAGCAATCGTAGCCTCTTTCTTGTCTTTACCAGCCTGGTGTCCCAATGCACCGTCGGTATTGGTGTCCCCAAAGCGGTGTTGTGAGCGTCAAGTCCAGTTTTTATCGACTAGGTTTCCAAATTGGTCCGCCAGCCTTAAATGCACTCTCAACTGCCTCAACAACTGGGGCTGGGAATAATTTGTCAGCACCAGTAACAGCCATCTGTACGCCGTTAGCTTCAAGCTTGTCCATCCATGCTTCGCGAACAGCGGCCGCACCAGCACCTGCCTGTGCTACCAACACATCAGCAAAGTCCTCTAGCGCCTTTGGTGTGTCCAGGTAATTACGACAGTACCTTTGTCGACAGCTGCTGGATCAGCTGGTTCTTTAACTTGCATCTTTGCAATGTCTTTTGGTTCCATTTCCGTATCCTCCTCAGGATTGTTATCAGTTGATTCTTCCGGCTCTGATTGTTCAGCTTCGTCAGCAGGCTCTGCCTCTGGCACGGCTTCCGGTGCCGCTGGTTCGTCAGTTTTCGTTTCAGGTTCAGTCGTCGTTTCCTCGGCTGGCTCTGCCGCCTTGGCTGCCTCCGCCTCTGCTTTCGCCTTGATCTGTTCAACCAGGCTCTGCATTGGCTTGGCGTCTGCCTGCTTGACCGCCGACATACTGAATGCAAAGTTCATACCAAACGCATTCTGTACGCCCTCGTCTTGCTTTTGCTTCTCTGGTGCCTCAGACACCTCATCGGCAAAACCGAGCTCGACAGCCTTATCGGCAAGCATCCACGTTTCCGCTTCCAACAGCTCAGCAATCTTTTCATCGCTCAGCCCTGTTCGCTTGAGCGTAGATGAGGCGTGATGCCCTCCTCGATCTTCAGCAACACATCTTTTGGCTTTCTCCATGTCGTCCACCGTGCCAGCCGCGTAAACGGACGGGCGGTGAATCATGATCATTGAGCCTGGCGACATGATAATCTTGTCGCCTGCCATTGCAATCACTGATGCAATCGACGCCGCTAAACCATCAACTCTGACAGTGACATTTCCGTTATGATTCACAAGTGCGTTATAAATCGCCAAGCCTGCAGAACACGTCGCCGCCGGGGCTGTTAATAACAACTGTCAAATCGCCCGCGTGCTGCTTGAGTTCTTCGCGAAATAGGTCAGGTGTGACTTCGTCGCCCCACCAGGTATCGCTCGCGATAGGCCCGTCAAGTATAAGCTCTTGATTATTCGATGAAACGGAATTGCTCCACTTCCAGAACTTCATGCTTTATTTCCTTGTTAAAGTTTACTTTCGACTCCTGCTTGCCCGTCCAATTTGAGCGTCTTGCTCTCGTCTTATTTCTAAGACTACAGATTACGATTTATCGAACTCATAACGCACCTGGTCGTCTGTCGAAGTGGCATTCACAATCTTGATATTGTTGACGTGTTTACACTTCGCATTGCTGCAACGTACTTGTGCAATCATCTGCGTAACGCCCTTGATATTCAGGTGGCGTTCGCACTCCTCGCACCGCAAGTCCAGATCAGCCATCTCATTATCGATAATTCGTCGCTCAGCATTGAGATACGCCTTGACAACGCGGTACTTTGGGTGGCAATGACCGTTCGGGTGTACATCGTAGCCATCGTTCTGTGCAAAGTTGTTTATGAATATGCCACCGTCTCTGCCAATAATTGCCTCATTCAGGTTCAGGATTGGCTCATCGACTGCTACCCATTTATCGATTAACGTGGCACAAAACTCACACGGTTTGCCAGTCTCGCTCTCCATCGCTTTCTCGATCAGCGTTCCTGTTTGGTTTTGCACCTGCTTCATGGCTTCAACGCTTGACAGTGCGTCAGCTCGTGATATCTCAGTGCGAGCCATTCGCTGCACTCGCCATTCGTCGGTCTTCATAATGCCTCGCAGCTTCTCCTCCAGTTCGGACTGTCTTCAGCCATGAGATGCCGCATGATCAAGCACGCGGCGGATTGAGGCGGCCGTATCATCAGCGTATGAGCGAGCCACATTTAGCAGAATACGCTCGGTATGCTTCCTGTGTCGAGGCTGCCACCACAAAGCCAATCTTTGAGCCGTTTGGGAACTTAATTTCATAATCTTGGCCGTTGTATGTGTAGTCCTCGCCCTCCTTGAAATTCTTACGATCAAGCATCGTCAGATACGACGGAATCACCGACCGCTTCGCCGTGCTGATATTCTTGCGAAAGACCGTCCAGTATGTCTTCTCAGATGTGTCGCAAATATCTATGCCGATGTGTGCTGCAATATCTGTTTTGCCTGTCTCACTGCACCGATCAAATAGATAGTATCGACTTCGGGGCAATCGTTAATAATATCGACAACGCTCTGCTGCTTTGGCTTCAATTCTAGCGACATGAACTACTCGCCTTTCGTTTTACGCGGCTTGATGGTCGAGACAATCTTTGGCGGCTGTTTCTCGCGAACGTTGACATCCAGGTCGACATGGTCAACTGGCTTGCCAAACGCTCGGTCTAGCATATCCTGATCGCCTTATTATCAGGCTTCTGCGTAGCAATGAAATAATACTCGTCATCCACACCATCAAGCTCACCGTCAAGAAATGCCGCGATAGTCTCAGGGTCGGTAACTTGCTCTGCCGGCAAACGATTGCCCTTGCGGTCAGTCTTGATAACAAACAGCAGCTGCACGCCAGTAGCCAGCCGAAACTGTGCTTCGTATGGTTTGTCAGCATTCCTGGTAATTCGGTCTAAGATCCGTTGCTTCTCTTTCATTCGATCTAGCACTTTTTGGGTCTTTTTGCCTTTGACTCCCCCGCTGCCTTTCCTGGCTCCGCCATGAGTTGACGGTGACGTACGTTTACAACCAGCTACATGGATATCGTAATTGTCCTGCCGCTTATACTTTCGGCCACATTTAGGACATGATTTGAAATCATCTTTCATGATTATAATTCTGAGAGATTGACGCGTAGCTCTTTTTGGTATTGACTGTTCGGAAACAGCTGAGATGTGCGCGCCGTAACTATTTGCGATGAGCTGTGCCTGCATGAGAGTCAGGTCTTTAGTGCTTTGTAGCTTACGCAGCATGTTTGATACGGTTTCTTGTTTCCCGGTCTTGCCAAGACTGCAAAAGAATGTAGTGCGACAACAGCTTGCATTTTTCGCTCGTCGCCAATAATAATTGCCTGTTTCGAAATATAATAAATGGCGACCTGCCCGATCTCCTGACGGCGTCGCTCTCGTCTTATCTTGTTTGTCAATTTTTAGCCACTTAACCATGTTTGTTATCCCTCCTCTACCTCTGAAATATACAGATTAGGGCGCTGACAATCGCGGCCTCCCAACCACTCAATCTCACCAGCGCCTAGCTATAAAATGCTTTGACTGTTTTATCAAGCAGTCAAGCGTTCCACTTCAGTCATAAACCTCTCAAGTTATTGACTCAATAAACTCAATCGCTGCATTACAGCCCTTACAAACAACAGTCTGAATACCAGCCTCATTGAGCGTTTTAATCCACTGTTTTTGATTTGCTGACGTTACACCTCCTTTCTTGCGTTTCATCTCGATGAATACCAAACGATTTGCGTATGTATTGGTATATGATGATAGATCCTCTCGAGGCACATTGTCGCCGTATCCATACCAGACATCCGGCACGACTACGGCCAAGTCAGGCACGCCAGAACTCACGCCGAGTTTCTTATTTTTCGCTTTCTGGCTCCAACTTCGGGTGTAGGTCTCGTTTGGCACACGAAAGTGTGGGTAGCCTTTAGCCCGCAACCACTGTACAAATGCTTCTTGCTCCTGATCCTCGGTTGGATTATCTATATTTGCGAGATTAGGCATTTTCAATTCCCTTCACAAAAAACAGCCACCGTGTCATTCCAGATTTATCTCCGAAAGCTGGTTTTTGAGGTAATGTCTTTAGTAATTCAGTAGTTTTAATATCGTCTTCGCTCCACTTCATAGCGACGACGCAGCCAGGCTTTACGACGCGTAGACATTCACTCAAGCCTTTGCTTAGGGTCTCTCGCCAGGTGTCTTTGTCCAACTTGCCGTATTTCTTGGCAAGCCAGCTGTTCTTGCCGCAATTGATGAGGTGAGGCGGATCGAAGACGACGAAATTAAAACACTCATCGGGGAACTTCATGTCTGTAAAGTCCATGACTAGGTCTGGGTTGATTTCTAGTGTTCTAATCTTGTCTCTGTCTTTCATCTCGACAGTTTCACGGCGGCGGTCAATATACAATACGTTTGGATGGTTTTTGTCAAAATAAAATATACGTCCACCACAACAAGCGTCAAGTATGGTTGTCGGGATAGTTCTCATTTCCACTCCTTAATTCCAAAATAAATCTTCCAATCTCGCTCATTTTCTTTCTCTATGTCCATAAATTAGTGGTTTAGTTAACATCTGCTATTTTGTCTTTTTTTTCTTCAATTGTGTAGCCCTCATCGCTACTAATTACATCTTTACTGAAATAGTTAGCTATATTTCCAAAAATCAATACATAACATGCTTTAATGTCGCTCATAAATAATGGACGATACTCTGCACGAAGACAAAACTTTTTGCAATTCTCTCAATATCTTCTTTAGGGTAGTATTCTCTCGATATCATGCTTATTAAATCTAAGATTATGTTCTATTGCAAATTCTAACTCTTCAACTGTCTCTTTGTATGTCATTGTATTATGCTTGCCCATAAATATTCCTCCTTATCTACACGAAATCATGTGGTTTTATTCAATCGCAGAACTGGGGCAAGGCGACACCAGAGTGTATATCATTAAGTGAGTTAATTACTTTAAGATTTGATGTCGCCAGTTGATAGCACCAAATGATAGTTGTTTTTCATTTTAGGTAGGTAAAAATAGTTTTCCATGAAAAATAAAAGGTGCGTTGGTGCTACCAGTTGAACAGACGACCCGGGTGGGCAAAATGGTCATCTGTCCAGTTGACAGCATAATTACAGAGCAAAGGATTTCTCACCTTTCGGCTTACTCCCGTTCGGGAACCCAGCTTTATTCCTCAGATTATGCTGCCAGTTCTGCGGTTGATGTTAATGTTCATCCAGTTTATTGACATGTGATAGGTCATTAGTTAATGGCGTTTATATATTCATGTTCATCTGCGAGTCGCCATCGATCCGCTTTTTACTAGTTGCGAGATAGTGTGATCCAGTCAGATTGCTATCGACGTAATTGTCGGCCAGAATATTGACAAACATCATTGCGTCACGGTTATCCATGATGATAATACCGTCATTATTGTCTGTCATGAGCGCTAAGTTCATCTCATCAGCGTGATCGATGACTCTTTGTTGGTCTGGTAGATGTTCAACGTCTAGCTTTTAGCAATGTGTCGGTCAATGACCTGCTGTTGTCAGCTAGTTCACCTAGCGACAACCCCTCTGGGAATGACAACGCAAACTTCTCCGTTAGGTACTTGGCAATTTGCTTGGCTGCGATACCACTTGATGGATCTTGTTTGAACAAATTGACAAACTTCTTTGGATTAAACGCAAACACTTTCCCGCCAGCGATCAATACCTGATTGTTGGCTGGTATCTTAAATGCTGCGTCGGCATTAAAGCTCGCCAAAGTCACTGCCGCTAACTTGCCACGTGAGACTTCCGCTCAACATCTGCGACCGTTGCAGCTGTTTGGCGATGTAAAAAGGTCTTGTCTGGATCTTTTGGGTCGCTAAACCGCGCTACAATACCGTGCATACGCTTCATCTCGTGTTCTTTCTCGTTGAACTCAGCAATATTGTCATCGCCAAGAAGATAGATGAGCGTGTCGGCACGCTGAATGCTCTCAAGCTCGCTGTATAGCAAAACATTTTTCCATTTGATCGTTTGTCGCATAGTCTCTGACGAGACAGTCCAACTGCTGCTCCAGTCTCCACAAAATTGATCATGTCGTAGAGAAACAGTGTTCGCATTTGGTCTTCTATGGTCGATGTTTTTCAGTGGTAACACGTATGGCGTAAAGTTTTTATTGAAAATGAACAGGTCGATGAGCAGATCTTTCTTATTAGCATCAGCCCAGTTCGCCCACTGGAATATGTCGAATTGATTGTCGTCAATCACTTCTCCCACCAAAATCCTTTCTGCTCAGCGTCAGTCTCAGACGGCTTGTCGTCTTTCAGGCTGCCAGCTGGCTTATTATTTATCTTGACCGCGATGTCTACGCTCCGAACGCCGTCGTCCCAGCAACCATTTCTTGGCTCGCTTGGCATCAGATTCGGTAGCGTAGGTTTTCGCGATGCGGCTTCATTCTTGTCGTCGCTCCAGCGAACCGTGAATGTGCAATTCATTAGGGACATTACGTAGCCTCCAGTTTCTTGCGTTTACGGCGCTGCTTTTTACGAAGTGCTTTTTTAGTCACGACTCCTCAATCTCCAAACCTCTCATACATACAGTTTTCGTGCATGTCTGGATAGTCTTTTCGCTCAGCGTCAGATTTAATGAGTGCTAAATTGCACATGCTACACTCTGCCGTACGGTGCGGTTTTTCAAATTCAGCCAGCTCGTCATTTTTGTTTTGGGTCTGCGTTTGCTGATCCGGCCGCAAATCCGAGCTGCTTCCCGATTGAGTGCAAAGCCCGTTTTGCTGCCTTGACCTCGATCCGCCCTTTCTGCCGATTTCACGGTAGAAGTTTGGGTTTTCGCGAGATTGTTGCGGCAGCTTTTTCTGCCGCCGGCTTCCGTTCCTGCCATGGTTCTCCTTTCGTTAAAATGGTATTTCACTTAAATCAATCGGCTCGCCAAGGTCAATGTCCTCGCTTGCTTTCGCCGCTTGATTAGTCGTTGTATTTGCCGCTTTAGCGTCGTCTTCAGCATATCACTCAGTCGCCGGTGCGGCGTTGTTGTTACCCTTGGCGTCGCTCAAAAGCTGGAACTGATCGATGATGACTTCGGTGGCTTTACGCTTGATGTCATCTTTCTCCCAGATTCGTGTTTGCAGGGCGACCAGTGATGCCAATCTGCTTGCCTTTCGGCGCGTACTCTGCCAGCAGTTCAGCTGCCTTATTCCAAGCAACGCAATCGATAAAACTGGCGTCGGCATCTTTGCCGTAGCCGTCAACCGCTAGTGCAGAATGAGGGCTGCGGACTTGCCGCTATTCGTCGTTTTGACTTCGATGTCTCCGGACAACGCGACCGATTAGAGTTACGTTATTGATTGCTGCCATATTTAGAAACTCTTTTTCCTCGCGAATCTCCACACCTGGGATTTCGCGTAATCCATTGGCGATGGCTTCGCGGATTAATTTGTCGCTTGGCTCGCACAAGTAGCGTGGCACTAATTCAGGGTTGGTGACCGTGAACACCGTCTTGGTTTTTAATGCCGGACTTGACGGCTGGCTTCTGCGATTTAGCGGCTTTAGCCGCCTCAGCTTCAACAATCTCTTGTTCGCGTTTACGTTGTGCTGCCAGTTTGGCCGCTTCGGCTTCGTCGCGTTCAGCGGTCGTCAATTCGTCTTTACGTGTCAACAATTCGTTGATGGCTTTAGTGAATGCCAGCTTGATTTCAGCGTGATTCTGATCAGCTTCAGGTAGCTCAGCGAATACCCTGCTTCAGTTCAGCGCCTTTTTCATCACAAGCCTTTTGGCTACGCAATGATTTAGCATTGGTGTCAAACTTGGCACAGATAGCGTCAACGCGCGCCACTTCCTGTTTTTGCCAGTCGCTCCTGCTCTTCCTGATAAGCCAGAATCTTTTGGCTGATGTTCTCCAGGGGCTTCTTCGGCTGGCGCGAGTACATCTTTTTCAGCGTCGATGAATTGCGATTTGACGCTGTCAAAGTTACGAGTTATCGCCAGTCGTGCGTTTTTAACTTCGGTGCGGTGCGAGGTGATCAGTTTGCGGATAGCAACTGCTTCTTTGGCGGTGGTGTCGTCGGTTATCTCTTTAGCTTTGGCTTGCTCCAAAAGCTCTTGAGATTTCACCTTGAACGGTGATATTGTTTGCGACTTGTGAATCGACGTATTCTTGTAGTTGTGACATATTCCTCCTTTACTTCCTGTCTGCTTCAGATTTATCAAGGCGAGCGTCAGTCATTTCGACGCGTGAGCTTGGAATGGTTGGTTTGGCAGCCGCTTCAATCTGCTCTCGGCTTGCCAATGTCGGCGCCGGTGCAATCCACGCGTACTCAGCGTCGCCTCTTACTCCATCGACGATTTTCGTGAAGTCTGGCTCGATGTAGCGGCCTAGCCGGCCAGTGCGGTCTTTGGCGACGTACTTGTCGCTGGCTGGGTCAACGATAATCAGGCGCTTAGTGTCGCCAGTCTCGGTGTCATTTATCGTCGTCATGTAACCGACGATATCCACCAGGTTGACCAGTTCCTCAGATAGCCTTGTGGCTACCATCGGTCGTTTAATGACGCGGCCGTCATCGTCTTTTTCCTGAACGTGAGCCACGATGACAATATGCTTGCCGCTGTCGCGCATGGTTTTCAGAAAGTTTCGCATGGTTGATTTTAGCCAGCCCCAGCCAGCCATGGTCGGGTTGCCGTCACGCTGGACCAGTTTGCTGTCGGCTCTATTTCGCATGTAGGCGATCAACTTCTCCATCAGCTCGCCAATCGGGTCGATGATTACCGTGTCGTAGTCTTCAGTGAGTGCAATTTGCATGAACTCCTGCATATCGTCCCATTTTTTTCAATCAGCGCCACGTCGGCCGCGATGCCGCGAAGTCCGAAGTATTTACTACCGTTTTCGCAGTCAGCGATAATCGGTCGTGGTGCGGTGGCTGCAAACGTTGTTTTACCAACGCCGCCTTCACCATACACAACCATCAGAATTGATGGTTTTTCGGTCGGATCTAAACTATTAAAGACTTTCATATTCTCCTTTCTTTTACAGGCTCCAGTCACCCAGCTCCCTCACCTCCTCGATGAGGAAATTCGGTTCGCTGTCGCCAAACTTTATGATTTCGTCAACACACGTACGCAGCTTGCGTTCGCCGGCTTCAACAAAGTCGATGCCGGCAATCATGAATTGCACGCGGTATGGTGCGACGGACTCAACCACACAATAGGCAAACTTGACTAGCGCCGGATCTAGTTCTAGGGCTTGACGCCGTCACCAGCGTGTAAACTGCTGATTGTAAATCGTAGTGCATTGACTGTGCGGTTTTTGAAAAACCTGTCGGAACTTTTGCGGTAGTTTTTCAGGTCGGTTATCATGGCCCGATTCATTAGTGCGAATCAGTACGTCCGCTTTGCCTTTCATGTCTACGCCATCGGCGGTGCGAGCATACATCTCATGCTCGAATGTCGCACCCTTAGCAAAAATGTATTGCTTCGCTAGCGGGTGGTTCTCGATATTCTTCAAAATCTGATCAGCGGCTTTGAACATGCCCTAGAGTGATAATGTGTTTGCCGACGGCTTTCTGCTCGTCACGCCAGGCCTTGGATTCTTTCGAGTAGAAGTTTTCAAACGGGCTAATAGCGAACTGATCTTCGCCGCCGAGCACCAACATATGAACCAACTGCCCTAAGTCGATAGCCTTACTGTCTAGATCTGGCAGGGTCTCCACGTTTAGCGGCAACTGCATAATCGATGCCGTGGTCGAGAATCAACTTCATTGACAGAATATGACCACTCTGGTCGGCTATAGTAAGCGTCTGCCACTTACGCCTCCCCCGTCAAAGCTCGATCTAGAAACGTCGGATCGATTAGGTTTTCCAATTTTTCAAACAAACTATTTTCGTCCATAAAACTTTCCCTCAATCCACTTCATACCTTTATCAAAAATCCGCAGCCACTTCGCTGCTTTGACCGACTTGTCGAAGTCATGGTCATTCAACTCGCGTAGCTTGTCAATCACCTTGTCGAGAGGCTCGCGCTTATGCACCGGCACCAGCTGAACTGGTGACGGCATCACGTTTACGTGTATCTTCATCGCCAAATCTCCTTTCGCGATTTTTAATTCTTGGATAGTTTCGTCGAACACGCCGTTGGCGATCAATACGACCGCCAGCACCGCGATTGCCGCAGAACTGCACCCACCAGAGGCGCAAGTCTGTTGGCTCGCTCATTGCGATTATTGCGGCTGGTAGTCCAACTACCCAGCTAATGATTTTTGATCTGTTTGTTTTTCACTGCCATTTTTCAGCTCCCTTTCGTTTTGCGTACAAAGAGTGCTTCGCAGTCACTCTCGTACTGTTAGATATCTCGTCCCTGTCGTGTTTTAAGCGGTTTGTGGTCCGCCGTCTCTAATCTTTGACCAGCTGTTACTCAAATCTCTAAAAACCCGCTCTGACGTTTCAATGAAGCTACAAACGCTGAACGTACAGGATTTCTAGCCTCATTTTTTTACGTCAAATAAAAAAAGAATCGACGCGAAGTCGATTCATGGTTGATAGATTTGACTAACAGAGGTAGTCGCTGTTTTATATCATGTAAGAATATTTCGTGATTTATATATATCAGTAATAGAGTGAAATTTCAAGCTATTTCATCAAAAATATATTGTAAAAATAAGGTTTTTAAAATAACGTTAATTGCTCGGTTGGTAAATCCAGCTCAATTTCTCCGTCAACTTTTTGCGCCTGATAGCCAATAAAGCTTTTTGATGTTGTAAGCCAGCAGCTGACCGTCGTAATCAGTAATGACAATTGAGCCGATGAGACACTGCGTACGCGTCCGACCAATTGACTGCAATCCTTCATTAAAACGACACGCGACAAATCGACGCCAGCGGTTTTGAAAATAATCTTCGCAAAGGAATTAGCTCGGTTTCGGAAACGACACGCCAATTTTCTGCTCAATTTCAAGTAATTTTTTGCCGCAATTCCCTTTCGCCGGCTGCACGGTCAAAGGGTAGTTTTATCAATTCCATCTTTTTGTGAACTGGTAGAGTTTCAGCTATTCTGTCCAACTTGGAAATTTTTCGCCTCGTACTGCCTGGCGATCAATGCCGAAGAAAACGTTTCTAATTTTACAGCCAATCGCTGACTCCTTGCTCTAATAATCTCCAGATTCCATGACTCTTCTTGCGAGATTCCAACTTTTATGACGTTCGGCGCGAAGTACGCCAAGTAAACAAAGTGCGGATTTTGATTGATTTTTTCTTGTTGGATGGAAACCGAGACGGCGTTATAAAATGCTGGATTAAAGCCGGTTTTTGTCGCGGCATTTTAGACAATTTTTCATACTTTTCATCAACCGCGGCGTGGTCTGGGCAAATTTGACTACAGCGATTCTCAAAATCCACCCAACCTGTGCAATGTTTGGCGGAAAAAAATCAAACTCAAAGAGACAAATTTTGCTCGAACAATTCATGACGCTCAATTTTACCGTCAACTTGACATTCAGCAGATAGCTTATTGTCAGCGTTAAAACTGGCGTAACTGAGCAGAAACTCGCTCGGTATCATAAGATTTTCCTTACAATGCAGCTTCGACAGCAGCCCAAGTTGCGTCAGGGTTGTCTTCAGGGATGATGATTGTAACTGGTCGCCGACGTTAATTCGGAGTAAGTTACGCTGGCAAGCAAAAATACGATATTCGCGGCCGGAAGCCTCGACATAGTAAATTCCGTCGTGCTGGACGAGTGTTCCGATAACTTGTTTTCGTGGCACAGGACCGATTTGCTTGTAGATAAAGCTGCCATCTTCAGCGATTGTCAATTTCATCAAGTCGCCCTCAACCAGCTTCGATTTTGAAGCGTAGTTAGCTGGGATTGGGTAATTTTTGCCGTCAGGACTGAGCATCATCTGGCCGTCAAATACGCCTTCGATAATCTTTCCTGTTACGTTATCTGATGAGGTTTTTGGTGTAACAACTTGACCATCGTCGCCAATAATACTAATCAATAATTCTTTTGCGGCAGCTAAATTAGTTTCCGCCTCTTGAATAAGTGTCCTCAGACGCTTAATTTGCTTTTCTGGTAATTCAGACATGGTTCTCGCAATTCCCTTTGTCTATTTTTTTATAATACTTAACTAATATATAGCATATCCTTACATTTTATATCAAGTCGCGTTATCTATTTTTATCCAATTTTTCCACAGCGCTATAAGATATGAATAAAAAAAGTGTTGCAAATTTTACTCTTGAAATTGACTCGTGGTTCGTGATATTAAGATTGGCGACATAAAAATCACCGCCCAGAGCGGACGGTGATTAAACGAAACAAATTGGCGTTATATAACAAATTATGAAAGCTCGACAGTAGCGCCAGCGTCTTCAAAGTTTTCTTTGCAGCTTCAGCTTCGTCCTTAGAAACCTTTTTCCTTGACTGGTGCTGGGCGCCGTCAACGATAGCTTTTGCTTCACCTAGACCTAGGCCAGTGATTTTCCTTAACAGCCTTGATGACTGCAACTTTCTGGGAACCAGCGTCTTTCAAAGTAACTGTGAACTCAGTTTTTCGTCAGCAGCGGCAGCGTCACGCACCAGCAGCTGGACCAGCAACAGCGACAGCTGCAGCAGCTGGCTCGATGCCGTATTCTTCTTTAAGATGATTTTTTTCAATTCGTTAACTTCTAGAACTGTCAATTTTACAAGTTCTTCAGCCAATTTCTTAATATCAGCCATTGATATTCTCCTTTTTATTATTATATTGTTGCGATTGTTGCAACGTTACT